>Ga0256914_1001849_pt1 | contig 18337 bp, 22 predicted proteins | sample HulkmetaG_FD_191571 | JGI IMG/M metagenome (GOLD analysis project Ga0256914, IMG submission 191571) | Hydrothermal chimney microbial communities from Main Endeavour vent field at the Juan de Fuca Ridge, Pacific Ocean - Hulk | ecosystem: Environmental > Aquatic > Marine > Hydrothermal vents ... | reverse complement strand
GCAGCGTACGCCCCAGGATTGGGATGTGACAACAAACGCTCATCCGGAAGAAGTGCAAGCGGTATTTCCGGATAGTTTTTACGAAAATGATTTCGGTACGGTGGGGGTGAAGGTTGCGCCGTTTTTGCCGCACGGCGATACTGCTCGCACGCATGACATTATAGAGGTGACAACATATCGTACGGAGAGCGCATACAGTGACCACCGCCGTCCCGATACGGTGCAATTCGTACAAACATTACACCAAGATCTTGCGCGTCGGGACTTCACCATGAATGCCATCGCAATGACGGAGGATGGGGTGTTGCGGGACCCGTTTAATGGACGACGAGCGATTACTCAGCGACAGATTGTGGCGGTAGGTGATGCGGCGACTCGATTTCGTGAAGATGCGTTGCGCATGATGCGAGCGGTACGATTTGCCGCCCAGTTACGGTTTGTGATTGATCCGGATACACGGACGGCAATTCGTGATCATGCAAAACTGTTGCGGAAAATCGCTATGGAGCGGATTCGTGATGAATTTAGCAAGATTGTATTAAGTGATCATCCAATGCAAGGAATTCAACTGTTACACGACACCGGATTGTTGGCGCAGTTTCTTCCGGAATTGGAGGAGGGGATCGGTGTGGAGCAGAATCATCACCACATCTATACCGTATGGGAGCATAACTTGAGAGCGTTGCAGACATGTCCGAGTTCAAAGTTGTCTGTTCGTTTGGGAACATTGTTGCATGATGTGGGGAAGCCACGCGCAAAGCGGGGTACCGGACGCAATTGTACGTTTTACAATCATGAGTATATCGGCGAGCGTATGACGCGAAAAATACTCACACGGCTGCGGTATCCGAAACAGGTGGTACGACATGCCGCACTGCTGGTACGGAATCACATGTTTTATTACAGTGTCGGGGAAGTAACGGAAACAGCGGTGCGCCGTGTTATTGCAAAGGTGGGACGAGAGAATATCAAGGATTTGCTGGATTTGCGTATTGGGGATCGCCTTGGTAGCGGAAGCGCCAAGGCAATGCCGTACAAGCTGCGTCATTTTCAATACATGGTGGACAAAGTATCCAATGATGCGGTGAGTGTCAAAATGCTCAAGATTAACGGTAATACATTGATTACTGAGTTGGGACTTACACCGGGACCGAAGGTGGGAGCGGTGTTGGATGCATTGTTGGCGGAAGTGATTGACGATGCGGCAAAAAATACGCGAGCGTATCTGCTAACACGTGCTGCGGAGTTGGCGGCGCAAGATATTGAGGAGTTGCGCCGAGCGGCGCGGGAGCGAATTCGTCGGCAACGCGCCGAAGATGATGCCGCATTACGTCGGAAGTATCGCGTACGGTAAATGTGTGGTATACTGAAGGTGATATAATTATAGTAATATCCTATGATAGAGAAACTAGCAGCACTCATACAAAAGCTGATGACGGCGTTATTTGTTGCTACCGGAGTGGCAACAACGTTGACTGTGGGCGCAGCGCTGACACAGGAAGACGCCACACCGGCACCGCCACAAAAAGATGTTGTCGGTACGGCGGCACCAAAAATTGAGTCACCGCATCGCCCTATTCCACCAAATGGAATGGCGGCGGAACAAGATACATCGTCAAATACAACGACGGTTAGTGGAACAGGCATCGTACAGAAGTAGCGATGCAATCGCCGAGGTGGTGAAATGGTAGACACGCCTGCCTTAGGAGCAGGTGCCTTCGGGCGTGGAGGTTCGAGTCCTCTCCTCGGCACCAGTTAGGGATGTTGTGCAGTAGTCCTCAGTTCACCGTCCATGCTTTGCGTTTTTGTCTAATGCGCTGTACAATGGAATGTGAAGCGAGATCTCATGCACATCACACATCACAAACGCTTTCTTGATCCCGAAGCGGTATTACGTCAGGCGGGAATAGCGCCCAAAAATATTGTAGCGGATTTTGGGTGTGCGGCGGGATACTTCACCTTCGCCGCCGCTCGTATGGTTGGAGAGGAGGGACATGTTTATGCATTTGATATCCTTCCTTCGGCGGTAGAGGCGGTAGAGAGCACCATTCGTATAGATGGAATTGACAATGTTACCGTTCGCCAGGCGGATATATTGCGTGGTACGGGGTTGGGAGATGGTAGTGTTGATGTCGTGATCATAAAAAATGTGCTATTTATGGTACCGGATCGTGAGGCATTCTTAAAAGAAGCACATCGCGTTTTGCATACCAAAGGGACACTTGTTGTTGTGGAGTGGTCTACCGATTCACCGCCAACCATTGGTCCATCAATGCAGCATCGGATTCCTAAGGAATCATTACGCGATCAGATTACATCACAAAAATTTGACGTTCTTGCAATTCGAGAAGCGGGACGGTATCATTACAGTATAGTCGCAAAGAAGTCATAAATACTTTATACTATGACGATGGAAACGAATACGCAAACACGAACAATTCCACGGTGGGTCACGGTGATTGCGATTGTGGTAATCGGAGTGACATTGTCCGGGTGCAGTTTATTCAAGAAGTCATCGCCGAAGTATTCGGTGTCATTGGAAATTTGGGGAGCATTTGATGATTCGGAGGACTATACGGAAATTTTCTCCACCTATGCAAATATTAATCCATTGGTGGAGTCGGTAACGTTTCGGAAATTTTCCACACAAGAGTATGAGGCGGCGCTGTTGGATGCACTTGCCGCCGGTACGGGACCGGATATTTTCATGATTCGGAATTCACAGATACCGGAATTTCTCAATAAAATTGTTCCGGCTCCAAGCGGAATGATTTCCGAGCGGCGATTCAATTCGGCTTTCGTTGATGTTGTTGCTGATGATGTGGTGGTAAACGGGGAAATCTATGGCTTGCCGTTATCGGTAGACTCCCTTGCTCTTTACTACAATAAGGACTTCTTCAATGCCGCCGGCATTGCCGCTCCTCCGCAAACGTGGCAGGAATTCGCTTCCGTTGTTGAGCGATTGTCACAAATTGATCAGTATGGAAATATTCAGCGTGCCGGCGCCGCATTTGGAACAGGGAAGAATATTAACAGAAGCGCTGATGTAATTGCCGCGCTCTTTATGCAAAATGGCGTACCGATTACCAGTAACAATGGTAATGTTGTATTATCAAGCTATGTAGAGTCAACGGATGGTGTGGCAAGTGATGCGGCGATAGAAACTCTGCGTTTCTATACAAACTTCGCATCACCATCTCGTAGCGTATATACATGGAACCCCAGGCAGCACTATTCTATTGATGCATTTACAGAAGGTCGTGTAGGAATGATGATTAATTACTCCTGGCATTACAATACAATCAAACATAAAAATGAGAAATTGCGCTTTGCCGTTGCACCGCTTCCGCAAATTAATCGAGATGCGCCAAAAAATATTGCCAACTACCAAGTCTTTGTTGTCGCAAAGAATAAGACAATGGAGGCAAAGCCGGGAAAGAAGCCGCTTCCTCAGCGTCTTCGTATTCATGAAGCATGGGAATTTCTCTCCTATCTCACATTACCTCACAATGGGCGATTTCGTATCGTGCATGGAATTACCGGTCAGGAAAAAGTGGCGGAACTTTCAATTGATCCGGCAGAAAATTATCTTCTGCGGACGGGAAAGCCGGCAGCGCGTCGGGATCTTGTAGAGGCTCAAAAGGACGATGCGATACTGGGACCATTTGCATATGGAAATTTGATTGCGCAGACATACCGACGGTTCTCTCCGGATGCAGTGGATGCAATATTTGTAGAAATGATTGATAGTGTTGTTGTGGGACAGCGGACGGTTTCCCAAGCATTGGCAAATGCCAAGACACAGATGGTAGAAATTTTTCAGCGGGCAATAAAATAGCAGATTTATGATAAAGATTTTTCAAATCATTGTTATTGTTGCAGCACTTTTCGCGCTTACGGTGCCATCTGTTTCGTTGGCAACACTGTATGATGTTCAAAAAATTATCGGTGAGTATGAATATAAATCGGCTGTTTGTGAAAAACCGCAAAAGTTCTCACTGGTTCCATGTTCGCGTCATTGTGATAACCCGGCAACACCGGGTGATGAGACAGATCCGTGCAGCGTCTGCCATCTTATTGTATTGGGGAATAATATTATGCGATACATTGTCTACACAATGGTATTTGTCGCAATCGCGGTAATTGTATTTGCCGGCGTTATGTATATTGTATCTGCCGGAGATGAGGGAATCATTTCAATAGCCAAGGGAGCATTCAAGGCAGCATTATTCGGGGTGGCATTTATTTTGATTGCATGGGTCGTTGTCAATACGCTGTTGACACGGATTATTCCATTAAGAGACGGGGTATTGAAGGGAACATGGTCGGCATATTATTGTGATGTTTCCAATAGCGGCAAAACGGGTACCGGTGGCGGAGGCGGTACCGGTGGTGGCAGTGGTACCGGTGGCGGAGGCGGTACCGGTGGTGGCAGTGGAGCCGGCGGTGGAGGCGGCGCCGGTGGCGGAGGTGGTACCGGTGGTACAAATCCAAACCAGAATCAGAATAATGTTGATCCGATCTCCGGAAGGATTACCGATATTGATCAATATACCGGTACTATGTATTGCAATACTGTTCCGGCAACAGGAGATGGAACGGTATGGCAAATTGTACGAGATGAATGTTATGCGGACGGCTTTAAGAACGAGTGTACGAAGCGTCATGGAACCGCAATGGGAACGCGTTGCCATGAGATTAAAGAAGGAGGCGCACAATATGGAAATTATCCGTATTACCGTATTGCCGATGCTAATGGAAATATTATCAAGTCTATCAAGTTTAAGGCGAATAACGGAGATATTGTATCCGTACAAGGAATTGATAGGCGGTACGATGCGACAGATGGTGCGAATCCGATGGAAACATGTATGTCAAACTTGCCGGACAAAGATATTTTGAATGTCGTCGCCACATCCGAAGATGCACGAAAAGTAAAAGAGGCTCGGTGTATGGGCGTGTTTGAATAGTAATATCTATAATTATGCATATGAAAAGATCTATTCGTTTTGGAGCAGTGGCGCTTACTATTGGTGCGGTATTAATGATAGGGGGGATGGTATTTCCCGATGGTGTAATGGCAGCGCCGGGCGGTGTTGGAGCCGCATATGATAACCCGCTGGGCTATAATACGGTAGATGCTGTCCTTACAAGTATTTTGCGCGCACTTCAGACAACGATTGTATTGCTCGCGATCGTATTTATTGTTATCGGTGGCATTCTCTATATTACATCCGCCGGCGATCAGGCGCGGATGGGAACGGCAAAAGGCGCATTTACTGCGGCATTGATAGGGTTGGCAATTGCGGTTGCCGCACCAACATTTCTCAAAGAGATTTACAAGATTTTGGGCGCGACGGATAAATCCGGCACAACAAATAATGCGTTGAGTCTTGCGCAAATATTAAACAATACACTGCAGTTCCTTTTGGGTGTTGCCGGAACAATTGCGTTGATTGCAATGGTTATCGGGGGAATTATGTATTTGACAGCCGGTGCGGATGAGAGTCGTATTGACACCGGAAAGAAAATCTTTAAGGCGGCAATAATTGGAACGGTAATTATTATGGCGGCGCTGGTTATTGTTCGTACAGTTGCGAAGTTCTTTATTTAATAACTATGATTCCTCTTGCACATGCCGGCGCAATATCAGATGCTGTTTCTTTGTCAACGGCACTGAATGCTGCCGCAAATACGGTGTTGGGTGTTGCCGGAACCATTGCATTGATTTCATTGGTAATAAGCGGATTACTGTATATTGCAGGTGCATTTGGCGGTAATAATGGTGCGGTTCGTGCGGCAAAGAAAAGTATGACAATGGCGGTAATCGGTATTGTCATACTGCTGGCAGCAGTTGTTGTTTTACGAACGATCGCCTCATTGCTGTCAACATAGTGTGTATTGACATCACTCTCTTCACAGTGTATTATTCATATGTTGGACATACTGCATAATGTCCGGTGTGTTTTTACTCTTTATTTTTATATAGGCACAAAAGTATGAAAAATATTTTCTCATTGGCAGTGGTAACGTTGACGCCGTTTGCTGCGCAGGCGCAATTGGCGGATCTTGATCGTCTGAAAGAAGAAACAGGGTTGCCGGTAAATGATTTTATCACCATTTTGACCGGTATAATGAAGTGGGCATTGGCGATTGTGTCCGTATTGGCGGTCATTGGCTTTGTTATCGCTGGTATTCTGTATCTTGTGGCGGCGGGAGATGAAGATGGTATTGCCCGCGCTCGGCGTGCATTTGTCGGTTCTATTTTCGGAGTGATTGTCGCACTGTTGGGATTGATTGTCTTACAGGCGGCACAGACGGTACTTTCCGGTGAGGGTGCAGTCTTTTAAAGTGTTTGAAATTATGCTACAATAGTGGTGTGTAATAAGATAAAAACACATTTATGTCTATGATACAAGAAAGGGGGTGGACGCATATGACACGTATGATACGGAATGTCGTTGCAACTGGAGCAATGGCTCTTTCAGTGCCCGCAGTTGTTGGCGCACAATTTAAGAAACCGGAAAATACAAACCTTCCCGGTGATAGTGGGGCTGCTGCAAAGGGATTTGTTGATATCCTTACCGGAATCATGCAATGGTTGTTGGCCATTGTCGGTATTCTTGCGGTGATCGCTTTTGTTATTGCCGGTATCCTCTACTTGACATCAGCCGGTGATGAAGAACAAATCGGTCGCGCAAAGAAGGCGATGATTTACGCAATTGTCGGTGTGATTGTCGCGCTGTTGGGTATGATTGTCCTAAATGTTGTGGAGAATATGCTCAGAGGGGAAGGGGAATTCACCGAGTAGATTGTTTACCTTTCCAAAAGCGGTGGGGCATATGCCCTGCCGTTTTTTGTTCCTTGTTGGATTTACGGTATCATGCTATTATTAGTTATATGAAGTATTTGCGAAAATATTTTTCAATTGGAGGGGTTATTGCCGTAATTGCCGCTGTTCCCGTTCGAGCATTTGCAGGACTGGATTCGTTTTTGGGAGCAATGGATTTTGATTTTGCCAAGGGAATCGTTCAGCCGGGAACAAAAGTATATGGAATTCCCGTTTCTCCGATTTCAATTGTATTGGCAATCATGCATGGCTTACTGGGAATTATCGGTGCCGGTGCAATTATCATGTTTGCGGTGGCGGGAATCATGTATATGACATCAGCTGGTGATGAGGATCAGGCAACACGCGCAAAGAAAACGGCAACCTATGCGTTAATCGGTTTATTTGTGGCACTGGGCGGAATGGTGATTATTCAGGCAGTAACAACAATTTTAAAGGGTGATTCAAATTTCTAGCGGTTATTCACTATGTTATACCGAATACTTCTTGCAATAATGACACTGATGCCGTTGGCGACATCCGCATATCCTTGTCCCGCCGGATCGGAAAGTGTTGGCGGTCTTTGTGTAAAGGATCATGGACTTTCTGATCAAGATATGAGTACTATTGTAACGCAAGTGTTGGGATGGTTGGCGTTTATGTTCGGCGCATTGGCAATGGTAACACTTGTTATTTGTGGGATTTTATACTTGTTTTCTGCCGGTGATGAAGAACAGGCACGAGCTGCAAAGAAGTGCATTATGTATGCGATTATCGGTATTATTGTTGCGGGTATGGCATATACGATTGTTGCGTCTATTGCCCTGATTTCTCATGGTATTGTTCCGGTCTTATGAGGTGGTGGCAATACATGGCGATACTTATGATGATGGTGGTGACACCGGCGTTTGCCGCGCCCGGCGGGACCTCTCCGGTTGCCCCGGATCCGGCGGAATGTGCCGCCAGCGGTGGTGTTATAGAGGGGACACTGTGTATCCCTTCATCGCAGCATACGGGATTGGCAGATACGGAGGTTTCCACCATTGTGGACAATGTATTGGGGTTTATTGTGCTGATGTTTGGTGGAATCGCGATGATCGCGATTATTGTGTGCGGGATTACTTATTTGTTTGCTGCCGGTGATAAGGCGCGTGCAGAGGATGCAAAGCGATGTTTGCTTTGGAGTATTATAGGAATCGTCATTGTTTCTTTGGCGATGGTTATTCTAAAGACAATTGCAAGCTTTTTCTTATAGTTTATGAAATATCATATTGTTTCAATAATTATTGCTTTCTGTATCAGTATCGTATTTTCTGCGCGGATGACGATTGCCGCACCAATTGTTTTGGATGGAAATTGTTTATTCCAAGGAGCGCAAGTGGGAGGGCATATGAGTGGTGGAGGAGTAATTGATACGATTGTTGGAGCACTGGGGCAGGGTGCATGGAACCAGGGTGTTAAATGTGTAAACAGTCAGTCTGAATTGGAGAATACAAAGATTAGTACAATTGTTACGGCGATTATGCGCGGAATTCTTGTCATTGTTGGAATATTGGCAGTGGCATCATTCGTAATTGCAGGCATTCTCTACCTTGTGTCCGGTGGTGTTGATGAGCAGATTACTCGGGCAAAACGTGCGCTAAGGTATGGTATTATCGGTACGATTATTGCTCTTGCCGGGCTGATAATTATCACGGCGGTGGAGCGTGTATTGAGTGGACGGAGCGATTTTTAATTTTCTGGTATAGAGTAAAAATGAAAAAAGTCGGCACGCATTGCGTGGCGACTTCTTCGCGTAGGGAGGTGACGTCCGTGTCACCCCCTACGCCTACCTCATGGAGTTAAGAAACTCCATGAGGGAAAGGAGGACGTCCAGGGCATATTCCAGCAGCCCCGGAAACCACCATGCTGCTGCAAACAGCAGCAGCAGGGCGGTTAACGCCCTCCACGGGAACCCCACCCGGGGAACGCGGTAGCGGAAAACCACTACTGCGTTCCCCATGACCAGGGCGAGGATAACGACGATGGTATACGTCGTTCCTCGCCCTGGTTGGGTGAGGTCCAGCCAGAGCGCCGGCAGGATGATGGCGGTGTTCACCACCGCTAACCCTGCCGACCATCGCAGGATAGCGCGCCATGTTGTGCGTGCCATCCCGGATGGGCTCTCGCCACCCGGCACCATCGCAGCAACTGCAGTTGCTGCGCTTGCCAGGGTAGCGAGCGCCACCCCAACCGGGATCGGAAGCGCCGCCACCGCAAACAGCGGCAGCAGCGCTTCATGATCTCCCGATTTGTTAATTGTTTGTTGCAGGAGTGTCCATTCTCCTACAACAAGGGTGGCAATAATTGCGATTAGAGCAATTATTGCCCATCCCCCAGCGCGGAAGATCGCGCGGAGGATGTCGGCGATCATTGCACCCACCGTAGGAGGGTGATGATGATCGCCAAGCATAGCAGTATTACTGCTATGCCCACCCGCCGCATCCATGCGGCGGCGCTTAAAGCGGCATCAGAGACTCCTTGTCTCACCGCCGCTCTCGGCGAGGCGTTATGAATTGCCTCGCCGGCTTCGATGTAGTCCACCATTCTGGTGGCTACATCGATTGCAGATGGCATCCCGCCATCTGCACCCGGAGCTGTCCATTGCTCCAGGATTTCCCCCATTTTCCCCGGCTCAGCGCGGCTTAGGACCGCGACAAGTCGAGGAAGGAGGTCCTCTCCTTGGGCCTCCAGAATTTTTAAGGCTTCAGCCAGAAGCGCACTGCTCTTCTGGCTAAGCCCTGCCAGGGCGTCAATGAGGTTTCCCTCAATACCCTGGAGGGTATCCCCCAGGGCTGACGCCCACCCGCCGCCGTCGTTCGACGACGGGTTGCCCCTGCTGCCCACAAAACTGTGGGCAGCAATGGCAACGAACAGCTCCCGGAGTGCGTCCGGGACATGTACTGATGTACTCATAGTACTTATATTATACAGATAAACTTTTCATCAGTCAATTATTGTATATGGTATGATAAGAAGAGTAACAATTGAGTTTTATGAATAAAGCTCCATATCCTACGGTGTTACGTCCCGTCTCGTCCGCGAACAACATGCGCTCTCTGGGGAAAACAGTGTTTGAACATCGTGTTCACCGATCGGAGGGAGCATCAGTGATTGCATTGGATGGAGAACTTGGAAGCGGAAAAACGACACTTTCTCAGGGCATACTGTCCTTACTGGGGGCACGTGAACCGTTTCCGTCTCCAACATTTGCTATTATCCTTCGCTATGATCTTCCGAACGTTGTTGACGGAATTGCGCGCGTCTATCATATTGACGCATATCGTGTGGATGCGGATGCGTTGCGGGATTTGGATTGGGAGGGAATGTGTAATGATACGGAGGCTCTAATTCTTATTGAGTGGGCGCAGCGAGTTGCATCACTGTTGCCCCATCCTCGTTTATGTGTCCACTGTGCACACACATCGAACAAATCTCGAACGGTAACATTAACTCGTTGCGTATGAGTAGAATACTCATTGGTATCTCAGGTATTGCGCTGAGTTTTGTATTGAGCGGGTGTAGTCGGGTATCTCCGCCACCCAGCGAGTCTGCCGGCGTTACCGTGCGGCAAACAGTGGACGCGCCACCACCGACAGCATCAGAAGTGGGAGCGGCATTACAAGCAAAGGAGAAGCCATGGCGTGTAAAGAATACAACCAATGACAACAACTAACCGTTCATGTGTGGCGCTGTTGGACATCAGCGCTATCATATACCGTGCATATCATGCAATTCCACCACTAACCGCACCGGACGGTACGCCGGTAAATGCAGTATATGGTATGGCATCAACAATCCTGTCCGCACTTTCGGATGTGGGAGCGACTCATGCCGTTGCCGCCATGGATACATCGTCGCCGACATTTCGGCACACACTGTATGATCAATATAAGGCGACGCGGTCGGCAATGCCCGATGATTTGCGTGTGCAGATGCCGATGGTGCGAGAGGTATTGGATGCGTTTGGAATTCCGGTGGTATCGGTAGACGGGTTTGAGGCCGATGATGTGATTGGAACATTGGCACAATGTCTTACACAGACAACGGAATCAATGACAGTGGTGATTATTACCGGGGATCATGATGCATTACAATTGGTATCTCCTCGTATTTCTGTGCGTTTATTTGGGCGAAGTTTGCGAGATGCTCGTATTTATGATGCGAATGCCGTTCATGATCGCTATGGTGTGTGGCCGTCACAGCTGGCGGACTTTAAGGGGTTGGCGGGAGATAGCAGTGACAATATTCCGGGAGTGCGCGGAGTGGGCGCAAAGACGGCGGCGGCGCTTCTTACAAAATATACGGATTTGGAGGGAATATATGATCATATTGAAGATATTTCCGGAGCGGTACACACACGATTGGTATCGGCGCGAGAAACAGCCTTTCTTTCTCGTGAGTTGGGTCGGATTCGAACCGATGTTCCAATTTCCTGTACGGAAATACCGATGAAATATGCGCCGGAAAACTCTCGCTTGCGTGCATATTTTCGCGCCCAAGGATTTTCTTCATTGCTATCACGATTACCAAAGGAACAGATGTCCGAAGAGCCCGACCCGGCAACACCATTTACGGTTTGCAGTGATGGTGTTGCAACACTGAACGCATTGGCATCGGCGGACATGGTGGCATTGGCGCCGGTGATAAAAGATAAGATATTGCACGGAGTTATGGTATCTCGCGGTGATACGGTGGAGTATATTTCTTTACAATCTGCGGCGGTGCAACAAGAGTTTGTAACGTTTCTCTCCTCGCACGCGGCGATGTATATAGCCTATGATTGGAAGGCGATTGTGCGTGCCGCACAGATGGCGGGAATGACATTGGCGCGGATCACTCCACCGTATAGTGATGTGTTATTGCAAGCGTACGTTCTTCATGGAGGGGAGCGATTGAGTATTGAGCGAGTGGCGCAGATCATGACGGGGAAAGAAATTTCCCTTCCCAATGATGCACGTGCCGCCGCCGCTCTCTGCGCTCATTCGTTGCCGGAAATTTATCGGCGCGCCACGGAGGAGATTGATGCCGTAGCGAAGACGCAACTTCCCACCGCGTCTGTAAAAACGGTATTGCAAGAGTTGGAACTTCCGTTAGTGCCGATATTGACACAGATGGAGCAGACGGGCATTGCCGTGGATACGGCGGTATTGGAGCACGTGCGTACAGAGTTGTCGGAACGAGTGCGCCATGCTCATCAAGCGGTGATTGATGCCGCCGGCCGAGATTTTAATCCTAACTCACCATCACAACTTGCACATATCTTATTTGATGTATTGAAGTTGCCCACACGCGGTATTAAAAAGACGAAACGCGGATACTCCACCGCCGCCCGAACACTGGAACTTTTGCATGATACACATCCAATAATCGCAGCATTGGAAGAGTATCGTCAGTTACATAAATTGCTTACAACGTATGTGGAGCCATTGCCTCGTGTTGTGGCGGAGGACGGGCGAATTCATACAACATTTCAGCAAGCGGTGACCGCAACAGGTCGGTTGTCATCTACAGATCCCAATCTTCAAAATATTCCGACGCGTACGGAGGATGCGGCGCGTATTCGGGCGGCATTTGTTCCCGCTCCGGGACGAACATTTGTGTCTTGGGACTATTCGCAAATTGACTTGCGATGTGCGGCGCATTTGTCTCGTGATCCCGTGTTGTGTGCGGCATTTAAACGGGGGGAGGACATTCATACCGCCACTGCTGCGGAAGTGTTCGGTATTCCGAGAGCGGCAGTGGACTCTACATTGCGCCGTCGGGCAAAGGCGTTGAATTTTGGTGTGTTGTACGGTATGGGCGCCTATGGATTTGCACGCAGTGCGGGAATCTCCGTTGCGGAGGCGAAAGACTTTATTTCACGGTATTTTGAGCGATTTTCCGGATTAAAATCCTATATGGATGAGACGGTGGAATTTGCGCACACACACGGTTATGTACAGACACCATTCGGGCGGCGGCGTGCATTACCGCAGCTGCACAGTGCGCGAGACGCATTTGTTCGCGGGGCGCAGCGCCAGGCAATCAATATGCCGATTCAGGGTATGGCGGCGGATTTAATGAAACTGGCAATGGTGCGAGTGCAAGAGTGTATTGACCGAGACTTCGCATCACAAGTAGCGATGGTATTACAAATTCATGATGAAATTTTATGTGAAGTGGATCGGGAACATGTATCGGAGGTGGTGTCGTCAATTCGTGCGGTAATGCAGTCTGTGGCACGTCTGCGTGTTCCATTGGTGGTGGATGTATCCTGTGGACCGTCATGGGCGGAGATGGAGATGGTGTATAATAAAAAGTAAAGACGTTAATATATATTATTATGGATCAACGAAAGAAGGTTCTTATTGCACTCGGCGGTATCGCGGTAGTGGCGCTGATTGTGTGGTTTGTGCGTGCGGATCGAACGGCACGGACGGAGACGCAGACAATTTTGCTGACTGATGATGGGCGAGATGCTACATTGGTGGATTACACGCCGCAACAACTTACGGTGGGGAAGGAAAGTGGACGCAGTGTGCTTTCCGGGCGCATATGTGATGCATGGAATAAGCGTCCCATTGCGGTCATGTATACGGGAGATGCCGGTGCACGGAAGTATTTCACCGGACTATCTTCGGCGGAGATTGTGGTGGAAATGCCGCATCGTGCCACGCATGGCGGTACACGCGTGATGGGAATTTTCCAGTGCGATGCACCGGAAATTGTCGGACCGATGCGAAGTGGTCGTGTAGATTTCCTCGGTGTGGCAAATGCCTTTGATGCGATCTTTGTTCCGTGGGGCGGAAGCAGCATTGTTAAGAACCTCCTTTCACAGAAGGTAAATGATCACATTGATTGTAATGATGAAGTGCCGCCGGGTGGTGGAGATGCATGTTTTCGCCGCTCTCGTGTTCCCGGCGGGCCGGTTTCCGCAATGGATCGTGCGTCGGCAAATGTCAAGAAATTGATCGCTCGCGCTCATGAATTGGGATATCGTGAACAAACGCAATTTTCCGCATTGCAATTTCAGACAGATATTCCTCGTTCACAGCGACCGGAGTACGGACATCTCAAGATTTACTTTGAGAAGCCGTTTCGTGTGGAGTATTATTATGATCCGGAAACCAACAGTTATAAGCGATTTTTCAATAAGCAGCCGGATAAAGATCTTGCAACACAAATGCAGTACGCACCGAAAAACGTCGTTGTTCTCTCGGCAAAAAAGAGCCCGTTTTCAACAACGGAAACATATGCGGCAAAAGGATTGCGCAATCCGTGGGATGGTATAGATGATACACATCGCAAAAATGACAGTGGACAGTATCCGAATATGGAGTTGGGAGATCCGTGGTTTGATGTTCAGCGAAGTGGAACGGCACGATACTATATGAACGGGCGTGAAATTATCGGTACATGGACACGGGAACGTCGTATTGGCGCACCGTTTGAGTTTTTGGACGAGAACGGGAAGCCCATTCACTTTGTAGAAGGTCAAATTTGGATTGAGGTACCGGAATCCAATCGAAAGATTCGTTATCGAAGTACAAAAAGTGAAGAATGATTTGGGTTCTTTCCGGTGAAGAGACACTTCAACCGCAGGAGTTAATTGATACATTAAGGCGCCGCTTTGTTCGGAACGTGGGGGCGGCGGCGGTATGTGTGACGATAGAGTGTGACGAGGAAGATGTTGATACGTTATTGTCCACACTTCGGAATGGGGGGTTGTTTGCTACACAGCGATTTATTGTTGTTCGTAATCCGTTTGCACTCCCGACATCGGCACAGCGGACCTTTGCCGAGGCGGTGCGTCGGCTGCCAAAGACAGACGATCTGATTGTTATTCACCAGCGGGGGGCACTTCCAAATCGTCGTGTCCTCACGGAAGCGCTTCAACAGACGGCGGATAAAATACTGGTTTATGATGTTCCGCAAGGTGCGGAATTGCGAACATTAATTGCACGAATTGCCACACGGTACGGATGTACAATTACGCCCGCTGCGGCGGATCATATCGCTTCCGTTTCCGGTAAAGACACGCAACAGATGGCAATGTATGTCGCACAGTGTGCGGCGGCAGCACCCGAGTGTCGCATTACCGAGGCAATAACGGAGCAATGGTGTGGAACGGCAACACATTCCCGTCGCGCATTTGATGTTGTGGCGGCGGTGTTCACACAGTCACGTGCCGTTGCACTTGCACAGTTGCAGCAATTACTCCGTGATGGAGAAGACCCGTTTAAGGTGTTTGGGTTGTATGCCTACCATGTGCGAACTCTTCTGGTATGCGAGGATGATGCGGCATCTGCAACGTGTGGTATTGCACCATTTGCTCGTCGGGCGGCACAGCGGATGCGTCGGCGGTGTTCCGAACAGACGGTTCGTGAGGCACAGCGGCGATTGGCACAATTAGATATTCGTGTTAAGAGTGGAAATCTTGATATTGTGGATGCGTTGCAGGATTTCGTATTGTCTACCGCTCGGCCGTAGAGCATAGAAAAAACACACCCGAGAGTGTGTTTTTCTTTTCTGCTATCTGCTAGTTCTTTTGCCCCAGTGCCAACGCCTTAACGGCGGCATTAAGACGATGCTTCAACCGCGCAGCGGTGTTTTTCTTGATTACACCTTTCTGTGCGGCTTTATCCAACGCCTTCTGAGATGTGCGCATCCACTGTTGCGCTTCATCCACTGCGCCGTTACTGATAGCGCGTCGTGTCTGCTTTATCGCTCCGCGGAACAGTCCGCGAATGATACGATTTCGTGCGGCGCGTCGCGCAGACGCTCGCATATACTTCTTTGCGGAAGCTTTAATCGGCATAAGAATACAATTAGAAAACAATATACATATCAATGAGAGCAGTACGCGCGATGCGCGTGGGCCAGATACCGTTCTTTTATACCATTATCGGGACATTTTGGCAAGGGCGGAGTGGTGTGGTAGGATAGGGATATGATTGCATATCTGCGCGGCGCCGTGATTGCGCGTCGGGACAATGTAAATATGATTGTTGTAGATGTCGGCGGTGTCGGCTATGGCGTTGTTGTGTCCGCGCATACATACGGCACTCTTTCTTCCGCGGACGATGTAGAGCTGTATATTTATACACATGTACGTGAGCAGGAGATTTCCTTATATGGGTTTTTGGCGGTAGAAGAGCAACGGTTATTTGAGGCGCTGCTTACCATCAGTGGCGTGGGACCGAAGGCGGCGATGGGCATTCTGTCCGTAGCGGACGTGTCCACAATTGTGCGCGCCGTTGGTGCAAATGATCCGGCGTTGTTAACCAGTGTTCCGGGCATCGGACCAAAAAAGGCGCAGCGAATCGTATTAGAGTTACGAAGTGCGGTTCATGACTTGGTGGAATCATTACCGGATGATGATACCGTGGCACAACAGGCGGCGGCGGATGCGGATGTTGTGGATGCGTTAGTAGGCATGGGATATTCCGCTGCGGAAGCGAGAGATGCGTTACGCGCCACTACTGCGGAAGACGTATCGGCGCGATTAAAGGAGGCATTACAGTATTTGGGAAGACAACGGTCATGACAATAGCGGAATTTGATAAGGGTATTCCCGAAGGTGGATTATTGCAAACAGCGGCATGGTGTCGGTTTCAGCGTCGTACCGGAGCACAGACGGTGGCAATCGCGTTGCCGCACGCTGTTGCGTACGGGTTTGTGCGGACCGTTCATCCGTTGGGCGTTCGATATCTCTACGTTCCACGCGGAGTGCCGAATATTATGGAGCACCGTGCATCAATCATTGCGGCAGCACGGCGTGCGGGATGTTCGTGGGTGAGAGTGGAACCACTGGAAATGGATGCAGTGCACGGCTTACCGGAGGCGCCGCACATTGTTCAACCGCCGTGTGTATTGCAACTATCGCTTCATCCGACGAAGGATGAGCTTCTTGCAAATATGAAAAGCAAAACACGATACAATATCCGGTTGGCACTTCGTCGGGGCGTGGATGTGTCGGTGTATGCGCCACAGGACTCGGGAGCGACGGAGGCGTTGGAGGAATTTATCGCCCTTACTACCGCGACGGCAAAACGAAAGCATGTGCGGTTTCACGATCCGGAATACTATCGTGCGATGGTTGCGGAATTGGGGACCGATGATACGGTGTGGTGTCGTTTATATGTGGCACGTTATGAGGGTACCGTTTTAGCGGCGAATATTGTAACACATTGCAATGGTGTTGCAACATATCTGCATGGAGCGACATCAGATGCGCATCGCAGTGTAATGGCACCGTTTGCGTTACAGTATCGTGCAATTTGTGATGCGAAGGATGCGGGGTGCACATGGTATGACTTCGGTGGAATGTTTGTAGGAAGTGATGATGCCGGGAAGCGCGGTATAACACGATTTAAAATGGGATTTGCACCAAACACCGCACCTCTATGTGTTGCGTCGGCACATGATATAGTCTTGTCTGCGGTGAAGTACCGAACATATCGTCTTTTGCGTGTCGCACGATCAATGTCACGCTTGAAGTTTTACGGGATTGGTGGTAGGATGAGTGCGTAATAATTGGAGAGGTGGCTGAGTGGCTGAAAGCGGCACCCTGCTAAGGTGTTAGTCTGTGGTAAACGGGCTCGAGGGTTCGAATCCCTCCCTCTCCGCCAATGTTGAATTTTTGTATTTTCGGTTGAATTTGGAACGAAGCTTTGTTCCGCGCAAGTCGCGCTTTGCGCAAAAAGGGCTGAATTTGCAAGTATTTGCCCACGTGGAGCGTTCCGCTTCCTATTCTGGATTTTCTTCAAAGAAAGTTCAGATTTTGTCCAAAAGTGCCGCATCATAGGACGTTACAAATGATGTCAAATGGTTCAACGCGAAATCTCAATATGTGAAAAAAGAGAATGGTATCTTGGGAAATATTTGGAAAGGGGATTTAAGTAATAAATGTATCGCTGTTGAGTGGCGTTCACAAGAATGGTATGGACTTATAATGAACCGTGGTATACTGTACATAGGTCATTCTATTATTTGGTATTTCCATGTTTCGTAAAATAACACAGAAGCAGCGACATGCGGCGATTGCGGATTTAATTCACGATTCCACGCCACGGTTATCGTTTTTCGCACTGGTGGCGATGTCTGTACTGATGGCAACGCTGGGGCTCTTGATTGACAATGCGTCAATTATTATCGGGTCAATGTTGATCGCGCCCATCTTGTCGCCGATTCTTTCACTGGCAATGGGTGTGGTGATGAGTGATCTCATGTTGGTATCGCGAGCGATATGGACATTGGGGAAATCGCTTTTGCTTGGTATTGTACTTGCGGCGGTGGCAACGGTATTTGTATCGGAGTCCACGCGAGTCATCGGTGACGAGATTCTCTCTCGGACACTGCCATCGTTAGTGTTTTTTGTCATTGCGTTTATTGCGGGACTGGCGGCGGCATTTGCACGTATTGATCCGGATCTTTCGGAGACACTTCCCGGCATCGCTATCAGTGTGGCGTTAATTCCGCCATTGG
>Ga0256914_1001848_pt1 | contig 18345 bp, 18 predicted proteins | sample HulkmetaG_FD_191571 | JGI IMG/M metagenome (GOLD analysis project Ga0256914, IMG submission 191571) | Hydrothermal chimney microbial communities from Main Endeavour vent field at the Juan de Fuca Ridge, Pacific Ocean - Hulk | ecosystem: Environmental > Aquatic > Marine > Hydrothermal vents ... | reverse complement strand
CATCAACTTTAATTTTAGCAACAAACTTGGTAGCTGTACGCCAATGGATTTCAGAAATAATTGATAAGACCACAATAGATCCAAGCCTTGTAGGAGAATATTCTGGCGAAAAGAAGGAAATAAAACCCATAACGGTGGTTACATATCAGGTATTGACGTATCACTCTTCTAAAGACTCACCATTCGAACACTTGGACATATTTATGGCACGAAATTGGGGACTGATAATTTACGATGAAGTTCATGTATTACCGGCGCCTATTTTTAGAGCAACAGCAAAAATACAGGCAACTAGAAGATTAGGATTAACTGCCACACTTATTCGAGAGGATGGACGAGAAAGTGATGTGTTTTCCCTGATCGGGCCTAAGAAATTCGATAAGCCATGGAAAACCCTTGAGAATCAAGGATGGATTGCAGAAGCAATTTGTCACGAAATTAGAGTCGAATTACCTGATGAACTGTTACGTAAGTATGCAGTGGCGGATGATAGAAACAAATATAGGATTGCAGCAGAGAATCCCGAAAAAATCAAAATTGTCAAAAAAATACTTGAAAAGCACAAAAAAGACAATATTCTCATTATAGGTTTATATTTATCTCAATTAAGACAAATTGCAAAAGAAATCAATGCCCCGATAATTACAGGAAAAACACCACAAAAGGAGAGATTGGAATTATTCAAACAATTTAGAGAAGGAAAAATAAAGGTTTTAGTAGTATCAAAAGTCGCAAATTTTGCAATAGATCTACCAGATGCAAATGTTGCAATCCAAATATCAGGAACATTCGGTTCCAGACAAGAAGAAGCACAAAGACTTGGTCGTATACTTAGACCCAAAGAAGATGGCAGCCAAGCACACTTTTATTCAATTGTCACTAAAGATACAAAAGATATGGACTTTGCAGCGAAAAGACAATTATTCCTCACTGAACAAGGATATCAATACATTATTCAAGATCCTGAAGCATTATTTGGTGAAGTTGAAGAATCTTAATGATTCAATTCTTTTTCAATTTCCTTTAATTGCATATTAATATAAGACTTGAATGCCGCAGCATATTCGGGATTCAATCCTAAAGCAACCATAAATTCAGTCCATAATATATTTGCAACGCGTACAAATACAGATATTTTCTTAGCATGTGTGATCAATGACTCGGATATCACATTTCTAAGACATGATAATTTTTCCAAATTTAAATTATGCTCAACGATTAAATTCGCAAGATCAAATGATAAATCACCAATACCCGCATATTCCCAATCGATCAGAAATATATACTTTTTAGACTGAACAATCAAGTTTTCAAAACGAAAATCACCGTGAACTAATTTACTAGATGATGCATTTGAAAGTGTTGATAACAAATCATGTAAAGGCGCGATATATTTGGACACTGATGAGGCGTAGCCATTTTTCTTCAATAAATTAATACGCTCTACAATGAATTTTTCAAAATATGATTCTAAATCATACTTTATCGTTGCCTGTTTTAAATTGATCTTTTGTAGATATCCAAGCAAGTTACATATCAGGTGTGGTTCGAGATTTAGTGCTTTAATAGGTATTCCGGGGAGATATTCAAGCCATAAAACAGGAAGAGAAAAAGATTCCTCATCAAAGAAAATAACTTTGGGCGAAACGTAAGAGCCTTCTATTTGTTTTAAAATAGCATATTCGTTGTACGTGTTATCTACAAAATGTTCATGAATTGGCACTTTAACGACAAACTTATGATAATTTGTAATCACCAAATAATTAATGTGCATATATCCACCTAAGCGCCCAAACTTTATTACGGGCTCATTAAATATCTTTTCAGACATTCTTGTAAAGTATGAGACTATTTTCTTAAACATAATAATCACTATTACGCAAAGCCTTATTATTAAATAGATGGATTCTAACAAAAAATATTATATGCATAAGAATTGCGTTTGAATATGGTGAGATATCTTCATGAAAGGCCCGGATATTTTGAAAACATGCGCACTACCATTCAGGAGATACGGAGATAAAATCACAGAGGACCAGTTTGTATATCATCTCTCATTTACTCTAAAACTAGCACCACCAAGTAAAATACGCCAACTCCTGTATATTGCAATAAAAGAGAAAGAAATAATAAAAGTTGAAAATGAATATATGGTACCTGTATTTCAACCACATATTCTTCGTATTCCGTTCAATTATGCACCAACTTTTGACTTCGGAAAAGAGGTCCCACAATATTATTCTTAGTTAGATGTAGATTTTATGAATTGTTCGTATGCATATGCAGTCGAAATCAATAAGTGCATCAGGTGTATATCTGGATATTTTCCTTTAACTAATTCAAATTCACGCTCACTAGTTATATCTAGGATTTTCATTTTTAGATCTCGTGGGAATGATGAATTAAGGATCATTTCTGCAAATGCTTGTATTATTTGTTCGGGGGAATACTGTTCAATCGCAATCAACTTGCGAATTTCTTTCATAGTAGTCGCGAATTTTTTAGAAAGCGTTTGCTCAAATAAATTCTTTAATTTAAACTGTAAATCTTGCTCATGAATCGAATATAGAAGGTCTTCTGTTATATGTTTAGACTTTAGAGATGCAACTTGCAAATATGTAATTGCAAGCTTCAAATCACCATTTGAGAGCCAGTGTAGCGCATTTAGTGCGCCTTTTTCAAACTGTATTTTTTCTTTTTGCGATACACTTGCGAAAAATTTCTCAAAATCATCAATAGTTAATTTTTCAAAAGAAATAATAGAACAACGCGAACGAATAGGTGTAATTATCCCTGCAAGAGATGAGGATACAAATACAAATCTACAAACAGAACTATATTTTTCAATAACCCGGCGCAGCCCATGTTGCATGGACCGCGTTAGTAAATCCGCATCGCGTAAGATTAGAATTTTAAATGGAGCATCACCAAGGATCTGCTCACTTGCAAATAGTCTAATAGCACCAAGTAAAATATCCTTCTTATTGGGGTTTCGCGATATTCCTTGTGATTTTAAATTATTCAAAACATCAATATAAACTCGCGATAAGTACTTTTCTGTGCGAGTGTATTTTCTGGAATCAGCTGCCATCTTATCAAGTGATTTTTTCATAACAGTTAAGGTTGTTCGTAATATATCAGAGACATTTAATTCAAGAATGTAATCATTATATGACTCACCCAAAATTTCCCGCGCAGTAAGTAACAACATGCTTGTTTTAAGAGAACCACGAGGACCAACTAATAACAAATGTGGTAGAGTCTTTTGCCGAATATAACCTTGAAATATTTCAATATTAGAAGAATTACCAACAACTTCATTCCAATTTTGAGGGCGATATTTTTCGATCCATAATGGGGAGTCCATTTGAAATTCCTCATCAATTTAGGTGACATTTTAATATTTGAGATTTCTGTTTGATAGCCGATTCCATAGAATTAATATGTATATTTTTGATTGAAGTCTAGAATTAAACATAAGAATTTCAGCTATAGGATTTTTATGCGTGCAGGGTAGGTATTAATAATGGAACTTGACAAGACCTTAAGAAGGGAACTTGAATATATTTCTCGTGATGATCTAATGAAAGCTGCTCTATTATGGGGCATAGATTTCAAAAATAAAAAATTTTCAGATAATTTGTTAGACCTTCTCGCCGTTGAAATGAGCAAAGAAGAAAAAATCCACAAGATAATCAACGATCTAGATGATTTAGAACGTGATTTTTTAGGCTTATTGCTATTAAATAGAGGTGCAATGATACAACGAGAGTTGAGGGTTTTTGCACGTAAGTACAGTTCAGGTAAACTTACTGCAACAGAAAAATCATTGAGAAACAAAGGATTAATATATCGTCGTATTATACCTACAAGAACCGAATATGTATCAAGCTCCGTAGAATACCGTATAATATCAAAATTTGTGCCATATTTAACTGAATTATTAGAAAAATACCCTGCAGAAGAAGACGTCACTGAGAAAATAGATAATGTAGACTCCCAAGGAAATAGTATGCTTGTAGATATTCTTCAATTTGCTTCATACATTGATAAAAATAAAATCAAGTTAAGTATGAGCTTTGAGTATCCTAAAAAGCACTTGGATAAAATAAAATCAATTCTGAGTGATCCATCCGATGAAAGATTTGAAAAAGTAGATAGATATTCACGAAGGGCTGAAGTCTATTATGTGGATAACAAAAACTACATAAATTTAGGAGATGTACTGGGTATCTTTTCTGGGCCTCAAGAATTTGTTACACTACGATTTATCAAAGAATATTTAGGAAGATCCCGATCATCTTGGTCAGCAGATGAAACTTCATCAGAACAGTTCTTGAATATAATCGTATGTAGATTAAGACAAAAAACAGATACATGGATGACAATAGATGGTCTTGTAAAATGGATTAAAGCTGAAATATTTAGGGCTAAGGAAGGAAGACTTTGGATTCAAATACAAAAAATGAGAATAATTGAGGCATTAAAGTTATTCTATGATTTCGGAATTGTAGAATATGGATATAAAAATGGTGAGCTATTTGCCATAAGAGTGACTGATTTTGGTAAAAATGTATTATTTGAAAAAGCAGACCCATCAAAAACTGGACGACAAGATGGCTTTATTGTCAGACCAGACTTTGAAATTATTGTTTTTTCGAATGAAATAGATCTAGCAATCCAATTTTTACTTGCGAGATTTACTGAACCAACCCGTACAGATGTTGTTTGCAGTTATAAATTAACAGAGGACACCGTATTTGGTGCAATTGAACAAGGTATTAGTGTACAAAACATTCTAACCTTCTTGAAAAAACATAGTAGAAAACCAATTCCAGATAATGTCAAAAGAACAATTGAGGGATGGGCTTCAAGAGCACTTTCGGCAAAAATTTCTACAGTAACATTATTAGAAACAGATTCAGAGCGAGATATGATTAATATTTTGAGCTTTCCATTTATGAAAAACTATTTCGTACGAAAGATTTCACCAACCGCAATAATAATTCAAGGAGACATAAACGCACTGTCAAAAGAACTAAGGAAAAAGAAATGCTCCATAAACTTACCAGAAGAAGAAACCTCACGAATGAAGATTATTGCATATACACCTAGAAAATACACACGAGAAAACAGAAGCTCAATTCCGGAATCATGCAGAGATTGTCCAGCAGCAGATAGTTGTTTCTTAATATACAAAAAGGACAAATCATGGAACCGATTTATGCATATATATTAATAAAACACATTTGAAAGGCAAAAGCTTTTTTACATATTATTTTTTGATATGATTCAAAAACACTTACAACATAGGTGGTGTTGCTAAGAATATGACTTCAAAATTTGTAAAATTTATTCAGGAATATCGATATAAAATGGCGACACTTCCAATGCTAGTAGCATTTGGAACAATATTTTTCAGACAAGAGATATGGTTTAATGGCGTCGGATTAGGATTAATTATTGCCAGCTTAACGTTACATGGCATTTATCCTCTTGACGATTATATGGAAGGCAAACGTTCAGACTTACCAAAAACAGCAATATGGATGATTATAGCATCATTTGTATTAGTTCCAGTAATTGTAGCAATTGCACAAGTATTATGGTTAACACCTGGCGCAACACTACTAGAAATACTCTTTTCAGTTGGAGAATTACCATTATGTCTTGCATTTATGATGGTTGGCTTTTATATGACTGAAGCAACAGAGTATTTTGGAAGAAATCCTCTAACCGAACGTATTGAAAATGTTGGCGATTTACTATTCTATGGTGGTCCAATATTCTTCATAGGACACGTTTGGAGCTTACTCATACCTGCGCTTTTACTCTGTATAGGAATCGATTCTATTCATAAAATAGCCCATAATGAAACATCAAGCGAAACAATCTCATGGATCTGTTATTTCTTATTCCCACTAACTGCGCCCCTATTCTATAACATGACAGAAATAATGGCTATTGCATTATTATCAATTCCTGCATTTGGACTATATGCATATATTAGACCGCAATATACAAAATGGCTTGCAGTACATTCAATTTCATTTGCACTGATTTTACTATTTGTCGTAATTCTATCATTATTTGGAATTCAAACACCGTTATGGTTTGAAGCAGTCCCTGATGTGCCGATACCTGATAAATTATTACCATGGTTCTGAAAAGTAAAAATGACCGGCGAATCGCCGGATCTTCTTTTTATTTTATTCAACTTTTGGCTCTTTAGGAGGACGCCCTCGACTGTATATGCTGGTATCCATGCCTTTCGTTTTGCTAAGGATCATATAATATCCAATGATTTGTAGCACAACTGAAAATTCTCCAGCACTAGCAACTTTGATCAAAGCCTCATGTGTAGTTAATCCGTACAATGGAATCACTGCATATAATATGGCTTGAATTATAATAGAGATCAGTAGAATCCATGTCCATTTTTCGCGCATTTCATAACACCGATTTATTTCCATATATACATGCTTATTTATTTTTCTAGTGATTAACTGCAGAAGTGTAAAATAATATTTGATAAAAGACAAAATCAAATGATATGTTTATACATTCAAACAAAAACGAATGCAAGAATAATATTTCAAAAAAAATAGCCTGAAAAAATGTAACAAATCCGCACCAATAAATTATTAATTTCGAAAATAAAAAATAGGCAATACAATAAACATAAATGTAAATTTTGCACACGAAAATAGATGACGATGGAGGAATCGTCGGGAAGTGTGATAGATATGCCAGAAGAAAAGAAACTTACGAAAGAAGAGCTTTTGAAAAAAGCAGAAAAACCATCTCATGATGCTATGATTTTACATCCATTTTATCAAGGAAAGATCCAAATGGTGCCAAAGTGCCCTGTAAGGTCTCTGTCTGACTTTTCAATTTGGTATACACCTGGTGTAGCTGCACCTTGTAGAGCAATCCACAAAAATAAGGCAGATGTATATAAATACACAAATAAAGGGAATACCGTTGCTGTGGTAAGCGACGGAACTAGAGTACTAGGCTTAGGCGATATTGGTCCAGAGGCAGGACTACCGGTTATGGAAGGAAAAGCACTAATTTTCAAATATCTTGGTGGTGTCGACGCAGTTCCAATTGTTATAGATACAAAAGATCCTGATGAACTAATCCGCACAGTACGTCTATTACAGCCCTCATTTGGTGGTATTAACTTAGAAGACATCAGCAAACCAAAATGTTACAAAGTCCTTGATGAATTAAGAAAACAAATGGATATTCCTGTATGGCACGATGATGCTCAAGGAACTGCTACAGTTATATTAGCTGGCGTTTTTGGTGCGCTCAAAGTTGTAAAGAAGAAAATTGAGGAATCTGTATTTACACTATTAGGAGCCGGAGCTGCAAATACGAGAACTGCGTACTTATTGATTGCAGCAGGTGCAGATCCTGGCAATATAAGAATGGTAGATCGCAAAGGACTCATATACAAAGGTAGAGAAGATATCGTTGAGCAGAAAGACTACGACCCATACAAATATGATTTGTCACTAAAGACAAATAAAGATCAAATGACTGGAACTCTTAAGGATGCAATGGAAGGCGCAGACTTCATAATATCAGCATCAACACCAGAACCCGGAACAATTAAGAAGGAATGGATTGGATTAATGAATAAGGATCCTGTAGTTTTCGCATGTGCAAATCCATTACCTGAAATATGGCCATGGGATGCAAAAGAAGGCGGCGCACGTGTTGTAGGAACTGGAAGAGGAGACTTTCCAAATCAAGTAAACAATAGTTTGGGATTCCCAGGTATTTTCCGTGGTGCATTAGATGTACAGGCGAAGACAATTACTGATGAAATGTGTATTGCAGCAGCAAAAGCACTAGTTAAAGTTGCAGAAATGCATGGACTAAGCGAAGATTATGTCTTGCCAAACATGGAGCAGTGGGAAGTATATCCAGAAGAAGCAGTAGCAGTAGGTATGATGGCAATCGAACAGGGAATCGCACGAGTAGAGATGGAAGAGAAAGAACTCAGAAAAATTGCCGAACAACGTATTCGTCATGCAAGAAACATGACACAAAGCTTGATGAAAAACGAATTCATTCCACCACCTCCAGAACTTTAAAACATTTTTTCTTCTCTCTTTTTTATAACAATAATAGGTTCATAAATCCATAAAATCAGTATTTTAAATACATTAAATTATATTATTATAATATTCATTTAAATCATATAAACTGGGATTTGATTTGAAACATTGATAGTAATACTTCGATTATGATACAAAGGCATATTCGTTTGGTAAAAATTCCGAACCTTAGAACAAATCTCATGAGAACTCTGAATAAAGAGCATTAAAGAATACTTTCGGATTACTCTCTTGTGGAGTTTATATATGATTTTTTTGTAGAAGTTTACGATGACAATGATCGTTAATCCAAAAGGCTTGTTTGACCCATATTACGTTCCTACGAGACTATTATATAGAGACCAAGAACTTGGATTCTTAGAGCAAACATATTATGAAGGTTTTGAAGACCAATATGGCATTACAGTGCTTGTCAAAGGAATGAGTGGAATAGGACGAACCGTTCTATCGCGATATTTCATAACGCGAGTAATTCCGGAAAAGTTTGACGCTGCAACAATTTATGTAGATGCCGCGTACAAATCAGAACTTGAAATAGTATCATCATTAAACGAGAAATTATCTCGAATTGCAAATGAACCATTTACCATTACATTTGATCTTGCATCTTTGTGGACTAACTTTCAACACAAGATGAATTTAATTGGCTCAGGAACTGTATTAGTAATTGACAATTTAAGCACGAATTCAGAGAGACTGTATCAGAAAATAGCAAGACTCTCAAAGGAGTTGAATACCACAACAATTGGAATCCTATCGAGTTTTGATTATCGGGCACTAGTTCGAGGAAATGCACGGAAAATAAGCTCGGACTTTGAATTAAGCCTTGAAAATTATACACAGAGTCAATTAATAGATATTCTAAAAGCTAGAGTTAGTGAAACATTTCCAACACCACTTAGACCAGAAATAATTAGTTACATTACAGATATTGTATTCGAGTTCGATGTTGGGAAACCCGCAACATCAATAGACGCATTAAAGAGTCTGTGGCCAATGACACAAAAAGGTTTAGAAATCACAGCTGAAGCAATCAGAAAAGCCACAACTTCAGTTATAGGAACTGATTGGGATGAATCTTTATTTGACATTGTAGAGTTTTTGAGTGTTTCAGACTTTACAACAATTTTAGTATTAGATGTGATTTGTGAATATTTTATAAACAATCCACATGAGCCATATATTTCGTATGATCAGATACATGATTTATCAATTGTGAAATTTGAGGAAATGGGGCTTGAATATAGTACACCTGTTGTAAACAAAGCAATACAAATTTTGCTTGTACAATCCATCTTATTTGAATCAAATGCTGAAGAAAATATGTATTATATAGTGGCAGCACCAGAGTTCATTAAGGATAATATTGATTCTATAAAAGAAGACATATACAGCAAAATGTAAGAGGGACTAAGCTATTGATGAATGGCTTTAGTCCTTCTCATAGCTAATCTATTGATTCGCTGTTGAATTATGCGTTCATGTATATATTGGTCGATAACTACGCGACCATGCTTGCGAGCTGGATTTATAGTATCAGCTCTTGAAATTCTAATTTTTCTTGCCATTTTATATCACCTATAAAAAATGTATTACGTTTTAAAACAAATCCAAAAGAAAACAAAGAGAGGATAACTACTCCAATAAGGGATGTTTATCTTAGTCCCATCCAGGGCTTGAAGTAGACATCCACTCTAAATGCTTCTGCTGGATAAAGCTTTTCTGGAATTTCGCCACGAACATATGGCTTTTCAATTTCTTCTGCCTTTGCAGCCTTGGAAGTTTTTCCTCTTCGGAAGATCTTGCTTATGGTTGTTGATACAACTTCAATGCTTAATGACATTTTCAGCACCTCCATTTCTGGAACGATTTATTTCAAGTATACCTATTTTAGATTCATTTATAAAATCGACACACCTTTTAGAATCTCGATAAAGAGACACAAATTGTTACTAGCCAAATATAAAGGAGAATTGAGACAAAAGTGACACATAAATTTGACAATTTATCAACATGGGATAAAATAGCTCATGATTATAAAAGGACATCATTCTTTGGGAGGCGCTTATTTAAAGGCGAAAAAGAAAGACTATATTCAATAATTGATTCGCCAACAACTCTAATAGATATAGGATGCGGTACTGGCAGACACCTCAAATTCTTAAAGCATGTACAATATATAGTTGGACTGGATTTTTCATATAATATGTTATACAACATACCCACAACTGTAAAGGAATATACAAGCTTAGTTCAAGCAAATGCAAAAAGCATACCATTTCCAGACAAATTTTTTGATATTGCAATAATGCTTGGAAATGCCTTAGGAAATGTTAGAAAGCATGATAGAAAAAGGGCAATGAATGAAGCCATACGCGTATCAAAGAAAGCAATTTTTGAATTACGAATTTCAAAAGATGCAAAAGATGAATTAAGACAATGGAAAAATGATCCAAATAAAAAATATATGAGCCATACGTGGACAATAGAGGAGATTAAGGAGTTTTTTATAAATCATCAGTTCGATATAGTACAAAGCACTACGATGAAAAACTTGAAGATGATGTATGTAATAGTTCACAATTGATAATATATTTAACAAAAAACCATATCGTATAAATGAGGCATTAGATATGAAAAAGAAAGAGAAGAATCCAGTAAAAATAACTAGAGATCATGAAATAACAGTTAAAGTGTGCCCACGATGTAAATCAACGCGGGTTAGACAGGTAAAATCAACAATTTCCGGTTGGCTAGCCCCCGCACTATATGTTTGCGAAGATTGTGGATTTCAGAGTTATACATTTGTAGAAATTCCACTTGACGAATTGGACGCATTTAGACGAGCTGTAGAAGAAAATGAAGAGAATAATTCTGAAGAATATGATGAAAAAGACAAAAAAATCATAGAAGACTTATTAAGTGATGATTAATGAAATTTGAAAAGGAATATTGGGATGAGTTAGGCAATCTATTTAGACGAAAGGCAATAAATAGAAAAACCTCACAAAATAAACTAGAAACAATTTATTCATTACACAGCACCAATAAAATAGATATAAACAATATTAGCGTTGAAGATTTAATTGCATTATTAGAGCTGATTTTAGAAGGAAAAATTACAGAAACAAGTACAATAATTGAAGCTGCGAAGAGATTTTCAGATGATATAGATATACAATATTTAATTGCAGCAATACTATTCATGAAAGGTAAAAATGAAATAGCGTTATCGAGTATCAATAAACTATTAGGACAATTAGAGAATATTGAAGCTTTGAATTTGAAAGCTATGATATTATGGAAAAATAGACAGATTGGGGAGTTAGAGTATATATTAAATAAGGCACTGCTTTTAGACCCAGATAACATAGAAATTTTATTTAACAAGGGACTTTTTTCACTTGAAATCGAAGATTACGTTAATGCCGCAAATTCATTTAAGCGAATATTAGAGATTAACCCAGATCATGCACCAACACTCCTAAGAATGGCAAATGTAATAATGCAATCGCAAAGAGTCGATAATGTTAATTATGACGCAGCAATCAAGCTTTTAAAGCGAGCATTAGACTTGTCTCCAGACATTCCAGAAATTTTAGAAACATTGGGTATTGCTTTATTTAATTTAGGAAATATCACAGAAGCCGAGAAATATTTTCAAAAGTTAATAAAAACCCAAAAAGAAGAAGCTGCATGGTATTATTTGGGCTTAGCAGCTTTTTCAAGAGGTAATACAGAGCAAGCAATGGCATTGTTCTCCCAAGCTCTGAAAATCAATCCGACAAATCCGGATCTATGGTATTATCATGGATTAGCTGCAATGTATTCAAACAAACCAGAAGAAGCAAAATCCAGTTTACAAAAGGCAATAGACTTAGACCCATCATTAATTGAAGCACGCGATTTTTTGAAAATGCTATAAAAATTTTCGTCAAATCAAAATCTCTAAAAGGCACAAAAATACTATGCCTCTTGTTTTTTAATACAGTTTCAAGTCAGATACGCGAAAACCAAGTAATTTGGTGAAAAATATGACAGAATACTCTGAAAGAATTGTTAGGATCAAACCATCGATTATTAGAAATTTAGATGAACTTTTGAGAACGCGGCCTGACGCTGTTAATTTATCCATCGGGCAAAATTATCTTGCTGAAATTCCACCTGTGATTAATGAAGCCATTGCAAATATGAAGAAACCATGGTTATACAATCCGACCGCGGGCCCTAGAGATGTCTTAGAACATGTTGCAGATCATATGAACGAGCAATACAAAGCGGGATTGGCAGCAGAAGATATTATTCTAACAGATGGAGGGTTTGGAGGGCTAAGAACTTCAATTCAAGTATTATTATCAAAAAACTCACACTTTATTGTAGATTCGCCAACATTTGCATATCCTGTCGAAGCTGCAAGATTACTAAATGACTTCCCATATACAAATGTTCATTGGTTGCACGGGTTACATGATAAACTAAAGCCGGATGTAGATGATCTACAAAGAATTGTTGAATATATCCGAGCACAAAATTGTAAGGGCAATATAGTATATTATACACAATTAATGTTCAATCCGCAAGCAAAAGGTAGAACAGAGGCAGAAGTTAGAAAATTAGTAGAATATGCAGAATCTGAAGGCATTATTTTAATTTTAGATAATGTTTATCGGGATCTATGGCGAAATGAGCCCCGCCCATTCCTTGCAAGTACATTCTCAGATACAGGAAAAGGAATCATAGATATTGAAGCATTATCTAAGAATTTAGGAACTATGGGTATTAGAGTTGGTGCAATGATATCAAAGGATAAAGAATTCATGAAGTATGCAAAGAAAGCATACCAGTTTACAGCAGTATGTCCTAATTCGACAGCAGTTACAATTTGGGATACACTCGCAACAAAATATTCAGAAGTCAAACCATATATTGAAATCACTCGCAAGCGCATAATGGAGAATATTGATGCGGTTTCAAATATTTTGCGAGGCGTCCCGGGAATAAAATTTGAAGAACCAGATGGCGCAATATATCATTTCTTCAATTTTGAAGACATAATTGATTCACACTTTAGCAATTCAATAGAACTAAGTGAAGCATTAATAAAAGAAGTCGGAGTCGGATTAGTCCCAGGTGTTGCTTTTACAGAACCTCATGATCCAATTGGGCTAACATACCTCAGACTTAATGCCGCACACAAGGACGCAGTAGAAGGTGCAAAACGACTTAGGACCTTCTTAGAAAATCTAAAATAAGGAGAGATTTTATTCTTAACTCTCCTTTTCTTCGTATTTTCTGAAAAAGCTATAGAATGTAGATATTGACAATACATACAAAATTGAAGCGATAAAGAATTGTTCGCGATACATATTTTGTGACATCATCCAACCACCAATAGTAGCAGCGATGCCACGCACTAATGAATCACCGGAATTTACGATGCCATTTGCCATTTCTCGTTCTTCACGATTTATCGTTTCCATAAAGAATGATGTACTCACTGGATGTACCATATTCATTAGAGTTGCACGTGAAACGAAGAATATTGCAGCAATTTGGATCGTGGGAGCAAGACCAAGACCAATCATCATTGGGATGGAAAGAGCTTGAGAATAGACAATCGTATGTATTTTTCCAATCCGCTTGCTAATTATGGGAGCCAATAAGAATCCTATTGTAAGAAACAGAGTGTTTGCTGAAAACAGCATACCAATAACGTAAGTTTCAGCTGCAAAGACATCTTTAAACCATACATTCATGAATCGGACGAATAGCCCTGCACCAAGTCCCACTAGCCAAACAGGAATGCCATATTTTATAATAAAACCCTTATGTGTAATGTTTTTGAAAGTGAATTGTTCAAATAATGATTCCTTATTTACTGCAGGCTGGATTCTTCGTAATCGTGAGAGTGGTATTAACGCAGAAAAGATAAATATTTGCGAAAACAATAAGGTAGCTTGATATGCTTGCCAAGAATTTGGAGGAATTAGTAAAATATTTCCAAAAAAGTACGGCATAAATCCGCCGAGAAGATTCCCCACAAATACAGCACCGACAGATGCAGCTCTAATGTAACTAAATACATGATCTCGATTTTCTTTTACAGATACTTCAGTTATATATGGCGATGAGGCAACCCCGGCAAAGGATGAAGATATTCCAATAATCAAGTTTCCACTAAACAACACGACAGGTATAGGAAACATATATTGAAGAAACAAAGAAATTGCATTTATTGAACTTGAAGATATAATAATAGTTTTTGCAGAAAATCTTGAAGCAATACCACCGGCAATTAACGCAATAAATGCCATAGCAAAAGTTGATGTTGAAAGGTAAAGCCCTAACATATCCTTAGTATAACCTAACGCAATGAAAAACAAATTGAAAACAACTGATGCCATTCCGCTACCAAAGCTACCGATCATACGACCTATTGTAAAAAGTTTAACATCACGAGAGAAGTTCTTGACAATATCTACTTGCTCTGCAATTATTCCCACCAACAGTCACCTGCGATAGTCCGTGATTTTTAAAAGGTTTTTGAAATTTAATCTTTGCTCATTTAGGCAATTTTGCCGCAAAATAAAATGGAAATCTTTATACATTTTAATAATAAAATCATTTTTATCAAGTGGGGTGCAATTTATGTTTTTGAAAGACCTACCCGACACTGCAGATATTGTAATTATAGGCGGAGGCGTTATAGGATGCTCAATAGCTCGAGAATTATCACGATACAAATTGAATATAGTACTATTAGAGAAAAACCCGGATATTGCGTGGGGTACAACAAAAGCAAATCTAGGAATGGTCCATGCATTCGTTACACCAATTAAATCACTAAAGGGCAAATTATGTTTAAAAGGAAATGAAATGTTTGACGAACTTTCTAAACAACTGGATGTTGAGTTTAATCGTCCGGGGCTAATTCTCGTAGCATTAACACATAGACAAAATCTAATGAGGTTTGTCGTGTATATCTGGGCAAAAAAGAATAAAATCCCCGTAAAGTGGATTAGCAGAAAATGGCTATTGAAAGAAGAACCAAATATCAATAGGCATGTAAAAGGAGGTCTACTGTTTCCGACAGCTGGTATTATATCGCCTTATGAATTTACGATTGCACTCGCAGAAAATGCGATTGAAAATGGTGTAAAAATATATCTAGACACAGAAGTGAAAAATATAAATAAGGATCAAGGTGGTTTAGAAGTAGAAACAAATCGTGGAAAAATTAAAACAAAATATGTAATAAATGCTGCAGGAGTCTATGCAGATAAAATAGCAAATATGGTAGGCATTGATAATTTTAAAATATATCCAAGAAGCGGAACAATGCTCATTTTTGATAAACAATTAAAAGGCCACTATAAACATATTTACTCATTAATTCCAGCAAAAGTAGATCCTAGAACAAAAGGTGGTGGTGCTGCTTTTACAACTGAAGGAAATCTAATATGGGGACCAAATCTAAGAGAAATAAATGACAAAGAGGACAGATCTGTAACTCGTGAAGATATTGAACTTGTTTTTAAAAAATTTAGCCAGATATTTCCATCAGTTAGGAAAAAGGACATCATCAGATTTTTTGCAGGAATTAGAGCTGCCGCAAATGGAGGAGATTTTATAATTGGAACTACAAAAGTTAAAGGATTCATAAATGTAGCAGGAATTCAATCTCCGGGACTTACAGCTTCTCCGGCAATAGCTAAGATGATTGTAGAGATTTTAAAGCGCGATGGCTTAGAAATGCCTGAGAAAAGATTTATACCAACAAGAAAAAGAATTACAAGATTTGCAGAAGCAACTATAGAAGAAAAATCAAGATTAATTGAGATGAATCCAAAATATGGACACATAATTTGTAGATGTGAATACGTATCAGAAGCTGAGATTATAGAAGCCATAAAAAGAGGCGCAACAACAATAGACGGGATAAAATTTAGAACGCGAGCAGGAATGGGACGATGCCAGGGCGGATTCTGCACTACACGAATTATTGAGATTCTATCACGTGAATTAAAAATGGATCCTTTGAATATCAGAAAAAATAGTAAAGAGTCGTATGTGTTATGCTGCGAAACAAAATCCTTAAGGAGGAATTAAAGTGAAAACGCGAACAATCGATTTAGCGATAATCGGAGGGGGACCAGCAGGACTCGCAGCAGCCGTTAGAGCCTATGAACTTGGATTACGGGACATTATCGTTTTTGAACGCGATAACAGGCTTGGCGGAATTCTACCACAATGCATACATAATGGCTTTGGGCTTCATTATTTTGGTGAAGAACTGACCGGCCCAGAATTCGTTTTCAGATTTATTGATAAAATAAAGAAATACAATATAGAAACACAACTAAATACAATGGTTATTGAAGTTAATAAAAATCATGAATTGATTACAGTTAATGCGTATGAAGGCATTGTCAAATACAAATCGAAAGCAATAATCTTTGCTGTAGGTTGTCGAGAACGAACACGAAGTGCAATACAAATTCCAGGAAGCAGACCCGCAGGAATATATACCGCAGGAACCGCACAACGAATGATCAATATTGAAGGATACTTGCCGGGAAAAGAGATAGTCATACTTGGCTCGGGAGATGTAGGACTGATTATGGCAAGAAGATTTACATTAGAGGGCGCAAAAGTAAAGGCAGTTTTAGAAATCATGAAGTACCCAGGAGGACTTGCACGAAATGTATCCCAATGCTTAGAAGATTTTGATATTCCTCTTCTTTTGCAGCACACCATTGTTAATATAGAAGGAAAAGATCGTGTAAAAAGTGTCACAATTGCCAAGGTAGATGATTCATGGAATCCAATACCAAACACGGAACAAAAAATTTCATGCGATACGGTAATATTATCTGTAGGACTAATTCCCGAAAACGAGCTTGCATCTCAAGCAAATGTGGAGATTAATCATGCTACAGGCGGCGCATTTGTAAATGAATGGATGGAAACAAACGCACCGGGCATATTTGAATGTGGAAACGCGTTAGCAGTCTTTGATCTCGTGGATTATGTTGTTCAAAATGCAGAAAGAGCAGCAGAAGGAGCCTATAAATACATACACAATGAAATTCCATCCCAAAAAATCAAAGTCACACACGACGAAACAATACGTTTTGTAATACCGAATAGAGTCAGTGGAAACCATAGTAATAGATTTTATTTACGGGTTACAAAACCAATGGAGAATGTAATTTTAGAAATCCCAGAAATATCATTGAAAGTAAGATATGAACATGTAACACCATCGGAGATGATAAGCATCAAACTACGGGATAGAATAATACAACGAACCGAAAATAAGCTAACGTTCAAAATTATTAAGCAGGAGGAGTAATAAAATGAAGAAAAAGTCTTTCAATTGTATTTTATGCCCTCTAAGCTGCAGAATTAAAGTTATATTGGACAATAACACAATCAAGAGCATCAAAGGGTATAAATGTCCCCGTGGAAAAGAGTACATCATTCAAGAGATTACAAATCCAGTACGTATTTTAACCACAACTATTAGATTAGTAGATAGCAAACAAAAGCTCGTGTCTGTAAAGACGGATAAACCAATACCCAAGAATCTATTATTAGATGCCATGAATTATTTGGCACAAATAGAAGTTCGACCCCCTATAGAAATCGGACAAATATTGGTTGAAAATTTACTGGATACAGGTGCAAACATCATTGCTACAACAAAAATAGAGAGATGAAAGATTTTTGCTTTATTCGATCATCTCTAACAGTTCAGTAATCTCCATGACTTTAACGCCTACATGTTCTCCAGCGGCAGACAGACCCATACGGCAATTCTGACAAGATGTAACTACAACATCTGCACCAAGATCTTTTGCCTCTTGCATTCGATTAATTCCGATTTTTAAGGCAAGATCGGCATCAAATGCATTAAGGGCACTGCCATTGCCACAACAGAATGAATTCTTACCAATTCGCTGTAATTCCTGGAAATTGTCCACCATCGAATTAAGCACGAAACGTGGCTCATCAATTATATCAACATCTCTAAGACGACATGGATCATGAAAACTATATGTTTTACCATCAGTCTTTTTCTTAAGTTTAATTTTACCGTCTTTTATCAAATCTTCTAAGAATTTCACATAATAGATGATCTCACCATCAATCTGAATATCAAATTTCTTGTAGGTACGTGTTAACGTTTTATTACAATTGGGACACAATG
>Ga0256914_1001847_pt1 | contig 18356 bp, 18 predicted proteins | sample HulkmetaG_FD_191571 | JGI IMG/M metagenome (GOLD analysis project Ga0256914, IMG submission 191571) | Hydrothermal chimney microbial communities from Main Endeavour vent field at the Juan de Fuca Ridge, Pacific Ocean - Hulk | ecosystem: Environmental > Aquatic > Marine > Hydrothermal vents ... | reverse complement strand
TCTGTCACGACTCGATCCTCCGTCGAAGGACAGGGCTTCCGACCGTAGTGGCAATCACGATTGACGATTCCATATCGTAACAGCATTTGGACGGACCGCCCACAATCCCACGGCCCGTGTGTTAGCCCAAAGCAGTAATGTCCCCTTTGTCCAATTCTAAAATGTCCCCTTTTGATTCAGGAGGGGCAGTGGCAGAGGAGCACATTACGATGAGTCAACGGGAGTTGGATCGGGTGGGGGTGATCCGGCAGGTAGCGGAAAAACGGCTTCGGCAGAGGGATGCGGCCCGGCAGCTAGGCTTGAGTGTGCGGCAGATCAAGCGTCTGGTGCAGCGCTACCGCGCCGAGGGGGCGGCTGGACTGGTTTCCCGTCACCGGGGCAAGCGCCCCAACAACCGGATTGCCGATGCGCTCTGGCGGAAGGCTCTCGACCTGGTCCGGTCCCGCTACGCCGATTTCGGTCCCACCCTGGCCTGTGAGAAGCGGGTCGAATGCCATGGCCACAGGCTCTCCGTCGAGACCCTGCGCCAATGGATGATCGCCGACGGCCTCTGGAAGCCCAAGGCACGCAGGCAGGCGCGCATCCACCAACGCCGACCGCGCCGGCCCTGCCGGGGTGAGCTGGTTCAAATCGACGGCTCTCCACACGACTGGTTCGAGAACAGGGGGCCGCGCTGCACCCTCATCGTCTTCATCGACGATGCCACCAGTGAGCTGCTGGCCCTGCGCTTCGCGCCTGCCGAGACCACCCAAGCCTAATTGGTCAACACCGACCCAAGATGTCCCCTTTTCACCGATTTGAGATGTCCGGTTTTCAACGATTGACGTTGAAGGTGGTGGCGTGGTACAGCAGCCGGTTTAGGATGGCGGTGGCGATCACCCGATCCGAGAACACCTCGCTGCAGTTTACAAACCCCTTGTTCGAGGTGAGGACCATTCTACAGAAACTACTTTTCGGTGGCCCCCAGAACCATGGGCTCCATAGCTTCAAATAAGTCTATGGTTCTCATGAAAGTTTATGGGACAGCAGTGAAATAAAATAAAAGTGCGGAAGCTGGTTTCCGGTTCATGTTTTCGGCAAGCTATGGCTACGATGCTGGTAAGTTTTAGTCTGGGTGAATACTCTTCTCAATACTCCAACCAAACTTTACCGTTCCCTACCAGATCGCCAAGCTTTTGTAGTAACAGATCGGCTGGTCGAACACTCCACGATTTTCCCAGCACCAGGGTGGCAGAGACGTTGTTACGCCGATAGTCGATGGTGACAGGGCAACTGCCATCGCGATAGGGTTTGAGCGTTTCAGCTAGGGAATGAATAAAAGTATTATGGGCCTGTTCTTGTTTAACGGTGATAACCAAGCGCTTGGCGAAATGGCTGCGAGCGCGCTCAATGTCGTAGAGCTCCCGGGCGCTGATGCGATAACCCCCGGAATAATCATCCATGCTGACTTCCCCCTCTACAATCAACAAGCGGTCCTTTACCAGCAAATCGCGATAACGTTCGTAGTCCTCAGGAAACACGACCAACTCGATGCGACCGCTGCGGTCATCGAGTGTAATGAAGGCCAGTTTTCCCCCTTTCTTGCTGTTGCGGGTATTCATCGCCACGATCAGCCCGGCAATGGTTATACTCTGGTTGCGAGCGGGTTTGATATCCACGATGCGAGAGCTGGTAAATCGTTTCAATTCAGAAAGATAACGTTCAATGGGGTGACCCGTAAGATAAAGCCCCAGCGTTTCTTTCTCTCCACGCAAACGGAGTACCTCATCCCACTCCTTAAGCAAGGGATACTGCCCGTTTCGGGTCGCCGTGCCATTTCCGAGCCCAAACAGATCGTTCTGTCCCATGACAGTATCCCGCAAGCGTTGTTCCGCGATTCGAATAGCATCAGGTAATGCTTCCATCAGGGTGGCACGATTAGGTCCCAGCTGATCCATGGCACCCGAACGAATCAAGGTTTCCAATACCCTGCGATTGGCCTTTTTCAGATCGACACGCTGGCAAAAATCGAATAGGTCGGAAAACGTCCCTCCCCTCTTCCGGGCCTCGAGGATGACTTCTATCACTGCTTCACCAACCCCCTTTATAGCTCCCAAACCATAAAGAATGGTTTTGTCATCAGTGATGGTAAAATGGTGTTCACAGCGATTGATGTCCGGGGGAATCACTTCCAGCCCCATATCGTGGCACTCATCGATAAAGGTGACCACCTTGTCGGTGTTGTCCATGTCGGAGGAGATCACCGCGGCCATGAAAGCAGCGGGATAATGGGCCTTAAGCCAGGCAGTCTGATATGAAACCAGGGCATAGGCAGCGGAGTGGGATTTGTTGAAACCGTATCCGGCGAATTTCTCCATCAGGTCAAAAATGTGGGTGGCGGTCTTCTCATCCACTCCCCGCTCAAGTGCCCCCTTTGTGAAAATGGCGCGCTGCTTGGCCATCTCTTCCGGCTTCTTCTTTCCCATGGCGCGGCGCAACAGATCGGCAGCTCCCAAGGAATAGCCAGCCAATACCTGGGCAATCTGCATCACCTGCTCCTGATAGAGGATGATGCCATAGGTCGGCTGAAGGATGGATTCCAGCTCTGGATGGGGATACTCTACCTTGGCCCGCCCGTGCTTACGGTTGATGAAATCATCCACCATGCCAGATTGCAACGGCCCGGGTCGGAACAACGCCACCAAAGCGATGATATCTTCAAAGTTGTCCGGTTGAAGGCGCTTGATGAGTTCCTTCATGCCACGGGATTCCAGCTGAAAGACGGCAGTGGTAGCACACCGTTTTAGCAGATCGAATGTGGCCTTGTCGTCGAGTGGGATGGTAGAGATGTCAATGGGTGCCTCACCATCAGCTTCCCGGAGCTGGTTGATGGTTTGCAGGGCCCAATCAATGATGGTGAGAGTGCGCAGGCCAAGAAAATCGAACTTGACCAACCCCACCGCTTCTACGTCATCCTTGTCAAATTGGGTAACTAGACTCTGTCCCCCCGGCTCACAATAGAGTGGCGTAAAATCGGTAAGTTGACTGGGAGAGATAACCACGCCGCCCGCATGTTTGCCAGCATTGCGAGTGATGCCTTCCAGCTTGCGCCCCAGATCGATGACCGCGGCTACCTCTTCATCCTGCTCGTAGAGCTCCCGCAGCGCCTCCTCTTGCGCCAGGGCCTTGTCCAGGGTAATTCCAAGCTCGAACGGAATCAGTTTGGCAATACGATCTACGAAGCCATAGGGATGTCCTAGTACCCTGCCTACGTCCCGCACCACCGCCTTGGCTGCCATGGTACCGTAGGTGATGATCTGGGAAACACGATCACGACCATAGGTCTCTGCCACATATTCGATCACCCGATCGCGTCCTTCCATGCAAAAATCCACATCGAAATCGGGCATGGAGACCCGTTCGGGATTGAGAAATCGCTCAAATAGCAGGTCATACTTGAGTGGATCAAGATCGGTAATGGTCAGTGCGTAGGCCACCAGAGAGCCTGCCCCCGAGCCGCGCCCCGGACCTACCGGAATGCCGTTACGTTTTGACCACTTGATGAAATCGGCCACGATCAGGAAATAACCGGGGAACCCCATCTGGGTAATCACTTCCAGTTCGGTAGCAAGCCGTTCATCATAGGGTTTGCGCTGTTCGGCAAAGTCGGGGGCATTAACATCAAATATTACCGCTAGCCGCTGCTCCAGACCGGTGCGGGATTGTTCCGCAAAATATTCGTCGATGGTTTTTCCGGGCGGAATGGGGGATTTGGGTAGAAAATTCTTGCCCAGGGTTATCTCTACATTGCAGCGTTTGGCAATCTCAACGGTGTTCTCAAGCGCTTCCGGCAGGTCGGAAAATAACTCCTTCATTTCTGCTGGGCTGCGCAAATACTGCTGCTCGGAGTAGTTTCGGGGGCGGCGAGGATCCTCTAATGTGCGTCCCTCATGGATGCAGACCCTCGCCTCATGGGCTATGAAATCATCCTTTTCCAGGAATACCACGTCGTTGCTGGCCACTACCGGAACCTGTTGAGCGATGGCCAATTCCACAGCGGTGTGAAGGTACTCCTCTTCGCTCTCCCGACCGGTGCGCTGCAATTCCAGATAGTAGCTATCAGGAAACAGTGTTTGCCAGAATTCGAGTCGTCTCAGGGCTTGTTCCTGGTTACCGGCCAGCAATGCCCTTCCCACGTCCCCACCCCGCCCGCCGGAGAGAGCGATGAGACCATCGCTCTCTCCTTCCAACCACTCCCTGTGCAGCATGGGAATCCCGCGCTGTTGCCCTTCCAGATAAGTACGTGAGACCAACCGGGTCAGATTTCTGTATCCCTCGTTGTCACGGCAAAGCAATAACAGCCGGGAAGGATGGGCCGGCTCTTCCTCTTCATATACCCAGACATCCACACCAATGATAGGCTTTACTCCGATGGCTAGGGCTGCGCGGTAAAACTTGACCATCCCGAACAAGTTGGATTGGTCGGTGACTGCAACTGCGGGCATGCCCATTTCGGCAACCCGTTCCACCAGTGGTTTGATGCGTACAAGCCCGTCGACCAGCGAATACTCCGTATGCAGATGAAGGTGAATGAAGGAGGAGTCGCTCATCTTCAGCCAGGAAGATCCTCTGATTTGCTAACGGAGAGGCCAAGATTGCGCAGCAGCCCGTCTTTAAGCCCGTATATCCAGCCATGCACGGTGAGCTGCTGCCCTCTTTTCCAAGCCTTCTGGACCACGGTAGTACGGCCCACGTTGGCCACCTGTGCAGCCACGTTCAGTTCACACATTCGGTCCAGCCGTGCATTTCCTTCCTTGCCATCCACCTCCGCCCTGTTGAGCCGGTAGACCTCCTGGATCTTGCGCAGCCAATTGTCGATCAAACCGTGGTCTTCATCGGTGAGCGCTGCCTGCACAGCGCCACATCCATAGTGCCCGCAGACGATGATATGCTCTACTTTCAAGACTTCTACTGCATACTGGATTACCGAGAGGCAATTCATATCGGTCTGTTCCACGATATTTCCTACATTACGGTGGACGAACACCTCGCCCGGCGCAAGTCCGATGACTTCATTGGCCGGGATTCGGCTGTCAGAGCAACCGATCCAGAGGTAGTCTGGGTTTTGTTGCTTGGCAAGGCGACGGAAAAAATCGGGATCGAGTTGAGTCTTGGTCTCCGACCAACGGCGGTTGTTGTCCAGCAGGTGTTGCAGTATATCATCACTCATTTTTCATCAGCTCCTGTATAGGTTTGAAAGAACGGCGATGGATGGCGCTCACGCCCAGTGTCTTTATCGCCAGCAGATGCTCTCGCGTAGGATATCCCTTGTGTTTCGCCAGACCATAACCAGGATAGTGCCGATCCAGCAGTATCATTTCTTCATCACGTGCCACTTTAGCCAGAATGGATGCTGCACTGATTGCTGCAACCTTGCTATCCCCCCTCACGATCGCCTTTACTGGACAGCCCAGTTTCGGACAGTGATTGCCATCCACCTGGACTTGATGGGGCGGACAGGTCAACGCCGCCACTGCCCTCTGCATGGCGAGCAGGCTGGCCTGCAGAATGTTTATGCGATCGATCTCCTCCACGTCAGCGCGGCCGATTGCCCAGGCCATTGCCTGTTCTTTTATGATTTCAGACAGTTTTATTCGACGGGTTGGTGAAAGTTTTTTCGAATCGTCAAGTCCATCAATGTGACAATCGGGAGGAAGTATCACCGCTGCTGCAACCACAGGCCCTGCCAATGGTCCTCGCCCGGCCTCATCCACCCCAGCAATACGGAGGGGAAAGGGGTCAGACGGATTCAAGGAACAGCCAGACATCTCATGGAAAATAGAGCAAGGTGGTTTTTTAACTGATTGAAAAAGCGGGTTTTTCTCATGGGCAAGACGGTGTTTTGAGCTTTGTTCGCCTTCATCGACTTTCGACTTGCTTCAGGATATACGAAACCTGGACTCAATAAAACCGCCCTGCGGCCGCCAACCGTTTGTTCCAGTAAATATCGTTCAGATAGGCAATAGAGACGTGCTTGCCAGTGCGCGGTGCGTGGATAAAACGTTTGCCACCGAGATAGATTCCGACGTGGGAGATCCTTCGCCCGTCCAAGCGGAAAAAAAGCAGATCACCCGGCTGCAATTCATTAAGGGAAACTGGAAATGCATGGCGCCGCTGCTCTTCAACGGTACGAGGGACTGTTACCCCCACTTTCAGGTAGGTGTAGTGAACCAATCCGCTGCAATCCATTCCTCGAAGCGAAGCTCCCCCGTAACGGTATGGAATGCCAACCAGAGAGAGTGCCACTTCGACCACGGGAGAATGGCTGGCAGAGGACGGTTTCGCTGGAGCAGGAAAGGTCGCCTGTCTAGGCGTGGGTACAGAACCACAAGCAGTCAAAAGCACGAGTGTTCCTGTCGTCAGTGCAAGAGCAGCTATCCCTTTTCTTTCCGGTTTGCCTCTCTTCATCCCCAATGGCTCCAGTCTCTCCCTGTTCCATAGTAAGATAGCGATATTTGGCAGCGAAGGTCTACCATCCTTGATGCAGAAACTGAAAACCGCCGTCATCGGCACTGGCTACCTTGGCCGCTTCCACGCCCAAAAGTATGCCTCTCTCCCCGAGTCCGAGCTAGTCGCGCTCTGTGACAGCAACACCGAAGCGGCGCGGCGTGTCGCGGATGAGCTGGGAGTACCCTGGTTTACCGACTACCGTCAGCTGGAGGGGCTGGTGGACGCGGTGAGCATTGTGGTGCCTACCCAGCAGCACTATGCGGTTGCATGCTGGTTCCTCGAGAAGGGTCTCCATGTGCTCCTTGAAAAACCCATCACCGCTACTGTCAAGGAGGCCCGTAGGCTGGTGGCACTCGCCAGAGAACAGGGCTGCATCCTGCAGATTGGGCACTTGGAGCGTTTCAATCCGGCTGTTCTTGCCCTAGATGATCTCATCGACGAACCTCGCTTTATCGAGTCACATCGTCTCGCCCCTTTCAATCCACGCGGTGCCGACGTCAACGTCGTCCTGGATCTAATGATCCACGACATTGACATCATCCTGAACATGGTGCGCTCGCCGGTGGAACGCATCGACGCCAACGGTGTATCCGTTCTCTCCAAGGATATCGATATCGCCAATGTTCGTATCCAGTTTGGCAATGGATGCGTTGCCAACGTGACCGCCAGCCGGGCCAGCGTAAAAACGGAACGTAAAATGCGCCTGTTCCAACATGACAGTTACATCGCCATTGATTTCCAGAACAAATGCCTGGAGATCTATCGCAAGGGTCACGACGAACAGTATCCCGGTATCCCATCCATCGAGTCGGAGCGGCATACCTTCGAGCAGGGGGATGCACTGATGAGCGAGATCCGTGCTTTCCTTGAGGCGGTTCGTTGCGGAAGTCGGCCGCTGGTCAGTGGCGAAGATGGCCTGCGGGCGCTGGAAACCGCGTTGACGATCTCCGAACAACTGAGGAAAAAGAAGGAAAAGGTCTCATGATCCCGATGGTCGATCTCAAGGTCCAGTACCGGCAAATCCACGCAGAGGTGGAACAGGCACTGAAAGAGGTATTGGAAAGTGCCCATTTTATCCTTGGACCCAATGTGCAAACCTTTGAGCAGGAGGCGGCGCAATATCTCGGCGTAAAACATGCCATCAGTTGCGCTTCCGGTACAGATGCCCTGCATCTGGCACTGATCGCTGCCGGGGTAGGTTCGGGCGATGAGGTGATCACCACACCGTTCACCTTCATTGCTACTGCTGAGGCAATCTGCTATGTGGGGGCCAAACCGGTGTTCGTGGACATCGATCCCCGGACTTTCAACATGGACATGACCCAGCTGGATGCTGCCATCACTCCCCGTACCCGTGCCATTCTCCCCGTTCATCTGTTCGGACAGCCAGTGGAAATGGAGCCGCTGATGGTCATTGCTCGGAGACATGATCTGAGGGTGATTGAGGACTGCGCCCAGTCCTTCGGGGCGGAGATCGGCGGTCGGCAGACCGGAACCTTCGGTGATGCAGGCTGTTTCAGTTTCTTTCCCAGCAAGAATCTGGGTTGCTTTGGAGACGGGGGCATGATCACCACCAACTCTGATGAGTTGGCAGAAAGGCTCAAGATGCTGCGCAACCACGGTTCGACCCGGCGTTATCATCACAGCGCCATCGGTTATAACAGCCGCCTCGATGAAATGCAGGCTGCCATTCTGCGCATCAAGCTGAAACGGATCACTGCCTACAATCAGGGACGGCGCGCTGCTGCCCACACCTACACTGGCCGGCTCAGAGAACTCCCCGGGATCACACCACCTTATGAAGATGGCAAGGGACTTCACGTCTACCACCAGTACACCCTGCTCGCCGATGACCGGGATGCCATCATGCAGCGCCTCCATGAAGCCAAGATCAGCTCAGCCATCTATTACCCTATACCATTACACCGGCAAGAGGTGTTTGCAGAGCAATACAGGGAATGTTCCCTGCCGGTCAGTGAATCGGTGGCGCGGCGTTGCCTTTCGCTACCCATCTATCCAGAGCTCGAGAGCGAGCAGATCCATACCATCGTGGATGTAATAAAAGCTTATGCCACGGGATGAGCACTCCGGTCACCGGATCATGATGGTGGCGGGTGAGGCATCAGGGGATCTCCACGGCGGAAATCTGGCAGCCAACCTCAGACAGTTGAATCCCGGTATTGCCCTGTTTGGAATCGGGGGCAGCCGGATGCGTGCCGCCGGCGTGGATACCCGCATTGATATTGCCGAGCTGGCGATAATGGGGCTGGTGGAAATACTGTTTCATTACCGGCGACTGCGGAGCATCTTGCACAAAGCACGACAGATGTTGCGTGATGAGCAACCGGATCTACTGATCACGGTGGATTATCCCGGTTTTAACCTGCGATTGGCACGCTACGCAAAAGAGCTTGGGATCCCGGTTCTTCACTATATCGGCCCCCAGGTCTGGGCATGGCGGGAACACCGGGTCAAACGTATCGCAGAAAGTGTAGATAAGATGGCGGTATTGCTTCCTTTCGAAGAGGCGTTCTACAAAAAGCATGGCATCCCGGTTCACTTCGTTGGTCATCCCCTGGTGGATGAAGTGAAACCCACCATGTCAGTTGATGAGGCCCGCCGCCATTTTGGGATCGACGCTGAGCGTCCCGTCATTGGCTTGCTCCCCGGTAGCCGCCCGGGAGAGCTTCAGCGCTTGATGCCTTTACTGCTGGAGAGCGCCGTCCGGCTCCGACAGCGTTTTCCGGCCCTGCAATTCATGCTGCCGCTGGCCTCCAGCCTCAAACGGGAAGAGCTGGAGAGGTGGATGGAACCACTTATCGACAAACTCGGCGAACGGGGCGTTTATCGTTACAAGAGTCGTCACCCCGAACCGTTGCCTGTTATCGTGGTCGAAAGGCTCGGGTATGATGTAATGCAGTGCTGCAATGTCCTCATTACCGCCTCGGGTACCGCTACGTTGGAGGCAGCGCTGATGAATGTCCCAATGGTTATCGTCTACAAGGTATCGCCACTGACCTATGCCATCGCCAGACGGATGGTCAAGCTTTCCGATGTCGGCCTGGTGAATATCGTTGCAGGGGATCGTATTGTTCCAGAATTGATCCAGCATCAGGCTCGGCCAGACAAGGTGGTGACAGCAACAGCGCGCTTTCTGGAAAAGTCAGATTATACCGGGGATACCAAAAATAAGTTGGCCATGGTCCGGCAAAGGCTGGGACGTTCCGGTGGTGCGGAGAATGTTGCACGATTGGCCCTGGAAATGTTAGAAAAAAGGGATCTGCCCAAATTATCGAACCGAGGAAACACACCATGAACAAACCGATAGTTGCAACCACACTGTTCGTTGGCCTTCTGGTCGCCGTTGGCTGTACTCAGGAGATGCAGAATCAGTTGGGCCGTGCTGTGCAGAACTATACAGGCACCGATGGAGTACTGGATATTTATGCCGGAGAGAAACTGGTCAAGCGCTTCATTCATATCGACAAGATTACAACCGCAGTCAGTACCAGCGGTGGGGACGTCCCACGTCCTTATCGATTCGGCTACGGCGTATTGGACGAGAATCAGAACTACATCAAGGATCCAGGAGAGAAAAAGGTCTATTTCGAGTTTAGCGATTACTCTACCAACTATATTTTTTACGAGAATACCAAAGATTGATGGGTTCTGATTCTGGGCCCTGCCGTTTGGCAGGGTATCTGGTAGCAGGGCTTGTGCTGTTCTTCTCTGGGTGTACTCCAGCCGTAGAGAAACTTCGGGGCGACTATTTCGAAGCCCTCCCCCGCTTCTGGGGTGGAGTATATGCCGACGGAGGGGAAACGCTTTATTGTGGTCGCCGATTTGGCAGACGTCACGGCCGGAGTATCAACGTCGAACATGTCTTTCCCATGGCTTGGGTTACCAAAGCCCTGAAGTGTGGCAAGCGTAAAGAGTGCAGGGAAAACAGCCATAGATTTAATTCCATAGAAGCCGACATGCATAACCTGTTTCCTGCTCTGGCAAGCATCAACAAGCGTCGTGGCGCATTCGCATTTGCTGAAATCCCGGGGGAGCCGGGTAAAGGAAAATGTGATTTCGAAGTAGATGAGAAACGGCGTGTGGTGGAACCTCGCCCTGAGGTGCGTGGCGATATCGCTCGTGCCATGTTCTATATGAGCCATCGGTACGGGCTGAAGTTATATCGGAGACAGCAGGAGTTACTGCTTCGCTGGCATCGTGAAGATCCCCCTTCCGCCGAGGAATACCGCCGCAACGATGTCATTCAGAAGCTGCAGGGGCAACGTAACCCTTTCATCGATAATCCGCGACAAGTGAGACTGATATTCGGCCAACGATAACCTAATAATCCTTGCAAGCGAGATCCTCCCCCCACTGATAAGGTGAGTGGCCCGGTAATAAATAATCTTGGTTTATCATTGTTTCCTGATTATCCCATCCATTAGAATGGTGCTTCTCGAAAGCAACCGCCTTGTCGTAGCGTGCCATTTGATAGGATAACAGTGAGTTATCGATTAAACCTAATCTATTTTATTTGCAGAGGTCTTTGACCAAGAGGCTATTATGTCAGATTCTCTTTTGAACGTTTGGATGGATAAAGAGCCGTGGATACCGCTGTAGATCTATTCTACCGCAAGGCATTGACGGACAATTGAATCAGCCTCTTCTTCGATGAAGTGGACATGGAGAAGAAACTGGCGGCAAAGCAGAGAGCATTTCTGACCGTGACCTTCGGTGGCCCCAACAACTATACCGAGGAAGAGATGCGTAAAGGGCATACACGCTTGGTCGAGAAAGGCCTTGATGATACCTGTTTTGACGCAGTGGTAGAGAACCTGACCAACACTTTGGCCGAACCGGGAGTTTCTGATGATCTTGTTGCGAAAGCGACTGCGATGCGCGAAACCATGTGGAATAGTGTTCTTGGGCGCTGATATTCTTGGGGAAAATCGTGACGAAAGTTCGTTTCAATAATCGAGACTATCTGGTAAACCCCGGTGAGTCAGTGTTGGATGCATTGCTTCGCCAAGGAGCAAAGCTAGATTACTCCTGTCGGGCCGGAGGTTGCCATGGCTGCTTGATGCAGGTTGTCAAAGGGGTCCCGAGTCAACACTCCCAGACGGGTCTCGATGATGCTGCAAGGGCGCAGGGCTATTTTCTGCCCTGTATTTGTATCCCGGAAGATGATATGGAGATCGCAAAGCCCGGCCAGGTACTATCCAAAATACAAACCAACGTGGTGGAACACCAGATGTTGAATCCCGAGGTATTGAGGCTGCGGCTACGTCGCCCTGAGGGCTATGAATATTATCCAGGGCAGTTTCTCAATCTTTACAATCCGGAAGGCATCGGCCGGGCCTACTCCATCGCCAGCCTTAGAGAGGAGCCTTTCCTGGAACTCCATGTCCGCCATGTACCTAACGGAAAGGTGAGCGGGTGGGCCAATACCCGGCTGAAGAGCGGTGATCCGGTTACCATCAGCGGACCCTCTGGAGAATGTTTTTATGTCCCCGGCCATCCGGATCAACCTATGCTAATGATCGGGACCGGAACCGGGTTGGCACCGCTTTACGGAATATTGCGGGACGCACTTGCTCAGGGTCACCGCGGGGAGATCCACATCTACCACGGAAGTAGTGTTATCGAAGGTCTGTACATGATCGAAGAAATGCGAGCTCTGGAAGAGCGTGTGCCAAATCTTTTCTACCATCCCTGCGTTGGTCAGGAGTCGGTACCAAAAGGGATTTTTGCCGGACGCGAAAACCAGAAAGCATTGGCCGATCATGGAAACTTGGCTGGTTGGCGTGTTTACCTGTGCGGCCATGAGGAGATGGTGACGGTTACCAAGAAAAGCAGCTTCCTTGCCGGTGCCTCTCTTGACGATATCTACTCCGATCCCTTTGTGCCGGCAGCAGCCTGAGCGGCCGGCCTTGTGAAGCTGGCATGATGGGATGCTATTCCAGCACCTTCTGGGCGCCTTGCCAAGCGGTTGTTCAGGTAGAGAGAGACCGTAAACAGCAGAACCCCTCCCGCTTGATGGGCAGCCGCCAAGCTCACCGGCACAGCGAGAAGGAGCGTCGATATTCCCAGAGAAACCTGTAGCACCACCGCTGCAGCTAACAGGTGAAATCCTGCCCGGATGCTGAATGGCAGGGGGATCTTTCTGGCGCGCCACCAGAAAAGCAGCACAGCAAAAAACAAGAGCGTCGCCAGAAGTCGGTGGTTGAACTGAACTGTAGCGATATTTTCAAACCAGTTTTTCCAGAACGGGTCCAGCACATACATCCCCTCTGGATAAAATCGGCCAGCCATCAGCGGAAAGGTATTAAATGTAAATCCTGCCCTCGTACCGGCAACAAAACCACCAGAAAGCAGGGTTATAAAAATAAAGCCGGTAACCAAAAGCGAAGTTCGTTGCAATACCTCGGCGGCAGCAGGTAAGGGGTTTTTTGCTTTCGGGAAGAGTAGCCCCATTGCCACCCAAAAGATATAGGCATAAATGACAACCGCCAGGGCCAAATGTGCAGTAAGCCGGTACTGACTCACCCGGGGATTGTCCACTAACCCGCTCTTCACCATATACCAGCCCATCAATCCCTGAAGGCCACCCAGAACAAACATCCCTGCCAGTTTGAAAGCTAATGGACGGTCGAGCCACCCTTTCACCAGAAACCAGAGAAATGGGATCAAGAACAGGATACCTATGAAGCGGCCCAGCAGGCGGTGAGAATATTCGAACCAGAAAATGGACTTAAACTCATCCAGAGACATGTGAAGATTCTTCAACTTGTACTCCGGATATTGTTGATACAGCTGAAAAGTCTCCTCCCACTCCGCCTTGTTCAGGGGAGGTATCACCCCCATCAGCGGTTCCCATTGGACCATGGAAAGGCCTGAACCGGTAAGCCGGGTAACCGCACCCAGGATCATCATGGAAAAGATCACCGCGCAACAGAGCAGCAACCAGCCTGCAATTATTCGGTTTCTTTGTATCTGGTTCATCTTTACACCACAAGTATAAAAATCATCCCGGTTTTTGCTCGTTTTGTTTTGCCATATCCCAGCCATATGGCAAATCACGTTTCTGGCTGTGTGATTGGTTAGCCATTAGGTTAATTGCCACACCTGTCTGGGGCATTTGACCTATATCAAGGTCAAGCCATTTGTCAAGCGTATAGTTAGGGTGGAATTTTTCAGTTACTTCATTTCCCGTTACATCTACAACGTCAGCAGGAGGGTGCTATGGCGGACGAATCACACACCGAGGGTACACCGGAGCGGGTCCCCTTCTGGCAGCGCGTGCTCGACAATCCGTTTCTACTGCTTTTTTTGGGCATCACCATTCCCGCCGTTTTCTATATCGTGTGGGGGGTGATGGAGATTGCCAATTTGCCGGTTGCCGAATAAGGGAGGAGCACTCCGATGACCTCATTTCAACCCCCCGCCGAACAAATCTGGTGGAAAACACCGGTCGGCAAAGATGAAATCATCTGGATCAGTATCGCACTCGTCTGGTGCCTGATCATGTTTTTCATGATGCCCTATTGGCATGTTTATGGAAAGCAGAATCTCTCCAGCGAGGCTTATCAGACCACTCCGGCTAAATTCAAGGCTCGCGTCGACGCTATGGTCGAAAAGTACAAAACCGGGGAGGAGAAAGGGATTCCCATTGTCGCGCCGCCGGCTGGTAGCGACATTTATATGTTGGGTCGGTTGTGGCAATGGTATCCGATATTGGAGCTGAAGAAGGGCGAGAGTTACCGCCTGCATATTTCATCGCTTGATTGGCAACACGGTTTTTCGGTTCAGCCGGTCAACATCAATATGCAAGTGGTACCTGGCTATGAAATGGTTCTAAACATCACGCCTGACAAATCCGGTGATTATGCCGTTGTCTGCAATGAATATTGCGGCATAGGCCATCACACGATGCTGGGCAAGATCATCGTGAAGGAGTAAGAACAATGGCGCAGTTTCGAATTTGCCCTGACTCGGGCTTCTACTTCGACCGCTCCGCCGAGCAGCTGATGAAAGTCAATGCCGTAGCGGGCGTGGTCTGTTTGCTGATAGCTGGCATTATGGCGCTAGGGGTCATTCTCACCCGTTGGCAAACCATTCACCTGCTACCAGCAGATATGTTTTATACCGCGTTGACCTCGCACGGGATCAATGCACTGATCTTTTGGATTATCTTTTTTGAAATGGCGGTGCTCTATTTTGCATCGTCAACGCTGCTAAGGTGTCGCCTAGCGGCCCCACGCTGGGCATGGCTAGGATTCGCGCTGATGGTGATTGGCGCAGTAATGAACAACATGGCGGTGTTTAGCGGCAAATCCAGCGTCATGATGACCTCATACGTTCCCATGCAGGCGGAGCCTCATTTCTATCTGGGGCTGATTCTTTTTGCAGTCGGTGCGCTGATTGGCTGTTTTGTATTTTTGGGAACGTTGGTGATTGCGAAAGATGAAAAGAGCTATCAGGGTTCCATTCCATTAGTAACCTTTGGGGCGCTGACTGCTTGCATCATCGCCATCTTCACCATTGCGTCAGGTGCCATCATTCTGATTCCCACCTTCCTCTGGTCCATCGGTTATATCAGTCATATTGACGCGGAAATGTACCGTGTCATCTGGTGGGGCATGGGACATTCCTCTCAGCAAATCAACGTGGCAGCCCATGTTTCGATTTGGTACCTCATTGTTGGTATCTTGTTCGGTGCGCGCCCAATGTCGGAAAAGGTGAGTCGCAGCGCTTTCTTGCTGTATATCCTTTTCTTGCAACTGGCTTCCGCCCATCACATTCTGGTGGATCCCGGTATGGGCGTGGAATGGAAAGTGTTCAATACCAGCTATGCCATGTACCTGGCGGTGCTGGCAAGTCTCATCCATGGTCTGACAGTACCCGGCTCCATGGAAGTGGCCCAACGCAGGAAGGGGTTAACCAAAGGGTTGTTTGAATGGTTACGCAAAGCGCCGTGGGACAACCCGGTTTTTTCCGGCTTCTTCATCGCGCTGATCGTATTCGGATTCCTTGGTGGCATCACCGGTGTAGTGATGGGGACGGAGCAGATCAATTTGATCATCCATAACACCATCTACGTTCCGGCCCACTTCCATGCAACGGTTGCAGTCGGTACGACCCTTACCTTCATGGCTCTCACCTATCTGCTGATTCCGGTGCTGTTCCGGCGCAAGCTCTTTCTGCCAAAACTTGCGCAGTGGCAGCCATATATCTTCGGCGGCGGCATGGTTCTACTGGTTCTATTCATGCTCGGCGCCGGAACACTGGGAGTTTCCCGCCGCCACTGGGATATGGGTTTCACCGGTGCCCTGTTGAGCTTTGAATATCCCGGTACCGCGTACATGATGATGGCTGTTGCGGGTATTGGTGGAGTGCTCGGTGTCATCGGTGGTGCTTCGTACCTGGTGGTCACAGTGGGGTCTCTCCTGTTCGGGGAGAAACTGGAGAAATCAGTCGGCTTCCTGGAAAGCTTTGGCATCAAGCCGCTGGCCGCGGAGCTCTACACGGTAGAACGTCCGGAGCAACTGGCCTTGGCAGAGAAATTACCACCCGAGGAGCATGGTCCTGGAGGTTTCGAGGCACCCGGTACCTTTGCCCTGGCGATGTTGCTACTGGTTTGCTTCGTTATCTATTATTTCATCAACTGGGATTACCTCGCATCTGTCTGGCCGATGGGATAAAACGCAGGAGCCAAAGCCATGGTGAAACAGCTCGTCTGTTTGTTCAAGCTCCGCATCGGCGTTGTAATGATGTTGACCGCCCTGGCCGCCATGGCCGTTACGCCAGGGCGGTCACTGACCGGTGGGGAGATGATAGTATTGGCACTGGCGGTTCTTCTCTCTGCCGGTGCAGCAGGAGCTTTCAACCAGTATTATGAAACCGATCTGGACGTGAGGATGCGGCGTACCGATGACCGTCCCTTCGTTACCGGCTGGTTTCACAAAGGTCCTTTATGGTTGGGAATCATCTTTTTCCTGCTTATGACGGGAGTTGGTAGTGCAGCATGGATTCTTAACAAGCCCACTGCCATCTATATCTTTCTAGGAGCGTTTTTCTACGCTGTGGTTTACACCGTTTGGCTAAAGCGTCGCACCTGGATGAATATCGTCATCGGGGGTGCGTCGGGAAGCTTTGCAGTGCTGGCAGGAGCGGCAGCAGTGAGCCCATCCTTGGAACCGGTGCCTTTGCTGCTTGCGCTGGTACTGTTTTTCTGGACACCCTCCCATTTCTGGAGCTTGGCCATCGCCAGACATGACGATTACGTGGCCGCTGGGGTGCCGATGCTTCCGGTGGTTGTAGGAGATTACCGGGCTGCGCAGGTCGTGCTGGCCAATACGTTATTACTGGTGGGTATTTCGATTTTACCCTTTTTCTATGGAATGGGCTGGATCTATCTCTTTGGTGCTGTACTCGGGGGTGGATATTTTATCTATCGAAATCTGCAGATGGTCATTCGTCCTGTACGGAAAACGGCCATGAACAATTTCTTTGCATCACTGATTCAGCTGGCGGTGCTATTGGTTAGTGCAGTACTGGATATCTCTCTTTAAGGATAGGGTGAGGTGAATCACTCTTCTTCATTTAAGATATTGCTTCTGTTTGCATTTTCTGTTTTTCTGTATCCCGATATAACCTCTGCCTCATCTCTCTCTTCAAATACTCCTGCAAAATTTGAATATAGCACTGCACTGAATATCAGCCAAAATGCCATTGGAAATCAAGTGGGGGACTACAACCTGACAGGAATTGATAACAAGCCCTACCGGCTATCCCAATTTCGTGGTAAGCCTATGGTATTGAGCCTCATATTTACCAGTTGCTACCAAATTTGTCCCATGACTATCCGGCATCTCGCCAAGGTGGTGGAAAAGGCCCGTGACTCCCTTGGAGAGGATAGCTTTGAGGTGGTAGTGATAGGATTTGACACAGCATCTGATACTCCGGACGCCATGCGGCACTTTGCCAGGCAACAGGGAATCGAAGACTCGAACTGGAATCTATTCAGCATAGATGCGGCAGATGTTGAATCCCTGACCAGGGATGTTGGGCTGATCTATTACCCATCAGCACGGGGTTTCGATCACATCATCCAGGCAACCGTAGTTGATGCCGAAGGTAAAGTCTATCGTCAGGTTTATGGCCAAGTATTTGAGACCCCATTGTTGGTAGAGCCCCTAAAGGAGCTGATATTGGGTCGGCCGCAACCTTCACAGGGTTTCGTTAGCAATCTGTTCAATAGGGTCCGCTTCTTTTGTACCACTTACGATCCGGTCAGGGACAGCTACTACTTCGATTACTCGCTATTTATCGGATTGGTGATTGGGGGATCCATTATTATTTTCGTTGGCGTTTGGATTGTTCGAGAGACACGCTATCGAAAAAATCGCCTGAATTCTCCTCCTAAATCCCTATGAAGGCAGTAAAATTGTGTTGACCTGCATCAAGGGAAAATCGATGCTTGTCATAATACACTGCTACATATCTTTGGGTTAGCCAACCATTAACCATTTATGGATAAATCCGCAAAGGCGCCACTCTGATGCAGGTTCCTCTTTTAAAGCGAGTCTATCTAACTCTAGAGAACTGGTTCAATTATTCTTTTGGTTCCTGGAATCCTCTCTATCATCTTGGGACGCTGACATTTTTCTTTTTTTGGGTTGTTCTGATCAGCGGCATCTATCTATTCATTTTTTTCCATGGAAGCCTCGACGGAGCCTATGCATCGGTGGAAAGAATAACCCATGACCAGTGGTATGCTGGCGGAATCATGCGCAGCTTGCACCGCTATGCTTCAGATGCAGCGATCGGCTGCATTCTGCTCCATATGTTTCGAGAATTTTCCCTGG
>Ga0256914_1001846_pt1 | contig 18358 bp, 13 predicted proteins | sample HulkmetaG_FD_191571 | JGI IMG/M metagenome (GOLD analysis project Ga0256914, IMG submission 191571) | Hydrothermal chimney microbial communities from Main Endeavour vent field at the Juan de Fuca Ridge, Pacific Ocean - Hulk | ecosystem: Environmental > Aquatic > Marine > Hydrothermal vents ... | reverse complement strand
GTCGCGGTCAATCCCCAGGCAATCATGCCGAAAAGAACAATCTGCGATGCTCTTTTCATTTTCCTCATTCTCTTTTGCATTTAATCACCCTCCTCTCAGGTTAATGAATAATGCGTCCCGGGGTATAGCGGTGTTCTCCCCGACCCCCAGTACGGGGGAGAGTGCCGCCGGCCGGAACGGGCCAAAAAATCCGATGTCCGGACAGGATGAATCCATCTTCACTGTATCTTTGCCGTAAAAGGGTACCTTCTCGGTTGCGGTAACCTGTCTTGGCTGATGGGAACGAGAGCCTGTCGGGAATACATGCGTTCTGAAATCTGCAGAGATGATCTTTCCACCGGTAACGGAACCTGAAACGCGTATATATAAGAGGGTCTAATATAACCATATTTCAGGTGAAAAAGAAAGAAAATTAATCAATAAAATAAATTGAATTGAAAATGTTGAAGAGAAGTACTATATTGATATACTTGAAAAATATGTTTGAATGCTGATTCGTCATCCCTGGCTCTATCTCCGTATCGGGTCGAAATCCTAAGCAATCGGTTGCGCTCATGTCGTCGATTCCCGCAAAAATCCGTACCCCTGATTCATATCGTCAGGAAGTTCCCTGCATGTCTGCCTGTCCGGTCTCCACCGATGCCGGCATGTTCGTGCAGCAGGCCGCCCGGGGCGAGTATGCCCAGGGTTATCTGACCGCCAGGTCGCCAAATCCCTTTGCCTCCTCCTGCGGCCGCATCTGTGCGGCGCCCTGCGAGGATAACTGCCGCCGTGGGCGCCTCGACAAACCCGTGGCTATCCGGGCGGTCAAGAGATTTCTCTGCGATCGATTCGGTCCGGAATCGGATCATCCGGATACGGTGACGACCCTGTTTGAAGGCACTTTTCCGAACGCCAGCACCAGCGAAATGGATACCGCCCAGATTGCCGGTCTCAGGGGAGAGGACAGCGCAGGAAAAGTGGCGGTGATCGGAGCCGGTCCCTCGGGCCTGGCCTGTGGTCATGATCTGGCGCTGCTGGGACACACGGTTGTTGTTTTCGAGGCCCTGGAGCAGGCAGGCGGCATGATGCGTTACGGTATTCCCTTTTACCGGCTCCCTGATGAGATTTTGGACCGGGAGATCGATGTTATCAAACGGATGGGTGTGGAGATCCGCACCGGCAGCCGGGTGGAGAGCATCCAGAGTCTTTTTGACAAGGGGTATGAAGCGGTCTTCATCGGAGTCGGTTGCATGAAGGGACGCGGGCTCAACATCGAGGGTGCCGATCTGGAGGGGGTTTGCCTGGCGGTTGACTTTCTCCTGGAGTCAAATCGCGGCCGCCGTCCCCATGTGGGTGAGAAAACCGTGGTCATCGGCGGTGGTCTGGTGGCCCTGGATGCGGCCCGGGATGCTCGCCGCGGTCTGGTGGAAAAAAATGCGGCAAACGGCGGCGCCCCCCGGCTGACGGAGGAACAGGCCGTGCACATGGCCTGTCTGGAAAGTTTTGCGGAGATGCCGGCCAATATCTCCCTCACCGGACGCGAAGAGGTTGAGGAGATGATGGATGAGCAGATTCAGCTGCATCCCTCATGGGGACCCAAACGGATTCTCGGAGAAAACGGCCGGGTGACGGGAATCGAGCTTGTCAGGGTTCTCTCCGTTTTCGACGAAGAGGGGCGGTTCGCCCCCAGGTTCGACGAAGAAAACACCAGGGTTATCGAGGCCGACATGATCATCTTCGCCATTGGCCAGGCAGCTGATTTTTCCTTTATCCGGGAAGATGACGGCGTGGTGACCGGCCCGCGGGGCACCATTGAAACCGATCCCGAAACCCTGGCCACCAGCCGCGAGGGAGTGTTTGCCGGCGGTGATGCCGCCTTTGGCCCCCGCATCATGATCGATGCCGTGGCCCACGGCAAAAAGGCGGCTGTCTCCATAGACCATTACCTGCGCGGCCGGGGACGGCGCAAGAGCTATGATGTCGATATCGAGGTGCTTCCCACCAACCGCTATGAAATGGCGGAGAAATATGACACCAAAGAGTATCGTCATCCGGAACTGACCTCTCCCGAGGAGCGCATCGGCGATACCGGGGTGGAAGGCGGCTTTTCCGAAAGGGAAGTGGCCGAACAGGCGAGCCGCTGTCTCACCTGTCACACCAACCCGGTGTATAACGGCGACCTCTGCATTCTCTGCGGCCGGTGTGTGGATATCTGTCCCCAGAGCTGTCTTTCCTTTGTTCCCTACTCTGCGGTGGAAACGGAAAATGGTGAAAAACGGGATATCATGAAAAATCTGGAACTCGATCCCCTGGCGGAGATGACCGTTCTCCTCAAGGATGACGATCGCTGTATCCGTTGCGGCAACTGTGCCTGGCGCTGTCCCACCGGTGCCATGACCATGGAACGGATCATTGTCAGGGAGCGAGTTGAGGTGACCTAGTAACCGATCATCGAAAAATCGGAAAAGAGAATGGGCCGGCCGGTGATCGCCATGAAGAGCATGAGAAAGAAGATCGCCCTGCCGGTCCATTTTTTTTGGAGATCCGGGATGATGGGGCGCAGAGAGTCGATTTTTTTATACGGTTCCGCCAGGCCGGTGATAAGACCGTAGAGTACGGCTGCAAAGAGGGTAAAGTAAATGGGATAGCCGACGAGGCCGTAGTTGAGCTGCAGGATATCGAAGGGACAGTGATGGGTGGGCATTTCATAGAAGTAGAGGGAGATGAAGGAGACCACCGAGGCCAGGGCAACCACCAGAAGCACAGGCGACAACAGGGCAAGGGTATAGTTGAGTCCGGCTCCGGGTCGTCGCAGCGCCGCCAGGCCGACAATGAGAAAGAGCAGGCAGGTTCCGTAGAAGATCCCCATTGAGGGGAGAAGGGGGAGGGCGGCCAGACCGGCGGCAACGCCTTCTCCGGTTTCGCTGAACAGGGAGCCGCAGCAGGAGGTGATCCTGTTGGGTTCAAGGCCCAGAAAGTAGGCGGTGGTGAGATAGGCATCGAGGAAGATGAAGGGAGCAATCCCCAAAAGCAACTGATATTTGCGGCGGGTGAGGGGATAATCCTCGGCGCGCTGGTCCAGGCGGTTGACGGCGATCCAGACTGCTGCGAGGAAAAAGATGACGATTTTGAGAAGCAGCACATACCATCCCACCGGGTTGGCGTTCAGCGATCCGGTGGCGCACATGGCGCCCACAAAGATGTCGCGTAAGGCATCGACGGTGTAGATGAAGAGAAAGGTGGAGAGCAGTTCAAAGCCGAGGACAAAGTTCATCACCGAGGAGATGAGATAGGTCCTGCGTTCCAGGGCAAGTTGTTCCATAGAGGCGGAGTCCGGATTCCAGCGGCGGATAATCCGTATGCCGAGAACACAGGAGCCCAGCATCATCACCACGACGATGAAGCTGCCGACAAGAAGCGAGAGAATGCCGGGATGGAGAATCATTGCACGGCGCCGTCCCGCATGGTGATAACCGAGTGGACAAACTCATTTTCCGCCACCATCGGGTCGTGGGTGGCGATGACGATGGTCTTGCCGCTGCGGTTCAGCTCCCGCAGAATGGCGATCAGCTCCAGCGAGAGGTGGGTGTCCAGGTGGGCCGTGGGTTCATCGGCCAGGATGATGTCCGGATCGTTGATAAGGGCCCGGGCAATGGCGGTGCGTTGCTGTTCGCCGCCGGAGAGCTTTTGGATGGTGACGTTTTGTCTGGGCAGGAGGTCGAGATCGTCGAGCAGGCGGCGGGCCTGTTTTTTGATTGTACCCAGGGGTGTTTCCAGGGGGTAGAGCGGCAACATCACATTTTCCAGGACAGTGATACCGCGGATGAGGTTGAACTGCTGGAAGATGAACCCGAAGGTCCGGCGCCTGATCTCGGTGAGAAACCTCTCGGGCAGTTTTGTCACATCCCGCCCATTGACCAGGATCCTGCCCATGGACGGCCGCGACATGCAACCCAGCAGGCTGAGCAGGGTGGTCTTGCCGGACCCGCTGGGTCCCCTGAGAACGGTCACCTTGCCCCCGGCTATTTCCAGAGAGACGTTATCGATTGCCGTCAGTTCATCGGGCCGGCCCGGGTTGAAGATTTTTGAAATTCCCCGGGTGCTGATCACCGCTTTACCTTCCATGTCGCCCGCACCCCCTTAGCCACGCATGATAATATCGGGATCGGTCACCGCCGCCTTCCAGGCAGGTACGATGGTACAGGCGGTATAGGGGACCACGGTGAGGAAGAACATGACCATGATCTGGTAGGGATCCACATAGGGAATCAGTCGAAACTGCGGGAAGATAACCGACCAACCCTTGAGCGCCGGCGCCAGCAGAAAACCCCTGCCGTAAAAGACATGCAGATAGGCGATGATCAGACCGCTGAGAAACGATGTCAGCGAGATGGCCGCTCCCTCCCAGAATTTGAGTTCCAGGATATCCGAGGTTTCCCAGCCAATGGCCTTGAGGATGCCGATTTCCCGTCCCTCCTCGGCGCTGAGCCCGGCAGCCTTTTCCCAGGCCAGGATGCAGAAGGCGACAAGCGCGCCCAGGAACATGGTGAGCACCATGCCGGAGCGCCAGTTGAAGACCGCATCATAGGTGCGGATGATCTCCCGCCTGGTGATGGGCCGGACTCCCGGCAGCAGCAGTTTGATTTTTTTTGCAATCAGCGGTGTTTCGGCTTCGTTGAAAACTTCGACGGCGATATCGGTGGCCCGGTCGGGCGGCTGGTTGAGGAGAGTGACCAGCCTGTCACGGGTCATGATCACCAGATCATGGGTGAGCAGGGATGAGCTTGCGGTAAAGATACCGGTGATTTTCAGCGACGTATAGGTACCGGTGCCGTCGGAGAGCACCAGCTCGCCGCCGGGAGCGGTGGCGGCGGCCCGGGCCACTCCCGCGCCCACGGCGCATTCATCACTGTTTGTCGGCAACCGTCCCTCAAGCAGACGCAGTTCGACGCCACTGCCTTCCAGGGCCATGAGGGTGTAATTGCCGCGGGTGAGATAGTCGTAATAGTATCCCCAATAGCGCGGCACAACCCGACCGACGCCGGGAATCTTGCCAATCCTGTCGACAACGGCCAGGGGAATGGGGTCATGCCTGCCGCCGGCCAGTTTCTGAACGATGAGTTGCGGCGAGGAGGCCAGCACGGTCACGGCCTCGCGTTTCAGAGCACCGGTGAAGAGCAGCACCGAGGCCAGCACGCCCACAACCAGGCAGAAGACAACGATGAGGCCCAGGTTTTTGTACTTGCGGCGCAGCAGGGAGGAGAGGGCGTATTCGAGGATTTTTCCGTGACGTTTCATCGGGTTGAGCACAATCGGCGGTGCAGGTTTTCAACGCATGGCCCGAAGGGATGGGAAGGTGTGACAACGTGGCGGAAGGGATATCAGGGTTGGGTATCTTTCAGGGGCTTGGCCTCGTCGATGAGCATGATGGGGATGTCGTCCCTGATTTCATAGAGCAGGCTGCAGGTTGTGCAGACAAGGCCGTCTTGGTCGTCGTTGAGCTCCACCTTTCCCTTGCATTTGGGGCAGGCCAGGATGTCAAGGAGTTCTTGCTGTATCATTTTTTCCTCCTGGTTCAGGGGGTCGAAGTCATTAATTGACGCCGAAGCTGAATTCGATTATTGCTGTAGATCCGTGATAGTCGGGCGGGGCGGGATGGAGTTTGCGCACGGATTCCGCGGAAAACCGACGGTGGTCCGGACAGGTATCCGCCCCTTTTTTGCCTCATTGGTCACAGGCACCGCATCTTCACTTAAAACTGCAGCACCTGTAACCAATTACGGTTTGGAAGTATGATATACCGCAGGGTTGCATACCCTGTAATCGGTTACTTTTTTACCGGATTAAATAGTACACCGCTTGCGGTGTGAGCGCCATTGAAAAAAGGAAAGAGAATGAAGAAACCCGTCAGGAAAACCATTCCCGTGGAGCAGGCGGTGGGCATGGTTCTGCCCCATGATATTACTGAAATCGTAAAGGATTCCTTTAAGGGCAGGGCCTTTGCCAAGGGGCATATCATCAGGCAAGGGGATGTGGAGCACCTAAAGCGCCTGGGCAAGGAAAATATCTATGTCCTGGAATTGGGCAAGGAGGATATCCACGAAAACGAGGCCGCCGCCATGCTGGCCGGGGCCCTGGCCGGCAGCGGCACCGACAGTGACGACGAACCGGTGGAGGGAAAGATATCCATCCGGGCAGCCTGTGACGGGCTGCTTAAGGTTGATGTGGAAAAACTCTATGAGATCAACCTGCTGGGAGAGGTTATGTGCGCCACTTTGCAGAACAACACTCCGGTTAAGGCTGGAGAACAGATCGCCGCCACCAGACTGATTCCCCTGGTGGGCAGCCGCGGGGTTGTCCGGCGGGCGGTGGAGATTGGAGGAAGCGGCGAGGGGATCATCCGGGTGCTTCCCCTGCGGCGGGTGCGGGCCGGTCTTGTCATCACCGGAAACGAGGTTTTTTATGGCCGCATCGAAGACAAGTTCGAAGCTGTCTTGCGCAACAAACTGGCGGAGATCGGCTCCCGGGTGTCCAAGGTCTGTTTCGCTCCCGATGATGTGGATACCATTGCCTCCGAGATTCGCAGCTGCCTCGATGCCGGGGTGGACCTGGTCGTGACCAGCGGCGGCATGTCTGTTGATCCTGACGATGTTACCCGCCAGGGTATTGCCGCGGCCGGAGCCGAGGATATCCACTACGGCACCCCGGTTTTGCCCGGAGCCATGTTTCTGGTGGGCCGTATCGGTGCGGTACCGATCCTGGGACTGCCCGCCTGCGGAATGTTTCATCGCATCACCGTCTTTGATCTGATTTTGCCGCGCATCCTCACCGGTGAACGGATCGGCCGCCGGGAATTTGCGGCCATGGGACATGGGGGCCTTTGTCGTAACTGCAAACGCTGTCGGTATCCGGTCTGTAGTTTCGGTAAATCGTGACGGGTGGATTTGCAGGGGGAGTTTGTTTTATCATCAACACATGCACAGGGGAGAAGAATATGACCGAGACAACCATTATGCGTACACCGTCGGCCCATTGCCATCAGCTGCTGATCAAAAATATCCTCGATGCACCTCTTCATGACAATCCCGGGCAGGAAATCGTCTACGGCGGCAACCGGCGTTTCACTTACAGACAGTTCCGCCGCCGCATCAACCAGCTTGCCGGTGCCCTGACCCAATTGGGGGTTAAACCGGGGGATACGGTGGCGGTGATGGATTATGACAGCAACCGCTACCTGGAGTGTTATTTTGCCGTTCCCATGATCGGCGCCACCCTGCATACGGTCAACATCAGACTTCCACCCGAACAGATCGTCTATACGATCAATCATGCAGAAGACGACGTAATTCTCATTCACCAGGATTTTCTGCCGCTGCTTGAAAAGATCCGGGGACGAATCGATACGGTGACTAAGTATGTGCTGCTCACCGAGGATGGCGCCGACGGAGACGGTGTAATCGATTTTGCCGGTGAGTATGAGGAGCTGCTGGCCGGGCAGCCGTCCACTTTCGACTTTCCCGAGTTTGACGAAAATACCAGGGCCACCATCTTCTATACCACCGGAACCACTGGATTGCCCAAGGGTGTATATTTCAGCCACCGGCAACTGGTTCTCCACACCATGGGCATGTTGGCGGCCTTCGGCTCTCCGGGCGTCCAGGGTCGTTTTCATAAGGATGACGTCTACATGCCGATTACGCCGATGTTCCACGTCCATGCCTGGGGCGTGCCCTACGCGGCCACCATGCTTGGGGTCAAGCAGGTGTATCCCGGCCGTTATATTCCCGATTTTCTCCTTTCCCTGATTGCCGCGGAAAAGGTGACCTTTTCCCACTGTGTGCCCACAATATTGCACATGCTTCTCAACTCTCCGGAGATCGACAATGTGGACCTCTCCTCTCTGAAGATGATCATCGGCGGCGCGGCCCTGCCCAGGTCCCTGTGTCTGGCCGCGCTCAAGCGGGGAATCGATATCTTTTCCGCCTATGGTCAATCGGAAACCTGTCCGCTGCTCACCCTGGCGCAGCTGGATACGGAGATGCTGGAACTGTCCCTGGAGGAGCAGGCAGAGCTGCGCACCAAAACAGGCCGGGCCGTCGGTTTCGTCGAGGTACGGCTCGTGGATGAGGAGATGAACGATGTTCCCCACGACGGCGAGAGCACCGGCGAACTCATCATCCGGGCTCCCTGGCTCACCCAGGGATATCACAAGGATAATCACAACTCGGAAGCCCTTTGGAAGGGCGGGTATCTGCACACCGGTGATGTCGCCAATATCGATGCCCGTGGATTTATCAGGATTACCGACCGCATCAAGGATATCATCAAGATCGGCGGTGAATGGGTTTCGTCTCTGGAGCTTGAGGATATCATCAACCAGCATCCGGCGGTCTCCGAAGTGGCGGTTATCGGCATGCCGGATCCCAAGTGGGGAGAGAGGCCCCTGGCCCTGGTGGTACCGCAAGGCGATGCCTCCGGAAAGATCGGGGAGGGGCTTGAAAAATCGATCCTGCACCATACCAAGGATTTCATCAAAAAGGGAATCATGGCCCGGGAAAACCTGTTGCTCAAGGTGCGTCTGGTGGAGGCCATCGACAAGACCAGCGTCGGCAAGATCGACAAGAAACAACTGCGCAAAAAATTTCTTTGAGGAGAATGGTTATGAAAAAGATAATTGCAGCCTCATTGCTGATGGGAGTCGCTTTGCTGTGGATGGCGACGGCTTCACAGGCCAGGCCCGGAAAACGCTATGATGCGGGTACTGGAATGTGCCGCATTATCGGCGAGGGAAAGCTGGGATGGGAAAGTGAACCCTGGGGCACCGGCGGCAGGAAGTTCCGCGAGGTGTGCAAGAAGTGTCACACAAGGAACAACGACAGCGGCGCCCCTTTTCTGTTTGCCGAATCACACATGCCCCGGGGGTGGAACCGGATTTTTTTCAAACGGCGGGTTAAATGCGCCAGGGATGGCTCCTGGAATGGATTGAGCCGGGATGAACTGCTGATGATCAACGACTATCTCTACCGCAACGGCGATTGGACCTACGACCCCAATGATGCGGAAACCTGCGGCTGATAGGGTTTTTCTCGTCTGGTCAGACGATCCGGAAGTATTATATACTGCGGGGTTTCATACCCTGTGGCCGGTTGCAAAGGATTTTCCGTACCGATTTGTTCCACCGGGATAAAGCAGCATCCCATTGACCGGAAACGGGGGCGTCGACCGCCCTGTTTCTTTACTTTTGAGCACCCTTTTTGCTTTTGGCGAGTTCTTCGTCGATCATCTTCTGAATGACCTTGAGGGAGCGGTTTTTGACCCGGCGACCGTTGATGAAGAGGGTGGGGGTACCGGTAACGCCGACTTCCCGGGCATCAAGCAGATCCCTGGCCAGTCGCTGACCGATGGCAGGGCTTTTCATATCTTCCTGGAATTTTTTCATATCAAGTCCGATGGACTTGGCAATCTCGTCGATTTTTTCCTTGCTGAGCTTATCGGCGGCAAAGAGAGCGTCATGCATCTGCCAGAACTTTCCCTGCGCCTCGGCGGCAAGGGCGGCACGGGCCGCGGGTTCGGCATTTTTGTGCATGGAAAGGGGCATGTTCTTGAAAACGATCTTCAGCGTATCGGGATTGTTTTCGAGAACTTGAGAGAGCAACGGTTCGGTCTTGCTGCAATAGGGACATTCAAAATCCGTAAAGATAACCAGGCTGACCGGGGCGTTTTCCTTGCCGAGAAAGGGGGCGCCCTTGGTGTTGACCTCCACCACGAAATCCACTTGCAGGCTGCTGAATGTATTGGTTTTGCCGTTGATCATATAAAGGACCTGGCCGCGGGGCTCGATGTCGATGGCCGTTACCCCGTCTTCCACCGGGATTGCTCCCAGCTTTTTCCCCTTGGCCGTATAGATGAGGACCCGATGATCTTCGGTGAGAATAAAGACCTTTTTGTTGTCCAGGGTGTGGACCAGGTCCACGGGTTTGGCGGGAAGATTCCAGTTGGCTGCGGCATTCCACTCAACGCTGCCGTTACTGTTGTTTTCGGCCTGGGGTGTTGCGGCCAAAAGCATGCCGGGAATCAGGAAGATGAGGACAAGGGGCAGTAGTAATTTGGGCAATGAAACAATCATTTGTTGTGATTTCATAATATTGTATCCCTAAGTTGTCTTTGGTGGTACGTAAGCCCGCACTATATCTTACGTTCAAACTGTAACTGGTCACAAGTGCCTGCCCTGTGAGGAGTGACGAATTTCCCCGGGGCTGACTCCGCTGACGGGCCCTTTCCGTCTCTTGGCAGGCCCGGACTTTCCATGGTGTTGTAAACCCCGATATTATATCTGTGAAATTTTTTTTGGCAAGAATTTGCTTGCGGCATTATCTTGACGGCATAGGGAAAGTTGATTATTTGTTTGGTGTTAAGGCGAGAGTGGCGGAACTGGTAGACGCACTGGACTTAGGATCCAGCGCACGATGTGCATGGGGGTTCAACTCCCCCCTCTCGCACCAGAATTCATCTGCGAAACACAATCCCCCGATACAAATCGTCAACTCAAAAAGAGAAAGGAAGGTACCGCATGGAGATCGTCGTCGAGAATATTTCTGACTTAACCCGTAAACTGACCATCACTCTTCCCGAAGAGGAGGTCGGCAAGGAGCTTGACTCCGCCTACGGCAAACTGAAAAAGGACGTCAAGATCAAAGGGTTCAGACGCGGCAAGATCCCGCGGACCATTCTGGAAAAAAATTATCGGCCCCAGGTTGAGGCCGAGGTGGGTGAAAAGCTGGTTCAGGCCACCTATTTCGACGCGGTCGAGGAGAAGAATATCAACCCGGTGGTCCACCCGGAGATCAAGGAACACAAGTTTCACGAAAACGGTACCTTTTCCTATGTGGCCGAAGTGGATGTCAAACCCAGTTTCCAGTTGGGGCAATACAAAGGCCTTAAGATTGAAAAACCGTCCGTCGAAGTGACTGATACGGAAGTCGAGGCGGAAATCGACCGGCTCAGAAGGGAGGTTGCTCCCCTGAAGAGTGCCGATGAAAAGGCCATAGAAAAGGGTGATATCGTTATCATCGATTTTCAGGGTTTTCACAACGATCACGCCATGAAAGAGGTGCGGGGCGAAGACGTCAGCGTTGACGTCGGTTCCGGTCGGCTGGGTGAGGAATTCGAAAATAAGCTCATCGGCATGAAAAAGGGGGATAAAGACCTGCTTGATATCTCCTTTCCCCCTGAACATGGCAACCCCGTTCTGGCCGGGAAGACGGTCAGTTTTAAGATCGATGTCAAGGATGTCAAGGAGAGAGTGCTGCCCGAGCCGGATGATGAATTCGCCAAAGATGTGGGTGAAGAGTATGAAAGCATCGATGAGCTGAAATCGGCGATCCGGGAGGAACTTCTCGCCAAAAAGGAGCAGACCCTTGAAGGCGATATCAACGACAGGATCGTCAACCTTTTGCTGGAAGAGCATGAATTTGCCGTTCCCAGGCGTCTGGTTCAATATGAGATCAACGATATGATCAACCAGACCGAGGAAAATCTCAAGCGCAGCGGCCTGACGCTGGAGTCTGCAGGGCTTGACCGTTCCAAACTCGAGGAAAGCGGACGGGAGGCGGCTGAAAAACGGGTCCGCGGCGATTTTATCCTCAAGGAGATCGCCGAAAAAGAGGACATCAAGGTGGCTGACGAGGATATGGAACGCGGCTACCGACGCATTGCCGAGCAGTACAACATGAGCGTTGCTGAAGTAAAACAGTACTTTCAGCGCCGGGAAGAGATTCTTCCCTTGATGAACGAACTGTTAAACGAAAAAATACTCAACTTTCTTCGGGAACATGCCGACTTTGTTTCCCCGGCGCAGGAGGAGAAGGAAGCGGCGCCGGAGCAGCAGGATCAGCCGGACGGCGACAAACCTGAGGAAGCTGAATCAGAATAATTTTTACAACTGCAATGGATGGCAGCAGGGTGCGCCGCCGCAAAGGATGAACTCAATGGCGTCTCCGGCACGCTGCCGGCCATGCGAGGAGTAATGATGAATCTAGTTCCCATGGTTGTTGAGCAGAGTCCGCGTGGCGAGCGGGCTTATGATATTTACTCGCGCCTTTTAAAAGAGCGGATCATCTTTCTCGGCTCTGCGGTCAACGACGATATCGCCAGTCTGATCATAGCCCAGTTGCTCTTTCTGGAGGCCGATGATCCGGACAAGGATATCACCTTCTACCTCAATTCCCCGGGTGGGGCGGTGACGGCCGGTATGGCGATTTACGATACCATGCAGTATATCAAATGTGATGTCGCCACCCTCTGCATGGGACAGGCGGCCAGCATGGGGGCCCTGCTGCTGGCGGCGGGGGCGCCCGGGAAGCGTTTCTCCCTTCCCAATTCACGGATTATGATCCACCAGCCCATGGGCGGTTTCCAGGGCCAGGCAACGGATATCGACATCCATGCCCGGGAAATCCTGCGCATGCGACAGGATCTCAACCGCATCCTCGCCCGTCACACCGGTCAATCCGAGGAGACGATTCAGGCGGATACGGAACGGGATAACTTCATGACCTCCGATGAGGCCAAGGAATACGGCATAATAGACAAGGTTCTGAAGGATCGTCAGGAACAGAGCGGAGAGCAGGAAGATGAGTGACGACTACCATGATAACAATACGCTGAATTGTTCCTGTTCTTTTTGCGGAAAAGATCAGGACGAGGTTGCCAAGCTGATTGCCGGACCCGGTGTTTATATCTGTGACGAGTGCATTGATCTCTGCAATGAGATCGTCACGGACAGCTCCGAGGAGGGCAACAGGAAGGAGCAGGTTACCTCCCGGGTGCTGAAGCCCAAGGAGATCAAAGAGCACCTGGACGAGTATGTCATCAGCCAGGCCTTTGCCAAGCGAGTTCTGTCCGTTGCCGTGCATAATCACTACAAGCGGATCGAGGCCCACGGCAACAAGGCGCTGGGTGATGTGGAACTGCAGAAGAGCAACATCATACTTATTGGTCCCACCGGCAGCGGTAAAACCCTCATGGCCCAGACCCTGGCCAAGATTCTCAATGTTCCCTTTACCATTGCCGATGCTACCACTCTCACAGAGGCGGGTTACGTGGGGGATGATGTGGAAAACATTCTGGTCAGCCTGCTGCAGGCCGCTGATTATGAAATCGAGAGGGCGGAAAAGGGAATTATCTATATCGACGAGATCGACAAGATCGCCCGAAAGTCGGACAGCGCCTCGCTCACCCGGGATGTTTCCGGCGAAGGGGTGCAACAGGCCCTGCTGAAGATTATCGAGGGAACCATTGCCTCGATTCCGCCCAAGGGCGGCCGCAAGCATCCCCAGCAGGATTTGGTCAAGCTCGATACCTCCAATATCCTCTTTATCTGCGGAGGGGCGTTTGTCGGTCTGGACCGGGTGATCAAGCGCCGCACCGGTACCAAGGCAATCGGATTCGGTGCCAAATTGGTCAGTGATTCAAAGAAAAAATTCAGTGAAATCATCGCCGATATCCAACCGGAAGACCTGCTCGGCTTTGGCCTTATTCCCGAGCTTGTCGGCCGACTGCCGGTGATTGCCACCATGCAGGAACTGGTGGAGGACGACCTGGTACGCATTCTCAAGGAACCGAAAAACGCCCTGACCAAGCAATATCAGAAGCTCTTTGAATTCGAAAACGTCAGGCTGCGTTTCACCGAGGGGGCGCTGCAGGCGATTGCCGCCAAGGCCCTTGAGAGAAAATCCGGTGCCCGGGGTCTGCGGTCGGTCATGGAAGAGGCAATGCTCGATGTGATGTTTGAACTGCCCTCGGAACAAAACGTCAAGGAGTGCGTCATCAGCGAACAGGTGATCACCAACGGAGACTATCCTGTGGTTCTCTACGACAATGTCGACCGGAAAAAGAGCGCCTGAAAGCCCCGGGCTGTCAGGGCGTTTTTTCCGATGTGATCAACGAATACGATTTATATTATAATTTACCAATATGACAGATAAAAAGAACGAGGTCGTCTTTTATCCGGTTATGCCGCTGCGGGATATCGTCATTTTTCCCGGTATCGTGGCCCCCCTGGTCGTTGGCCGCAAACGATCGATCACGGCGCTGGAACATGCCATGGAACAGCGCTCCATGATCCTGTTGGTCACCCAGGAGGATTCCAAGGTGGATAAACCTGAAAGCCGGCACCTTTATTCGGTGGGCACCCTGGCAACGGTGATGCAGCTGCTGCGGCTGCCGGACGGTACCATCAAGGCGCTGGTGGAGGGAAAGCGGCGGGCCCGTATCAAAAATTTCATCCCCAACGACTCCTTTTTCATTGTCGAGGTTGACGAGGTGGCGGACGAGGTGGGCAACCAGCACGAGGTAACTGCATATACCCGTGAACTGCGGCGCACCTTCAACGAGTTTGCCAAGACCAACAAGAAGATACCCAAGGAGGTGCTGAAGTCGGTCAACAATATCGAGCAGCCCGCCCGACTGGTGGATATCATCACCTCGCATATCCCCCTGGAGACCAGGAGCAAACAGGAAATTCTCGAGACCGTATCCCTGGTGGAGAGGATCACCAAGGTGCTGGAGGCCATTTACCGGGAGATAGAACTCACCCAGCTGGAAAAGACGATCCATGCCAAGGTCAAAAAGAAGATGGGGGAAACCCAGCGCAACTACTACCTTGGTGAAAAGATCCGGGTCATCCACAAGGAAATGGGCCAGGAAGACGTCATCGACGAGATGGCCGAACTTGAAAAGACCCTGAAGAAGAAAAAGATGCCGGCTGCGGTGCGCGAAAAGGCTGCCAAGGAGTTGAAGAAACTCAAGCAGATGCCTCCCATGTCGGCGGAAACAACGGTTGTCCGCAACTATGTGGACACGATTCTCGCCCTGCCGTGGAGCAAAAAGACGCGTGCCAGGATCGATATCCTCAAGGCGGAAAAGGTGCTGGATGAGGACCATTACGGCCTGGACAAACCCAAGGAACGTATTCTTGAATATCTGGCCGTTCAGGTCCAGGTCAAGAAGATCAAGGGCCCCATCATCTGTCTGGTTGGTCCCCCTGGCGTGGGCAAGACCTCAATCTGCAAATCCATAGCCCGGGCCATGGGCAGAAAGTTTGCCCGTCTTTCCCTGGGTGGTGTCCGGGACGAGGCCGAGATACGCGGTCATCGCCGGACCTATATCGGCGCCATGCCCGGCAAGATCATCCAATCCATGCAACAGGTCGGGGTGAAAAACCCGGTGTTCTGCCTTGACGAGGTCGACAAGATGAGCATGGATTTCCGCGGTGATCCCTCGGCGGCACTGCTTGAGGTTCTTGATCCGGAGCAGAATTACGCCTTCCGTGATCACTATCTTGACCTTGATTATGATCTCTCGGATGTCTTTTTCATTACCACGGCAAACAGCCTGCACGGCATTCCCATCCCCTTGCAGGACCGCATGGAGATCATCAAGCTCAGCGGTTACACCGAGGAGGACAAGCTTAAAATCGCCCAGGGTTTCTTGGTTCCCAAACAACTGGAAGCCAACGGTTTTCAACCCGGAGATATTCACTTTTCGGAAGGGGCGATCCTGGAGATCATCAGGCGATATACCCGTGAGGCGGGTGTCAGAAACCTGGAGCGCACTTTGGCCTCAATCTGCCGCAAGGTGGCCAGAGCCCGGCAACGGAAAAAACAACCGCAGAAAAAATATCGTATCATCACCAGTTCGGTACAGAAATATCTCGGTGTACCGAAATTTCGCTACGGCCTGGCGGAAAACCGCGACGAAATCGGCCTTACCACCGGTCTTGCCTGGACAGAAGTGGGAGGTGAGCTGTTGCAGATCGAGACTACTCTGATGCCGGGTTCCGGTAAACTGATGATCACCGGCAAGCTAGGCGAGGTGATGCAGGAATCCGCCCAGGCCGCCTTGAGCTATGTTCGTTCACGCTCCATGCGGTTGGGGCTGGAACCGGATTTTTACAAGAAACTGGACATCCATGTCCATGTTCCCGAAGGCGCCATTCCCAAGGATGGACCGTCGGCGGGCATTACCATTACCACCTCCATTGTATCCGCCCTGCTCAAACTGCCGGTTAACCGGAAGATCGCCATGACCGGTGAAATCACCCTGCGCGGCCGCATACTGCCCATCGGAGGGTTGACTGAGAAACTGCTGGCGGCCAAACGGGGAAATATCACCCATGTTCTCATTCCCAGAGAAAACAGCCGCAACCTCAAGGAAGTGCCGCCGAAGATCAGGAACAGCCTGCTCATCGAGGAGGTTGATCACATGGACGAAGTGTTGCAGAAGGCCCTGATCACCAAGCCGGGGGATGACTTGTTCAAGGATGTGCCGCTGGAGTCGATCTTTACCGATATCACCATTTCGGCGCATAATACCCCGGCCCATTGAGGCCGAAACCGGAGGCCGTTGCAGCCGGTGAAAAAAGTTTCAGGAGCGGTAAAGCAAAGGGTTTTTTTCTTGACGCTCGAAGGCTAACCTGGTAAATACCAAGCACTCTACGGGCGGGCGAATAGCTCAGTTGGGAGAGCATCGGCCTTACAAGCCGAGGGTCACAGGTTCGAGCCCTGTTTCGCCCACCACCTGCCAAGGGGTCGTAGTTCAGATGGTTAGAATGCCGGCCTGTCACGCCGGAGGTCGCGAGTTCGAGTCTCGTCGGCCCCGCCAGTTTTATCAATAATTACAGGGAGTGACAGCCCCTGTGATTGTTCAAGCAAAAGCCGCTTGGGGAGTTGACGGCTCCTCAGACGGCTTTTTCTTTTTGAACCGGCCGGAACTCATCCTGCCGGCCCCCTGTCGAAAGGACAAAATCTGTCCACTCCCAAGAGAAAGATCCTTGAGTTCCTCGTTCATGGTATCCAGTCCCATGGAGTGAAGGTATTCGACAGTTGTGTTCGGGTCTTTGAGACGTAAAAAGCGCTGGATAGTCGCAACGCTTTTCCCCTGGTGAAAAAGAATCGTCGCCCTCAGGTGCCGTATCCCGTGAAAACCAAAGGGAGGCACTCCTGCCTACTCTTTCCCGGAGGCGCTAATTTTTTCCTTTTACAGGAACGGAGAGTCGGATTCGGGAAGAAAAGAGGTGCGTTGCCGTTGTCGGCAAAAGCAATGATTATGTGACCAGGTAGCGGAAAAACAGGCCACTAAACCGGACATGAGACCCACCTGTTTATCCTTCATGTTTTTATAAGTCTGTGTTATCATAAAAATATGAAGGATAACGAACCGGACATGAAAACGGACTTAAAAGCGGTCGTTCACCACAGAAACGAACCAATTTCCCTGATGGAACCTCTGCTTGTTCCATCGGACTCTCGTTTCTCCGGTGTAATCAATGATCTCACAGTGGAGCTTGCCGCCAAGGCTGCCGGGTTCCATCGAAGCATGCCGCCTGGTATCATTCGGTCACTGGCTGAACTGGTCAGGGCAATGAACTGTTATTACAGTAACCTGATCGAGGGGCATGATACGCATCCGGTAGATATCGAACGGGCTTTGCAAGATGATTACAGTTCAGACACAGAAAAAAGAAACCTTCAGCTTGAGGCCAAGGCACATATCAAGGTCCAGGCGTGGATCGACCAGGGAGGTCTGACGGGAAGAGCATTCACCGTCGATGGAATCAGGGAGATTCACCGCCGTTTTACAGAACTCCTGCCGGATACATTACGCTGGGTGGATGATCCTGACAGCGGCGAGCGAGTTGATATTATCCCCGGTGCTCTCAGGGAACGGGATGTCAAAGTCGGTCGGCATATTCCGGTCAGCCCGGCTGCCCTGCCAAGATTTCTCGAGCGGTTCGAGCAGGTCTATAGCGGCCTGAGCAAGTCGCGCACCATTGCCATGGCAGCGGCGGCACATCACCGTTTGCTATGGATTCATCCCTTTGTCGATGGCAATGGCAGGGTGACACGCCTCATGTCCCATGCGATTTTTATCGAGACTCTGGATACCGGTGGGGTATGGTCCATTGCCAGGGGACTTGCCCGGAATGTGAAAAAGTACAAGAGCTTGTTGGCAAATTGTGACCTGCCCCGGAGAAACTCCCTGGATGGTCGAGGTCACTTAAGTGAAGAAGCCCTGGTGGAATTCACCATATTTTTTCTGAAGATCTGCCTGGATCAGATTGATTTCATGGAAAGCCTCGTCCAGCCGGACCGTCTGCGTCACCGCCTGTTAAGCTGGGCCGCCGAAGAAGTGGCCATGGGCACCCTGCCTCCCAAAGCGGAACGAATCCTGGAAGCACTTCTTTACCGTGGACAACTGCCTCGCGCTGAAGTGCAGACTCTGCTTGGAGTGGGTGAGCGCCAGGCCCGCAGGGTGGTTTCTGCCTTAAGTAATCAGGACATACTTACATCCACCAGTCAACGGGCGCCGCTTTCAC
>Ga0256914_1001845_pt1 | contig 18359 bp, 18 predicted proteins | sample HulkmetaG_FD_191571 | JGI IMG/M metagenome (GOLD analysis project Ga0256914, IMG submission 191571) | Hydrothermal chimney microbial communities from Main Endeavour vent field at the Juan de Fuca Ridge, Pacific Ocean - Hulk | ecosystem: Environmental > Aquatic > Marine > Hydrothermal vents ... | reverse complement strand
GACCTGCACATACCCCCGTCGTCCCTGCCCTGCTCGCGCTCGAAACCGGAGCGCCCATCATCGTTGGGGTCATGGAGCGGACCGCAGGACGGCGGTACCGAATCCGGATCATGCCCCCTGTGGAGGCCCCGGAGTGGGGCAGTTTGGAGGACCGGGCCGAAGCAGTGATGGCGCGTGTCAACGCGCTGCTGAGTTCCGTGATCCGGTCTGATCCGACCGCCTGGCCATGGTTTCACAAGCGGTGGCCGGCTCAGGTCAAGCAAGGAGAATGAGGTGCCGTCCCGGGTGCGACCAGGCCGATGTGCGACGTGGTCCGGCCCTTCCCGACTCGAGGAGGCCGCGACGCGCGTGACCCCCCCTTGCTTCACTGCCGCTCTTGTCTTCATCATCCTGCTCGCCGCATGCAGCGATGACTCGAGACCCGTGTCCTTCCACGCTCCCGAACTCCTGGCCGAAGGGCTGAGCACCGAGGTGTGGGAAAACGGCGCCCTGGTGGGCACACTCCAGGCCGGCCGACTCCAATACGATCCGGTCCAGGAACGTATCCAGGTCGAAAACCTGGTCATGAACACCCGCCCGGGTCGCCTGTGGTCTCTCCTGCTGGCTCAGACCACGCTCCCCGCCTTGCTTGACGGAACAGCCTGGCCAGGCACGCCTCTCAAGGAATCGGGTCAGGTTTCCGGGACAGTTGCCCCTTCGTCCTCGAGGTCCGCCCCCCCTTCCCCGGTCGGACTCGAGGTCCGGGACGAACAGGTGCAACCCAGCCCGGCTGTTTCGATTCCCGGCCCTGAAGAGCCGCTCGAGGTCTCTGCAGAGCGCTTCACCGGCGATGCTGCGCGTCGCACAGGTCGATTCGAGGGGGGCGTTCATCTCCAGTGGGGTGCCATGACCCTGGATGCCGAGACTCTGACCCTCATTTCGAGTTCGGAACCGGGGAGGGGCGTCGGCTGGGAGGCGGGCGGTGCCGTGCGCTTCCGGGTCGCCCCGTGGGCCGGCCGTGCGAACCGCGTCACCTACGATCCGGAGAAGAGCCTGCTGGTTCTTCTCGAGGATGCACACCTGAAGGGAGAACGCAGCGAAATGGCGGGCGCGCGCGTTGAACTCCAGGTTCGAACCGGTCGTGTCACGTGCGAGCAGTGTACCATCCGCTGGATCCTGGACGAACGCCCATGACATGGCCCCCCCCCGAACCAGCACTCATCGCAACGGACCTTCGGAAACGGTTCGGGACGCGTGAAGTCGTGTCTGGAGTCTCGCTCTCCGTGCTTCGAGGCCGTGTGGTGGGATTGCTTGGACCCAACGGAGCGGGCAAGACTACCTGTTTTCGGATGATGGCCGGCCTGCTCCGTCCCGATACCGGCCGGATCGCACTCGACGGGGTCGACGTGACGCGGGAACCGCTCCACCGTCGGGCGCGTCGGGGGCTCGGCTACTTGCAGCAGGAACCTTCGGTATTCCGGGGCCTGTCAGTGGAGGACAACCTCTATCTGGTGCTGGAAATCGCTCGAGTGGCACCTGCCGAAGCCCGTCGGCGGGTTGAACGTTGGCTGGATGACATGAACCTCGCACCCGTGAGGCGCATGCCGGCACGGACCCTTTCCGGGGGGGAAAAACGACGCCTGGAGGTGGCTCGAGTCCTGGTTCTCGATCCAGCGGTGGTCCTGCTCGACGAACCGTTCACCGGCGTGGACCCGAAGGGGGTCGAGGAACTCGAGTCGTGGATCCGCCGCATGGCGTCGAGTGGTATCGGCGTGGTGATCACTGACCACAATGTGACGGAATGCCTGGCCATCTGTGATGAGGCCCACCTGATCGCAGACGGACGCATCGTGGCCTCCGGCCCTCCGGACGAACTCGCCCGGGACCCCAGGGCTCGCACCATCTACTTTGGAGACCTCGGCCCCCGCGGTTGACCCTTTCCCTGGTTGCGGCCGACAGGAACGGTTCGCTTGACGCCGGTTTCACGTTGTTGTACCCGCCGCCTTGCTATATAATCGCTCAAAGCCCGCCGGCACTGGTTTGCGTGACGAAAACGAATGCAGTCGACCGAAGGAAGCACTTCCCGGTCCGCCAGAACCAGCGACACAAGGGTTCCGACCGCCGGCCACCTCGAGCGGTTGCCGGCGCGTCATCCTGACCGGAGTCGACCATTATGAAGATAGCCGATTTCCTCGATCAAAAATCGATCATTGCGCACCTTGAGAGCCGTACCAAGGAGGATGTGCTTGCCGAGATGGCCCGGCGAATCGCCGCGGTGCAGGAACTGGACGGAGAAACCGTGCGAAAAGTCCTTGCCGATCGAGAGCGTCTGGGCAGCACCGGTATCGGGGACGGCGTGGCAATCCCCCATGGCCGCATGGCAGCCCTCACCCACCTCGTCGCCCTCCTGGCCCGTAGCGTGGAAGGGATAGATTTTGGCGCCATCGACGGAAAACCGACCCATCTCTTCTTCGTGCTCCTCACCCCGGACAACAACGTCGGCCTGCAGGCCCTTGCCCGCGTCTCCAGGCTGCTCCGTCGCTCCCGCTGTCGGGAAGCATTGATGAATGCCGCCGACGAGCCCGGCCTCTATCGCGCCGTGCTCGACCAGGACGCACAACTGTGAGGAGACTCGATGGCCGACCTGACCGTTGAGAAACTCTACCGCGTTTCCGGTAAGCGCCTGGGCCTCCGGCTCGTCGCAGGCCGGCGGGGACTGTCTCGAGTCATCCGGTCGGCCCGAATTCAGAAAGCAGGTCTTGCCCTGACAGGTGTCGCGTCATTCGACGTGGAGCGGGTGCAGGTCCTGGGCGAAAAGGAAATGATGTACCTCGGAGGGTTGGACGAGGCCGTGTTCACCGAGCGACTTCAAAGCCTGTTCGCCTCCGAGGTTCCCTTGACGGTCGTCACCAGGAACCAGGAGATCCCCCCTCGCATGTTGCAACTCGCCGACGCACACAATGCCCCCCTGTTCAGAACCGGCCTCGACAGTGACGAATTCATGGCCGAACTGGGACGGTACTTCCAGGAGGCGTTTTCTCGAGCCGGGACGGTTCACGGCGTGCTCGTGGAGGTTTTTGGACTGGGCGTGCTCATCATCGGGGCAAGCGGTGTGGGCAAGAGTGAGTTGGCCCTGGACCTCATCTGCAGGGGCCACCGACTCGTCGCTGACGATGTGATCGACGTTACGGTTTCTGCAGAAGAAGGTGTGGTCGGCAGCGGGTCACACCTCATCAAGCACCACATGGAACTTCGGGGTCTCGGGATCATCAATGTTCGTGATCTGTTCGGCATTTCCGCCATCAAGGAGCGGCAGCAGATCGATCTGGTCGTCGAACTCGTCGACTGGGACCAGCGCAAGGAGTATGATCGTCTTGGGCTCGATGAGAAATACCACCGGATTCTCGACCATCCGGTTTCGTTGCTCCAGATCCCGGTCAGTCCCGGGCGGAACTTGACCACGATTGTGGAGGTCGCCGCGCGGAATCAACTGCTGAAGCAGCAGGGGATCCACTCTGTGGAGGAGTTGCACAAGAAACTGAGCTGGGCAATCAATGCGGAGGAATCGCTGGGTGGTCGAGGGATGGATGGTGACGACGAGCCGGACTATTGACGAATCGGTCCAGGGAATGCGGTCGAGGGATGTATGGCGATGACGAGCCAGGGCAATGATGACGCGGTTCATGAGGAGCGGCGGATTCTGATCGTGAGCGGTCTGAGCGGTGCGGGCAAGAGCCAGGCGCTGAAGGTACTGGAGGACGTGGGCTACTTTTGCGTGGACAACCTGCCGTTGCCGTTGCTGGAAGGTTTTCTGGTGTTTTGTCGGGATTCCGGACCGGAACTACGTCGTGTCGCGGTGGGCATGGACGTTCGAGGGCACAAGGATCCCACGTCCTACCCGGAGGCGTTTTCTGCGCTGAGGTCGCAGGGACATCCAATCGAAGTGTTGTTCCTGGAAGCGGACGACAAGACGTTGCATGCGCGTTACCGGGAGACACGGCGGCCTCATCCGTTGGTTGCGGACGGGTCGATCCCGGAGTTGATTCGGCAGGAGCGGGAGGCGCTGGAGCCGCTGCGGGAGTCTGCGGACTGGGTCATTGACACGAGTGAGCTGAGCATTCACGACCTTCGGAGGCAACTGATTCGCCATTTCGAGCCTTCCGGGAAGGGAGGTGTCACGGTGACGCTCTACTCGTTCTCGTTCCGGCACGGGATTCCGTACGACGCTGATCTGGTGTTTGACGTGCGGTTTCTACCGAACCCCCATTTTGTGGAGGGATTGACGGAACTGGACGGGCGCAACCGGCAGGTGGCGGATTATGTTTTCGGGCACAAGGTTAGCCAGGAATTCATGAGCCGCCTGATGGGGCTCCTGGAGTTTCTGCTTCCACAGTACGAGCGTGAGGGGAAGAGTTACCTGACGATCGCGATTGGGTGTACGGGAGGGCAGCACCGTTCGGTTGCGGTCGTGGAGGAGATTCGAAAGGCATTCAGCCGTGCCGGAGTGAAGATGGAAGTTCATCATCGCGAGCTGAGCTGATGCCGGAGCATGGAAGGATGGGATGAGTGATGGTGGGGCTTGTGGTCGTCACACATGGAGGTCTGGCGGAGGAGCTGGTTCGGACGGCGGGCCTCATCATGGGACCGGCGGAGCAGGTGGCCGCGGTGGGCTTCTACCCGCACGATCGCGAGGATGAGATGCTGGAGAAGCTGCGGGGTGCGGTGAAGTCGGTGGATACCGGCGATGGGGTGTTGATTCTGGTGGACATGTTTGGCGGCACGCCATCCAACCTCAGTCTGCGCCTCATGAGGACCGGTCACGTGGAGGTTGTCACGGGGGTCAACCTGCCCATGCTGTTGAAGGCGGGGAACAGCCCGCGGCGAGATCTGCGTACTTTTGCGGAAAAGGTTCGTGAGTCTGGTATTCGGAACACCATTCTGGCGAGCCATTACCTGGAAAAGCGATAAACCTGGACGGACAACTCGGGTCGGAACCTTGGAAAAGGAACTCGTCATCGTCAACCGGTTGGGGCTTCATCTACGCGCGGCGGCCCAGTTCGTCCGTGTCGCCCAACGTTTCAGTTGTGACGTCTTCGTACGCAAGGGCGAGACGGTCATCAACGGGAAGAGTATCATGGGCCTGGCCATGCTTGCCGCGGCCCGTGGGACGCGCATCGTCGTGATCACCGACGGAGAGGACGCCAAGGAAGCGTTGAGCGCGCTGACCGAACTGGTCGAGAGCGGTTTTGGAGAAGAGTGAGTACCTTGTCGGCACAACCTGCGCTTGAGCTGCGGGGAATTGCAGCCTCGCCCGGCATCACGCTGGGCCGCGCGTATCTGGTGGATCGCGCGCGCCTGGAGGGGCGTCGTTATGTTTTGGAGCCCGGGGAAGTGGGGGGGGAGATCCGCCGTCTCAAGCGGGCGCTTGAGCGTTCCGGGAACCAGGTGAGAGCCCTGCTCCGGCGTATCGAAGCCCTGGGCGCAGGAGCGGAGCACACCGGTATCCTGGAAGTCCACCTGATGATGCTGGAGGACCCGGAGCTGCTCGAGGGCATTGCACGCCGAATTCGCGACCGTCTCATCAACGTGGAATGGGCGCTCAAGGTGTTCCTGGGGGAACTCAAGGAGTCGTTCAGCCGAATCGACGACGAATACTTGAGGGAACGCGGCAACGACGTGGACCAGGTGGGGCAGCGTATCCTCCAAAACCTCCTCGGCCACCGGGAGCCCACGCTCGCCCACGTGCCTCCCCGCAGTGTCGTCATCGCGCGCGACCTTCTCCCCTCTGACACCGTCCATCTCCTCAAGGGACACCTCAAGGGTTTCGCCACCGAACTGGGAACCCGCACCTCCCACATCGCCATCATCGCCCGTTCCATGGAAGTCCCTGCGGTCGTCGGCGTGGACGGATTGACTCGAGCTGTCTCCACGGGCGACCTGGTCATTCTCGACGGCGAAACCGGCAGCGTCCTCATCCGCCCGAATGAAGACCAGCTCCGCATGTACCGCAACCGCCGCCGCCGGCTTCGCCGCAAGCAGAAGGCGCTGGAGGAGCACCGCCATCTTCCCGCCGTCACACGGGATGGCACGCGAATCTCCCTGCTGGCGAACGTGGATCGGCTGGACGACCTCGGAACCATCGAGGCCTCCGGGGCCGAAGGCATCGGCCTGTACCGCACCGAGTATCTTTTCCTGGACCGTTCGCACCTTCCAGACGAGGAGGAACAGTACGAGGTCTACTGCAAGCTACTCAAGCGGATGGCCCCTCATCCCGTGATCATTCGAACGCTCGACGTGGGGGCGGACAAGGGGCTCCACCGGGACAACGGGGCGCAGGAACATGCCAACAAGGTGCTCAACCCGGCCCTGGGCCTTCGGGGCATTCGATACACCTTGCGCCATCCGGAACTGTTCGAACCTCAGCTCCGCGCCATCCTCCGCGCCGCCTGCTGCGGTCCGGTCAAGTTGCTCATCCCCATGGTGTCCTGTGTCGAGGAGGTCCGGAGTGTCAAGGAAACCCTGAACCGCTGCAGAATCGCCCTCGAGGCCGATGAGTTCCCGGTCATGTCGGACATTCCCCTCGGCATCATGATCGAGACACCCGCCGCGGCCCTCATCGCACGCACTCTGGCCAAGGAGGTCGACTTCTTCAGTATCGGCACCAATGACCTCATCCATTATACCGTGGCCGCAGACCGAATGGACGACCGCCTGGCCTACCTCTACCAACCGGTCCACCCGGCTGTCCTTCGCCTCTTCTCGGAGATCCTTCAGGCTGGCAAGGACGCCGGGATCCCGGTCAACATGTGCGGAGAAATCGCCGGGGAACCCCTGTACACCCCCCTCCTCCTCGGCCTCGGCCTGCGCAGTTTCAGCATGAGTCCGCTGGCCATCCCGCGCATCAAGTATGTCATCCGCAGAACCACGCTCGCCGACGCCGAGAACATCGCCAAGGTCGCCTTGACCGGCGTGACCGGCCATGAAGTGCACGAGTGGTTGCTCGAGCGCTACCGCGCGCTCTTCCCCTGACGCCCCATCGCCGGGTTTCTTGTTGACAGACCCCACGGACAAGGTAAGAATTTTGAGTCCCTGTTGTTATCCATGCACCCGGAGAATCACACGAAATGACCACGACGAACTACCTCTTCACTTCCGAGTCGGTCACCGAAGGCCATCCTGACAAGATTGCCGACCAGATTTCCGACGCAATCCTCGACGCCATGCTCGAGCAAGATCCGCTCAGCCGCGTGGCTTGCGAAACGCTGGTGACCACCGGCGTCGCGGTCGTGGCCGGCGAGATCACCACACGCGCTCACGTCGACATTCCGGCGGTGGTGCGCAAGACCGTGGCCGACATCGGCTACACAGACGTTGAATACGGCTTCGACGCCGGTTCCTGTGCCGTCATGGTGACACTGGACCGGCAATCCCCTGACATTGCCCAGGGTGTGGACTCGGGCGCGGGCCTCCACAAGGAACAGGGGGCAGGTGATCAGGGCATGATGTTCGGCTACGCCATCGACGAAACGCCGGAACTCATGCCCATGTCCATCTCCTTCGCCCACAAGCTCACACGTCAACTCGCATTGGTCCGCAAAAACGGCGAGTTGCCGTGGCTCCGACCCGACGGCAAGGCGCAGGTCACCATCGAGTACCGGGATGGACGAGCCGCCCGCGTGGACGCGATCGTGCTCTCCACCCAGCACAGTCCGGAGCTGTCGCACGAGGAGATACGGGAAGCGGTGATCGAGAAGGTCATCCGGCCTCAGATCGACCCGGCGCTTCTGGACGACCAGACCAAGATGTTCATCAATCCGACCGGCCGCTTTGTCATCGGCGGCCCCCACGGCGACTGTGGACTCACCGGCCGGAAAATCATCGTGGACACCTACGGTGGGCACGGGAGTCACGGAGGTGGGGCGTTCTCGGGCAAGGATCCCACCAAGGTGGATCGCAGTGCAGCGTACATGGCGCGGCACGTGGCCAAGAACATTGTCGCAGCAGGGGTGGCGGGCCGGTGTCTGGTGCAACTTGCCTATGCCATCGGCGTTGCGGACCCGGTGTCAGTGATGGTGAACACGTTTGGTACGGGCAAGGTGCCGGACGAGCGGATTGCTGTTGCGGTTCGGGATCTGTTCCCGCTGAAGCCGGCAGAGATGATTGAGTACCTGGACCTCCTGCGGCCGATTTACAAGAAGACTGCGGCCGGCGGTCACTTTGGTCGTGACGAGAAGGAATTCACCTGGGAGGCGGTGAACAAGGCCGAGGCACTCGCTTCCTTGCTTTGATCCTGCCGAGAAAGTTGCCTTGCGGCTTTCCTTTTGACCAGTGTCCCCCGCCCATCTAGCCGGTTCGGTTGCTTTCCACGCCTTCGAGCAGGTTCGTATTGACGATCTCTACTGTTCAGCGCTATGGTAGTTACCTTTTCGAAAGGGAAGGGGTTCAATGGAGGCCGTGAATGCGGCTTCTCTCGACGGGTGGGGCCTCCGTACACCAGCGTGCGGACGGCGCCGATTGGAATCATCAATCACATCGAGCCAAGAGCCCGACGGAGAGTTCAATGAAGATTCACGAGTACCAGGCAAAGGACCTGCTTCGCAGGTTCGATGTACCGGTTCCGGACGGGGGTTCGGCCACCACGGTGGATCAGGCCGTGGAAGTGGCGAAGCGCCTTCCTGGACCGGTGTGGGTCGTCAAGGCCCAGATCCATGCGGGTGGACGCGGCAAGGGCGGGGGTGTCAAGCTGGCCCGTTCCATTGACGAGGTCCGGACGCAGGCAACGCACATCCTTGGCATGACACTTGTCACGCACCAGACCGGGCCGGAGGGCCGGGTGGTGAAGCGGCTGCTGGTGGAAGACGGGTGCCGGATCGCCAAGGAGTACTATTTTGCGGTCATCGTCGACCGGGAGACGCGTCGTCCTGTTGTGATGGCGTCGTCCGAAGGTGGAATGGAGATCGAGGAGGTGGCAGCGCGGTCCCCGGAAAAGATTCTGAAAGAGCAGGTGGACCCTGCGGTGGGCCTGGCCCCGTTCCAGTGCCGCCGCCTGGCCTTCAACCTCGGCATGACCGGCAAGGTGGTGCACCGGGCGGCCAAGGTGTTCGGCAAGCTGTACGAGGCCTTCATGGCCATGGACTGTTCGCTCCTCGAGATCAACCCCCTCGTGGTGACCGAGGACGAGGAGGTCGTGCTGCTGGACGCCAAGCTCAACTTTGACGACAACGCCCTCTACCGCCATCCGGACATTCTCGAGCTTCGAGACATGGACGAGGAGGAGCCGACAGAAATCGAGGCTTCCAGCCACGGCCTGAGCTACATCAAGCTCGACGGCAACATCGGCTGCATGGTCAACGGGGCCGGTCTCGCCATGAGCACGATGGACATCATCAAGCTTCACGGCGGCGAGCCTGCCAACTTCCTGGACGTGGGCGGTGGCGCCAACAAGGACCAGGTCAAGGCAGCGTTCAAGATCATCACGCACGATCCCAACGTGAAGGCGATCCTGGTGAACATCTTCGGTGGGATCATGCGCTGTGACGTGATTGCAGAAGGCATCGTCGCCGCCGTCAAGGACGTGGGACTGACCGTGCCTCTCGTGGTCCGTCTCGAGGGAACCAACGTGGACATCGGCAAGAAGATCCTCGAGGAATCGGGCCTGGATTTGATCGCCGCAGACGGCATGCGGGACGCTGCAGAAAAAGTCGTCGCCGCGGCTGGTGGCGCCGGAGGTGTACGATGAGCATACTTATCGACAAGGACACTCGAGTCATCGTTCAGGGCATCACCGGCGCCACAGGCGCATTCCACACGCGGTTGATGCTGGAGTATGGGACCCAGATCGTGGGGGGAGTCACGCCGGGACGCGGAGGTACGGAGTTTGAGGGCGTGCCCGTCTTCAACACCTTGAAAGAGGCCGTCGCGGCGACCCAGGCAAACGCTTCCGTGGTTTACGTGCCGCCTCCGTTCGCGGCCGACGCCATCATGGAGGCCGTGGACGCGGAACTGCCCCTCGTGGTGGCCATCACCGAAGGAATTCCGGTGGTCGACATGGTGCGGGTGGCCCGCTACATGGAAGGACGGCCCACGCGGCTCGTTGGACCCAACTGCCCCGGAGTGATCACGCCGGGTGCGTGCAAGATCGGAATCATGCCCGGCCACATCCACCTCCCCGGGCGTATCGGCGTGCTGTCGCGCAGTGGCACCCTGACCTACGAAGCGGTCGGACAGCTTACCGCCCTCGGGTTGGGTCAGTCCACCTGTATCGGTATCGGCGGCGATCCGATCATCGGCACCACCCATCTGGACGCCCTCAAAATGTTCAACGAGGACCCGGACACTGACGCGGTAGTCATGATCGGAGAAATCGGTGGCAATGCCGAGGAAGTCGCGGCCGAGTACATCGCCGACCACATGACCAAGCCTGTGGTGGGCTTCATCGCCGGACGTACCGCCCCTCCAGGCAAGCGGATGGGGCATGCAGGCGCCATCATCTCCGGTGGCAAGGGAACAGCGGCCGAAAAGATGGCCGCGCTGCGGGCCGTGGGTGTCCACGTGGCCGAAAGCCCGGCAGACATCGGCGCCATGATGAAGGATGCCTTGAACCACTAGACCGCTTCCGCCTCAAACCGTGCCATCGTGCACCGAGGTGACAATGCCCGGGGGCAAAAGCACCCCCGGGCCGGTCCTGCTCGACGTGGAGGATGAATTTCGTGGAGCGTACACTGTCCATCATCAAACCCGACGCGGTGGCCAAGGGCGTCATCGGGCGCATCATCAGCAGATTCGAACAAGAAGGACTTCGGATCTGCGCCGCCAAGATGCTTCACCTGTCCAGGAGGCAGGCCGAAGGGTTCTACGCGGTCCACAAGGGCAAGCCCTTCTTCGACTCTCTGGTCCAGTTCATGACCTCCGGTCCGATCCTGGTCATGGTTCTGGAGGGAGAAAACGCGGTCCTCCGCAACCGCGACATCATGGGCGCGACCAATCCGGATGACGCCGCCGACGGCACCTTGCGCAAGATGTTCGCAGAAAACATCGAACGAAACGCCGTGCACGGCTCCGACAGCCTCGAGAACGCCCGCATCGAGATCGACTACTTCTTCAGCACCATTGAGCAGTTCTGACCCTGTCCGGGGCCTACGGTTCCCCGGAACCGACCGACTGCAAAAAATGGTTGCGATCCGTCGGCGGTGGCGCTATATAAACCACCGTCGACCCTGGGGCGATTAACTCAGCGGTAGAGTGCCATCTTCACACGGTGGAAGTCGCAAGTTCGAACCTTGCATCGCCCACCAGCAGACGAGGCCCTGCAGCATCTGGCTGCAGGGCTTTTTTGTGCTCTCGCCCTCCCCCCACCGGACTTTCGGGCCTGGAACACCCCGACAGGCGGCCTCCACGGGCCTGAACGAGCCTTCTGAGCGGTGACGAGGTTGGGCATGTGAGGAGGGAACCGGGAGGGAACGGGGTCCCGTGTGGGAAGAAGGATGGGGGTTGGGAACTAGCCGTAGGGATACATGCCGGCCTTGACCTTCTCCAGAGCAGCCAGCAGTTCGTCGTGCTTGCGCTCGTCGTGCTTCAGATAGTTCAACAGGTATTCCACCGCCACCATCTTCTTGCCCTGGAGCAGCTCGAGCATGCGCTCGACGTTGCCCACCATCATCTTTTCGATCCGAATGTGCTCTTCGACCAGATCCCAGACTGCGCTCAGGTCATCCACCGACAGGCCCACGGCCTCCTTCTCGAACGAGTCGATGATCAACTGCTGCACGCGCCGGTGCATGCCCGAATCCCGCTGAATGATTTCCATGACGATCTTGATCAGGGGATTCTGGGTCTTCTTGATGACGTTGGCCGTGGAAGACATGGCAGAATCTTCGATCTGCTGCCAAAGCTTCATGTCGTCGACGATCTTCTGTTGGAGTTCCTTCGTGCTCATATGGGTTCCTTGCCTCCGTTGGGTGACGTCCGGACGAGGTCCGGCCGGGTTGCAAATATCGACAGGGTGGCTGGCTGGTACGACGGCCGCACCGGGACCGTCTGGCCGGACATCCGGCCGCACCTGTGTCCAGAATCAGGACCAGGGGTCAGCCAGTCCCCGGAACTCTGCGCCAGTGAAAATGACCTTCATCAGCGTTGCGACGTGACCTTTCTCCGCCTTGATCAGTTCATCCAGTTCGGCATGCTCTCCAATGGCCTCCCGCAATGAGAGGTAGTAGAAGAGTGTGGACTTCTCCAGAGCAAGAGCCTTCAGGAGTGCGTCCTTGGGAGAGTCAATCTGCTCCAGGTCCTTGAGGGCGTCCTGGCGGAAGAACTCGGAGATGGCGGTCGCACGGAGGACCATGTGACTTTCGAAATCACCCGGCAATTCCTCCTCGGGAGCCTTGGCCACGAGGGCCTTGAACTGGGCCTCATGGGCCACCTCGTCCCTGGACAACTGGGCGAAGACCGGACCGACCTCCGGATTGTCTGCGAACCGCTTGGCCATTCGGTCGTAGAATCGTGCACCGATCTGTTCCGTCACCACAGCCAGGTCCAGGCATTTTCGCAGAGTGATCGTTTCCATGACATCCTTTCTTTCTGTCATCTGGTTGGCCTGGCAACCGAGCCTGGGACCCGGCGTCATTCCCCAATATAGTAGCGACCATTCTCCGTGCGTCAATCCGGTTGTGTTCGGTCCTGGACAGATCGGTCCCCGAGCGCAGGCAGGGAGGAAGCGGGCCTGGTTGGGTGGAGCATCTCCTCTCCGAGGCTTCCCCTAGCGTACCGTACCCACGTAATGGGTGGTGAGTTGACGTTCCTTCACCTCGGGTGGGGTGTAGTCCGGGAGCAGCATGGGGGAGACGCGCTCCGGTGGGATACCGGCCTCGTCCGCCTCCTTGTTGAAGCGGCGGACGTGCTCGAGGGTGAGGGTACCTTCCTTGGCCGCATCGTGGACAAAGGCGGCTGCTGCCTTGCCGGCGATTCGCCCGAACACCACGATGTCGAGGAGGGAGTTCCCCATCAATCGATTGGCGCCGTGGACCCCGCCCGACACCTCGCCGGCCAGGAAGAGTCCGGGCAAGGAAGTGGCGGAGGAAGCATTGAACGCCAGTCCACCGTTCTGGTAATGCAAGGTGGGGTAGATGAGCATCGGCTCCTTGGAGATATCGATGCCGAAGCGCTTGTAGAGGATGTATTTCCCCGGGAACTCACGGCGCACCGTTCCCTCACCGGAGAGCATGTCGATCATGGGAGAATCGAGCCAGATACCGACCTTTCCGGTCGGGGTGGGCACGCCCAGCCCCTTGACCGTGCATTCCCGGATGATGGCCGCGGCTTCCACGTCTCGAGGTTCCCGCTCATTGACGAACTGCTGACCCTCGATATTGACCAGGTTGGCGCCGGAACCGCGGAATTTCTCAGTGATGAGGATTCCTTCCGCCTGCTCCGGGAACACGATCCCGGTCGGGTGATACTGGACGGTGTGGAGGAAGGAGACCTCGACCCCGGCCCGGTACCCCATCACGATGCCATCGAAGGTCGCACCGTAGTGGTTGGTGGTCATGAAGCCCTGAATGTGCAACCGACCGGAACCACCGGTGGCCATCACCACAGCCTTGGCCCTGGCGACCATGTACTCCTGGGTCTCCAGATTGTACAGAACCGCCCCGGCGCACTGGCCGTGTTCGTTCAGAATCAACTCCACCGCAGGCACGAACTCGACCACGTCGATGTTCTTGCGGTTCCGAGCCTCATCCCGGATGGTCCGCATGATCTCGGCACCCGTGATGTCTGCCGCATAGTGCATCCGCTTCCGGCTGGTCCCTCCACCGTGGATGGTGTGAAGGCGCCCGTCGGGATACTTGGAGAAGTTGCAGCCCAGCTTCTCCAGCCAGTGAATGGCGTCCGGTGCGTGGGTCACGAGTGCCTCGACCAGCTCCGGCACGTTGGTAAAATGACCGCCGCCCATCACGTCGAGGTAGTGATAGTACGGAGAATCCTTCTCCCCCTTGCTCGCCGCCTGGATCCCGCCTTCCGCCATCATGGTGTTCGCGTCCCCATGGCGGAGCTTGGTCACCAGGGTCACCCTGGCACCGTTCTCCTCGGCCAGAATCGCCGCCGCCGTTCCTGCACCGCCACCGCCGATGACCAGGACGTCGGTGTCGATGTCCGGGTTGGACAGGTCCACATCGTCCGGGTTGACGCGGCTGCGGGCTTCCAGCAAGTCCGCCATCTCGTGGGCAATGGCATATCCCTTGCTCGGACCAATCTTGAGCGGTCGGCGGCCCTCTTCCTTGAAGTCCGGATGGTGAGCCAGCATCTCCTTGCGCTCGTCCAGGCTCAGGAACGGCACTTCCTCGCCCCGCTTCTTGCGCGCCACGCGCTCTGCTCGAGTGCTTTCGACGACCTTGATGAGTTCTTTGAGTTTCGGAGGATAGGGCATGTTTCACCTCACGCCTGCTGCTCCCCGCCGCCGATCGGTCAACGGCTCGAGGCGCAATGGCAATTCAAGAAAAAACGCTCGCGCAGCCTGTTTCCGCTCACAGGCCCACGTTGCTACTCGGTCTCCAGTCCTCGCCCGACATGGCAGGTTCCAGCTCGCGCTCGGTGTAGAGCTTGCGAAGCTCGTCCACGGACATGGCCTTGAGATCGTTCATCACCGGGGTGAACTTGTCGGACGCAATGTCCTCCACCATCTGGCGCAAGTGCTCCGCCTTCGGCGCAATCTTGCCGCCATAGAGGCGCCGCGCAAGCTGAGCCATGTGGTACTGGGGCAACTCACCCATGCACCGGCTGGCACACAGTCCGCACTGGATACAGTCGAACGAAATCCGGGTCGCGGCCTCGAGGTCTCCTCGCTTGAGTGCGGAGATGTAGTCGAGCACCTGGACATCCATGGGGCAAATCTTGGTGCACGCATTGCACGCCACGCACCGGAAGAGTTCGGGATAGAGCTGGTAGATGGACTCCGCCACCGGCTCCATCGTCTCGTAGTCGTACTCCCGCCTGAGCGCAGGGAAGAACGGAATCTGCGTCAGGTACATGTTGGGCTCGACCACGGTCTGGCAGGCAAGTCCAGAGTAGATCTTGTAGTCACCCGCCTTCCGGTACACGGTCGAGCAGGCACCGCAGATCCCCCCTCGACACCCGCAACCCCGAATGAACTGGTACCCCGCATATTCGATCGCTTTCATGATCGTGAGCGACTCGGGCACCATGTAGCGCTTGCCCATGATGAAGATGGGAATCAGCTCGGCTTCCATCTCTTTTTGAAGATTCGGCATGATCGACCTCTTGACGTTTCGCGGCGCAACTCCGCCGGCGTTGCTCTATACCTGGGTTGCAGGGGCTTCGATGTACTTCCTGTCGCGCAATAGCTTCAGGGCCGACGGGATGTTCAGCTCGAAACGCCCCGCCGTCACGTCCAGCCCCAGTGCCACGGCCAACAACTGCGTGAAATAAAACACCGGAATGTCACGCACGCCGGCCACAGCCGCCTGAATCTCCGGTTGCTTGCGCCCCAGGTTGTACTCGCACAGAGGACAGCTCAACACGATCGCGTCGGCGCCGCTCTCCTGAACCGACGAGAGTACCACCCCCGCACGTTTCAAACCTTCCACCGGGTTGACCAGTACCTCGTAGGCACCACAGCACTCCTCGGACGCAGAAAACTTCACAGGCGTGGCACCCAACGCAGTCAGAAAATCCTGCAACGCACGCGGGGCCCCGCCATCCTCGCCTCCTATCGCCACCTCGGACGGCCTCAACAGCGAGCAGCCGTAAAATGGCGCAACCTTCATCCCCTCCAGCGGCACAGTCACTCGCTCACGCAAACCGTCCCAACCAACCGTCTCCCGCAACAGGTCGAGGTAGTGCACGACTTCCACCTCGCCGTGATAGTCCACTTCCTCGTCCATGAACAGGTTGATCGTCTTGCGCTTCTCCTCGTCTTCGCGCATGAGCCTGTTCGCGCGAGCCAACACGTTGTAACACTGCGCACACAACGTCGTCAGCTTGTCCGCCCCGGCATCCCGAGCCCGAATCAGGTCTCGTACCGGTGCCACCTGGTGGATGAGATCGTCATCGGCCAGGGAGAAGACCGCACCGCAACAGTTCCACCGCTCCAACTCCTCCACCTCGATCCCGAGGGCCGCGAGCGAGGCCAGAGCGGAATCCTCCAGATTCTTTGCCTTCGTCTTGAGCGTACAACCTGGGTAGTAGCTGATCTTCATCGCAGTCCTCACGAGGTAAGTTTCCGAAACCCGGCCACCAACGCGATCTGAGGCATCTCGGAAATGGCTTCCGCCGGAATCTCACGCGGATTCACCATGTCCCTGTTCTCGCGAAGAATGATCTGCCTCAGGGCCTCCATGACTCGAGTGACCTCTATTCCGCGAGGACAACGAACCTGGCAGGAGTGGCATGACGCACACAACCACGGTGTGCGTGACGACAGGACCATGTCCACCAGTCCGTGCTGAATGAGCAACATGGCCTGGCGCGGCGTGATCTCCATGTCCCCGGACATCGGACACACGCTCGTGCACGTCCCGCACTGCATGCACTTGTACACATTCTGGCCCGAGATCTCGGCCACGCGCTCCAGCATGGCCCGGTCCAGCGCACGCAAAAGAATCGTTATCGACATCGGGTACCTCTGATGACAGTTACCGACTCGCACCCCGCCAAACCGCCGGGATCGTGGGCCTCCCAATGCCGGAAGGCAACCGGACCGGGTTCACGAAACCACGCCACCCACGGCACGCCTCCCCGGGATCTCGGCGCCTGGCCGCTCTCGTGGCCGCCCATCGCACGGCAAGTACCAGAGCGAATCAATGCGCTCCACGTTAGCACCGCATCCGCTGGAAAACAAGAAAAAGTTGTGAAGTCTGCTAATAAACGCTCTTTGTTGGAAGACACCGGTGTTCATCAAGCACATTTTCCACCACACCGACCGACCAGCCGGTGGTCGAACCCGTGCCCCGCCCTCGCCATCCCACGAATCGAAAATGGCCCACGCCCTGGACTCCCCCGCTCACTGAGGAGGAAGCCACACCATGTCCCCGGTAATGGACCAGGCCGCTTCCTCGCCATCGAGCAGAACCCGCGTCGTCCCCGGGGCGTGAATGAACACCTCACACTCGAGCGGTGCCTCGGTATCCACCTCCAGGAGCCCGTCATCGTGCAGTCGCGCCTGAAGCCCCGCAATGGGCGCTTCGGCACGAATCAGGACTTGCGCCGGTTCCGAAAGAAAGGATCCGCCCGCCAGGAGCATGAGACGAATCTCGCCCTGAACCCGACGCACCAATGCCAGGTCGCCGTCCCCAGTGAGATCGCCCGCTACCCAGGTTTCGCCTGAATTGCGCCCCACCAGCGCCCAGGAGTCCGTGTAGACGGCGCCTTCCGGATACCCTTCCCGGTCCAGGGGACGCCCGGTCACCTCCACCTGAAGCACCACGTCTCCGTCGGAAAGTCGAGAACCGGGCCGGGTCTCGAATCCCGACACCCCCCACGCGCCGCGGAACGGCTCGAAAAGCGCTGCGAACGTCGTTCCCACCCCAGCGCGCCTCGCCATCACGAAGGGCACCGGCTCCGAAAGGTCCGGGCCAAGGCCCTCCCCAACGACCACCGTGGTTCCAGAGGCTTCCGAACCGGCAATCCCCCCCTTCGCTTCATCCGAAGGGCCGTCCATCCAGACACGGCAACCCGCGCTCCCTTCTGAATTCGAGAAAACCACCTGCCACGCCCCGGATACCTCCGCACCTCGAGCTTCGGTCAAGTGCTGGTAGCCCCAGGCTTCGGGAAGCTCCTCGTAGGGCGTGAGCGGAAGGTCCGTGTTCACCATGCCAGGATTGTGATAGAGCCAGTCGAACGTGTGCCGGGAAGGCGCCGTGGCCCCAATGTCGAATCGATCCAGCAAGTATTCACCGACCAGGACCTGGGTCCGAGCGGCCCGGGCCGCTGGATAGGCGCCCCCGGCGTCGGCACGGATGGCGGAGACATCGCGCAGCGCGTGGAACCAGGTCAGGTTTCCGCAGTTGCGCACCTGGTTGCGCTCGTCCATCACCACCGTGTTGTGGGCCACCGTCTTCTTGTCCCAGGTATCGTGCGTGGGCGCTGCGTAGGATTGCGTCCCCGGGTCGAGCCCCATGATTTCCCCCGCCCCGTGAGACAGGAAGGAAAGTTTGTCGTAGTGGCCGTGCCACCCGCCGTGAGGACCGAAATCGAGCGCCACATAGGTGGTGGTATCATCCGGCCCACTCTGCCGGAGCACCGCGTATCCAGAATCCTCGAGCAGGACCGAATGCTGGGTCGGAGCCGTCTCGTCGGGCAGCGTTTCAGTGCCGAAGAAAAGCCCCCATCGGCCTCGAGTCACCATTCCAGCAACCCAGGCGGCTCGA
>Ga0256914_1001844_pt1 | contig 18377 bp, 20 predicted proteins | sample HulkmetaG_FD_191571 | JGI IMG/M metagenome (GOLD analysis project Ga0256914, IMG submission 191571) | Hydrothermal chimney microbial communities from Main Endeavour vent field at the Juan de Fuca Ridge, Pacific Ocean - Hulk | ecosystem: Environmental > Aquatic > Marine > Hydrothermal vents ... | reverse complement strand
TCAGTGAAGTCCCTTCTCATCAGATTTCAGCATGCTGACGTTTCATCATCGGCATATAAATGTTAAAATGACAGGGGTTATTAAATTTATTCAATTATTTTCTTACTTGCCATTGGAGAATGAAAACCAACACTACAGCGAAGAGAAAGAGTAAGATATACATTTTTTCACTCGTCACAGGATTTTCAGAACTCGATGACAATACATGCTCTTTTAGAACAATCTTCACAAACCGGGTATTGTCCATGAGATAAATCCTATCCTCTGTGAAGACCATCCAACTGTCTCTATACGGGATAATCTTATAATTCTTCTCTCTTATCTCTTTCGGAAGCATAATCTTTTTCCCGGTGAGCAGATTCATAACTGTGGTGGCATTGAATGCAAACCCAGATACAACCAGAAAAGCTCCATTTCTCACATTCAGTGCGGGAAAACCCCAAACTTCATATCTGTCATAAATATATGGCCATTCCTTGTTTTTGAACACCGCTACATTTTTCGGAATATTTCTTTCAACCCTAAAAACAGACCACACCCGATTTCCTATTTTTCCGTCCAAACAACCACATAGCGCCAGAACGCTCTTTTCATGAGGAATAATATGAAAATAATCTCCTTTACAAACACGAATATCAAAGAAGCGTTTAAAGGTTTCATTAAAAACCATCAAGTGATAATATCCGTTCTTTTTTAAAACAAAAACAGGACTGCCCCTCCAATGCTTCGGTATCTCAACAATCCCATCTACCTCCTCAGAAAAGACGTTCTCCAAATGACTGGTTTCAATTCTGTAAACTGTAATCATGTACTCCAGATTGGATGCATTGAAAAGTCTCTCAGCAGTTAGCATCCATATTCCCTCTTTCCCAGCCACCAGAGAGGCTTGTCCCCTGACATTACCAATTTTTTGCAGAGTACAATTCTCGATGGCATAGAGGGTGCCGTTGCCAATAATAAACCATCTGTTCTTAAGCCAGTTCACCGAAGCGGTTCCGTCAAATCCTGCCAGGGGATAGAGCCTCTCTTTGCGAAGAATGTATAATTTCGAGTGTTCCCTTCCTCCAACTCCCAGACCACAGCGTGATGGGCCCTGAATAAACTGAATCAGATATTCATTCCCGTTCCATTTAACGAAGACATTGTTATTACATAAAGTTCCGTTTTTAAATTGTTTGAGTATTCTTAACGACCCATTCCAGATAGCAAGTGTCACGTTTATATTTCCCTTTTTAAGTAACCAAAAAGCACCATTCCAATGGACAGGCTGGTAAGATGTATTAAAATCCAGAATTTTACGTTTTATATTCCTGTTGTCATAAAGAAAAGCCAAACGGCTCCCATTTTCCTCTACAGTAAATATAACTTTATCTCCTACAGAATATGCACTAATAATCATGTAATGCTGAGCATTAGCATCCCCCTTGACATCGGATATTAAGGCGGTCAAAGTTAAAAAGAAAATGCAGATGGTAAGATATTTTTTCAAATTTATCCCCTCTACCATAGGGAGTATTTCTCCCTTACTTTATCAACCACAGCAATATCAACACTAAAGTAATACATCCTTTGAGGCCAGATGTTTTGAACCACTGAATTCATCTGTGCCAGGACATAATCTCCAGCATAATCAATGCAGTGATCTAAGGAGCATTCACAGGTAGAATTTAAGCATCTACAGTGCTCTCGCTGACCCAGTACAGATCTATCAGCTTCTAATGTAATGTAAGTATTTGGAGTAGCATCCCATATCCAATTCAAAACCTCGACCAGTTCAGAAAATGAGTAAGTATTGCCTGTGGTACCCTTTCGAGTGCATGTTTGGTAATAATTTGGTTGAACGAAGATATAGTTAAAGTATCGCCAGATTCTTTTAATATCCGTTCCATCCAGATTTATGGTGCCATTTGTGTAAGGAGACCAGATAAATATCTGATTCTTTTCGTTTCGGATATAATCTGATAAATCTGCAAGGTCCGTCTCATTAATCACCCTGTCAGTGTGAATCCCATCGATTATCTGCCAAGGACTCTCATAGCCCCAGTAAAAACCCACCTGATATCCACTGGTGTTTTCAAATATACCATCAACCCACCCCTTCCAGTAATTAATGCCCCTAACGACACTGCTTGAATTTTGGGATAACACAGGGATCACAACTAAATAATCTATTCCAGCCAGATGTGGATCCAACCATCTTCCAAAGTATTCTCCATCATGATATCCATCCTGATATGAATTTCCACTCTCAGGGATATCTTCATATCGTGGAGAATTTACAGCAACTGCATAGGTGAACCCCCTCTCCTTCAGTTCTGAAAATGTCCCCCATGCTAATAAATGTCCCGTATTCCCCGTTTTGAAACTTGAAATACCACAATCCGTATGTTGTCATTAGTTTCACCAATAATACTTTAATTATCTTGATATTTAAGTTTTTAGTATTCACATGCGTAGTAATTCACATAACAATCTGATGGAAGAGTCCGTTGATATATGGCAGCAAAACTATTACGGGACTATGTAATCCCTCCGATAATTCGCTAAGGAATCACAACAGGACTTCGTTCAACAAAAATGCTGGTTGCAAGTCCATTTACCTCATTCATTGAGAACTCAAAATGCCGGTATTTCAAAAACAACGCAGTAAATGCATTTGCCTTTCTAAGTGCTTCAATAAACGGATGTTTTTTATAAAAATACGTGAACGATGCCAGAAAGACATCACCCGCACCGGTGGATTCAGGAACATCGAGTTTAACAGGCCAGTAAGAGTATGATATCCCCAAATGATGCGCAATTCCAGGATTCGACCCATTTGAGATTAGGAGAACCTCAACATTCGCTGGGTTTAGTGTATTTAAGTATGAAAATTCATCTTTATCAGAATGCAACACCTTTAAACCCTCCAGAAATGATGCATTTATCTCCTTAAACCTAACCTCCCCTGTTATGGGCTCTCTGATAAAACCCTGAACGTCTGCAGAGACAGAGGGGAATCTCTTTTTAGCACTTTCTACTACACTTTTTGGAATCTCACCGGCAACTGGATTCAACAGAACGATATCATAATTTTCTGTGGGAAGTTTTTTAATGTCGCCTGCTCTCAAAAGAAGTCTAAGTTTTCTCTTGTTGCTGTTGGAATAACGTAGCTCATACGTTGTCGTTTCTCTGGATGGAAATACAATAACCTCAACACCATAACTCTCCAAAGTTTCAAGCCATTCCTTTGGAAAATCCTGACTGATAGAGGTTAAAATCACAGGAGAACAGAATTTGGATAGCGCAAATGCTGAATAATATGCACCGCCACCCACCCTCTCTTCAATGTTTGAGCCTCTGATTATAATATCCCTCGTTAGGTGACCAACCACAAGACACTTCATGAGCTCACCCAAATTTAGTTAATTCAACTTTAATTCTATGTTTGTGTCAAATAAAAAGCTTTCGAAAATTTACCAAAAATTTTATAAAGACAAAAACGAAAACTTTAAAAGGGTATCTCATTGGGGTGGGGCTATGAAAAGATTAGGTAGGGTTTCTCATTATGCTAAGCAGGGTTTTTTAATTCTTCGCTCGGATTGGATTCCTTCATTGAACGATAAAGTCATTGATAAAAAACTTACAGTAGTGGGTACAGTGAAGGATGTTTTTGGGCCCGTAAAGGCTCCGTATATAGCTATTAAACCGAAAGTAAAAAACCCTGAAAGTTACATTGGTGAAACTCTTTATGTGGATGTCAGAAAATCCCGATCAGGCAGAAAGAACATAAAGAAAAAGAAAAAACGCCCTGCCCCCAGAAAAAGGGGGTGAGAGCTTTTGATTGAAAAGAAAGTGTGTCCGATATGTGGTTCGGATAAATTGTTTTATGACCCCAGCAGGGGCGAGCTCGTCTGTGCAAAATGTGGATATGTTCTTGAGCAGAATGCTATTGACTCTGGGCCTGAATGGAGGGCTTTTGACGCTGACCAAAAGGCCAAGAGAGCAAGAACTGGTGCACCGATGACCCTTATGATACATGACAAAGGACTCTCAACTGATATTGACTGGCGAGACAGAGACATTCACGGCAATCAAATAAAGGGCATGTACAGGACAAAGATGCGCAGGCTCAGGATGTGGCAACGCAGGATGAGGATAAATGATGCCGCTGAGAGGAATTTAGCTTTTGCTCTCAGTGAGCTCGATAGAATGGCAGCTCAGATGAGACTCCCAAGAAGAGTTAAAGAAGCGGCTGCTTCTCTCTACAGAAGGGCAGTCATGAAAAAACTCATCCGTGGCAGATCCATTGAAGGAATGGTTTCTGCTGCCCTTTATGCTGCTTGCAGGATGGAAGGTATTCCAAGAACTCTTGACGAGATTGCGAGAGTATCAAAGGTTAGCAAAAAGGATATCGGCAGGAGCTACAGATTTCTTGCAAGGGGACTGGGATTAAACCTTAAGCCAACAAGTCCAGTTGAATATGTGGATCGTTTTGGGGATCAGCTTGGTCTGACTCAGAAAACTAAAAACAAAGCTAAAAAAATATTAAACGACGCTATTCAGATCGGAATAACAAGTGGTAAAGGACCAATGGGACTCGCAGCTGCAGCCTTATATGTAGCAGGCCTGTTGGAAGGAGAAAAAAGGACTCAAAGAGAAGTTGCAGAAGTTGCCCACGTAACTGAAGTTACTGTAAGAAACCGTTATAAGGAACTTGTTGACAGACTGCATATAAATATTCCACTTTGAGGTATTTCCATGATTGTAGGGGTCGTTAGTGACACTCATCACGGCGATAAAACAAAATACGTTCCCCCTATTCTTTTTGAGAGATTTGAAGGTGAAGGCGTGGACTTAATACTTCATGCAGGAGATGTAACATCAAAAGAACTTTTTAATAGACTTGGAAAGGTAGCACCTTTGATAGTGGTCAGAGGAAATGCTGATCATCTACTGTTTCCCGAAGAGGAGATAATAAATATAGAAGGACTGAAAGTTGGCATGGTACATGGACACCAGTTCTTGGGTTTAAATGCTCAAATGCTGAGTTATAAAGCACTTGAGATGGGTGTTGATATTCTTATTTTTGGACATACACATCGCTATTTTTACGAGGATAGAATATTCCATGGAAAACGAATAATTCTGTTGAATCCCGGTTCCCCAACATTCCCAAGAATGGGGAGTGCAAGCTTTGCTCTCATGGAGATTAGCGGAGCAAACGTCAAAGTTGAGCAAATAAAAGTCTGGTAAAAAGAGTTAAAAGAGTTAAAAATCAGGAAAAAGGCCTTCAGGCCTTGATTGCAAGCTTAATGTCCTCGGCTTTGACCGTCTTCCTGCCAGCGTGGTGGGCAAGCTCAACGGCCTTCTTGGCGATTTCAAGGCCCTTCTCCTCAAGGTGCTCGGCAAGAACCTTGGCAGCTTCCTCACTAACTCTTGGAGCACCAGCCTTTCTAATCAATCTGTCAACCGGGGCAATTGGTAACTCAGCCATTTTTCCAACCTCCTAAATTTTGTTTTTGCAAATATCTGCATTTTATTTTAGGAATAAAGTCCTATATAAACCTTTCGGAAATGGGGCGTTTTGAAGGCAATATTTCAATAGCTTTACCATGAGATACTCGAATTTGAGCAATGTTAAGCTAATATCAAAGAAGAGCTATTTTATAGAGTGATGCGTCTATTTCAAAACTCTGGTATATTAGCATAATTTGGAAATTTATGGAGTATTTAGGCTTTAATTTAATCTTACATTTAATTTTAATATTCCTCATAGTCTGGAGCTTTAACTTTCTAACATCACAAAACGCCTGATAAAGCCCATTTATGTACCACAGCATTTTTATATACACCTATACAATCGATAATAACAAAAAATGGAGGTATTTCCATGCCAGAAAAATTTGACAAAATATACGACTACTATGTGGATAAGGAGTATGAGCCGAATCCAAAGAGGGATATCATAGCTGTTTTCCGCATAACTCCCGCTAAGGGCTTCAGCATTGAAGAAGCCGCTGGAGCTGTTGCCGCCGAGAGTTCTACAGGGACTTGGACAACCCTGTATTCATGGTATGAGCACGAAAGATGGGCTGATCTCTCAGCCAAGGCTTACTACTTCCATGATATGGGAGACGGTTCGTGGATAGTGAGGATAGCATATCCTTTCCATACATTTGAAGAGGGCAATCTTCCCGGATTTCTTGCATCTGTTGCGGGGAATATCTTTGGAATGAAGCGTGTGGAGGCTCTCAGGCTTGAGGATATATATCTGCCAGAGAAATTCCTCAGAGATTTCGACGGACCAGGACATGGCATTGAAGGTGTCAGGAAGCTTCTCGATATTAGGGACAGACCACTCTACGGAGTGGTCCCAAAACCAAAGGTTGGCTACAGCCCGGAGGAGATTGAAAAACTCGCATACGAGCTCTTCAGTGGTGGAGCAGACTACCTGAAGGATGATGAGAACGTTACAAGTGCATGGTACTGCCCCTTCGATGTGAGGGCCAAGAAAATAAGCAGAGTAATGGAAAAAGTTGAAAACGAGACAGGAGAAAAGAAGACATGGTTTGCTAACATAACAGCCGACATCATAGAAATGGAAAGCAGACTTGAACTTTTAGCAGATTTGGGGAATCCTCATGCCATGGTAGACGTTGTTGTGGTTGGATGGGCGGCGCTCCGCCACATCCGTGATCTGGCTGAAGATTATGGAATAGCCATCCATGCCCACAGGGCAATGCATGCCGCCTTTGACAGAAACCCCTATCATGGTATCTCCATGTTTGTTCTTGCCAAGCTCTACAGGGTTATAGGTGTCGACCAGCTTCATGTAGGCACAGCAGGTGTGGGTAAGCTTGAAGGAAGTGAGTGGGATGTTCTTCAGAACACCAGAATACTGAGAGAACACCACTATCGACCTGAGGAAAACGATTTATTCCATCTTGATCAGAAGTTCTATCACATAAAGTCCGTCTTTCCAACGAGCTCAGGAGGCTTACATCCCGGTAACATTGAACCGGTTATAAGAATCCTTGGGAAGGACATAGTCCTCCAGCTCGGTGGCGGGACAATGGGACATCCGGACGGTCCAAGAGCAGGAGCTATGGCAGCGAGACAAGCCATCGATGCCATCATGCAGGGAATCCCACTCGATGAATACGCTAAGAGTCATAAAGAGCTTGCGAGAGCCCTTGAAAAGTGGGGTCATGTTACTCCAGTTTGATCCATTTCCCTTTTATTTTCTACTCAGTTTATAAGTCGGTTACCCAAACTTCAACATTTCTTGGTGAGGGTTGCCTTTCTGTCAAAAATTGAACACAAAGAGGTTTTAATACCTTTGAGCATTCCAGAATTGGTGAGAATTTAATGCATCCGGAAGGATTCCTCGAAGTTATCACCGGGCCTATGTTTGCTGGGAAGACCACAGAGCTCATAAAAAGGATTGAAAGACAGATATTCGCTAAAAGAAAGGCAGCTCTGTTTAAACCTGCTATTGACAACAGATACAGTGAAAGTGAGGTGGTTGCTCACAATGGACTGAGATATGATGCTTTTGTAATACCCACAGACGGGAAAGGTGTCGAGATGATTGAAGACATAACGAAGAAAGAGGGGTTCGAAGTTATTGGAATTGATGAGGTGCAGTTCTTTCCGATGCCTGTTGTTGAAATGCTCAACCGATTGGCTGATGATGGAGTATATGTGATTGCTTCAGGATTGAACCTTGATTTCAAGGGAGATCCATTTCCCGTTACTAAAGAACTTCTTGTTAGAGCCGATAACATCGTTTATCTGACAGCTATCTGCACAGTATGTGGAGCCCCAGCTACCAGAACACAGCGTTTGATCAATGGAAAACCAGCCCCCCGAGATTCTCCTGTAATATTAGTAGGAGGAAGAGAAAGTTACGAAGCCAGATGCAGGAAGCACCACATTATTCCATGATTTTTATTTTGTCTCCAGTACCGAAAAACTTAAAGCTCCCTTTTCTTACATTAGGTTAGGAAAGGGGGTGAAAGAATGGTATCGAATCAGGAAGAAATGGGGAGACTTTTAGATGTACTTGGAAATGAGACGAGACGTCGAATTCTTCTTCTGCTTACTAAACGACCCTATTTTGTAAGCGAGCTTTCTCAGGAGCTTGGAGTCGGGCAAAAAGCTGTTCTCGAACATCTCAGGATTCTTGAGAATGCTGGACTCATTGAAGGGAGGACGGAGAAAATACCAAGAGGAAGACCGAGAAAATATTATACGATACGACGGGGCTTCCGTCTTGAAGTTCTATTGACCCCTTACATATTTGGAACTTCAATGTATGAACCGAAGAAGCCAATGGAAACTGAAAAATACAAGCAAGCGAGGGCCCTAATAAAATCTGCAGAACCTGCGGAGATCAAAATAAAAGAACTCGCAGAATTTCTTGAGGAAGTGGAAGATAAGATAAATGAATATATCAGGATGAAACAGGAACTTGAAGAGGTTAGATTGCTCACAGAAACATATATAGAAAACCTGATGAGAAGAATTGCTCAGGAAAATATAGCACAATTTGAAAGATTAATGGAAGAAATTGCTCCCATGCTTCCAAAAGAAATTTTAAATGATCTAAAAAGGATAAAAGAAGACCTTTCACTTTAAAGTATTTTTCCTTCTTCTTTCATTCTCACGAGTTTTGTTATGTAACCTGCTATTCTGTTTCTTATAGTTTTGCTCTGGACTGTGGTGAGCTCTTCAACTTTCTTCTTGTTATATTCAAAATCCCTTGTGAATTCATTTGGATACCTATCAAAGAGCTCCCTGGCAACTTTTTTAATGAAACCTTGCCTGATGTTTCCCATTATCATCCCCCCGATAATCTTGAGCTTTTAGCCATAACTCAATCCCGCAAAGCCGTTTTAAAGTTTTCCCTAAATCTCTAAACCTCTGTGCCCCCTACTTATCTCCGAGAGAATCGCTTTAGGTACTCATCCAATGTATGTTCTTTCTTTTTGCTCTTTTCCTTATGAAAACGCCTCATCACGAGAGCATCCAAAATTATCCTCTCTAAATCATCTTCAAGTTCAGATGCATCTCCTCCATTCTTCAGACGTTTCATTATCTCAAATGTCTTCTCCGAAATCCTCTCTCTCGTCTCAGCATCGAACAGTGGTATATCGACCTTTTCAAGGAGTCGCTGGGTAAAGGAAACCCTACCTCCTCTCCTCCCTCCGCGGGATAGGTAATAACGCCTGAAAAAGCTGCTGTTTAGATATCCAAGCAAGAAATAAAGGTCGTTCTCCTCATACGGTTGGATGAAGAGAACATCACCAGAAGGCAGGTATCCTCCTTCTGCAAGGCTGAATCTGTTGTAGGGTTTTCTGTCGAGAGTCGGGACGTAGATCCTTTTCTTCTCCAAGTTCTCAATCAGAAATCCATAGTTCCTGAGAGCCTGCCAGTTGAACCATTTTTTGTTTTTTGGAAGGTACCTTTTCTCCATGATCTCCTTGAAGCTAACGATTCTACTGTATATGTTCGGATATCTTTCGGCGAGTGCTTTTTCATCCTTTATCTCATCAGGAATTAGTATATAATATTCAAATCCTTCTGTGATAAATCTTCTGCAGTTCTTGGACTTTATAAACTTTTTAATCAGTTTGAGTTCCTCTTCTGTAAACTCTGAAAGTTCCTCCTCGCTTACCAGAAAGGCCCTGTCAAAGCCTGATACAAGCCCAACGCCCACTTTTGCCAACCTGTTCAATGGCACTGAGGGGAATTCCATGTTTTCTGAAAGGGGAAGAGTAGACCATGCTTCCTCGGCATTTCTGTAGTGCTCAATCACAGTGTAGTCAAAGAGCTGGGTTGGGGTTTTCTTCTTCAGAACCCTCAAAACACCTTCCTTGATCTCACTGGCTGTAGCATTTCTTCTGATTACTATAAGCTCAATCTTTTCTTTACTGAGGTCATATCTGCCTTTTCTGAACCTGAAGATAACAGTTTCAGGGCTTTCACCTTTAAAAAGCCTGACCTCGTCAAGATCTATCACGATTTCAAGCTTTCCATTTTTCAGAATCTTCTCCCTCACAATCCTCGCATAGGTGTTGTAAAAGAAGTGATAGGGAACAATGTATATAAGCTCCCCTCCGGGTTTAAGAAGGTCAATAGATTTCACGATGAATGCATAGTATATATCTCCCTTCTTTGTTTTTATAAGTCTGTTAACTTTTTTGGCTATTTCTTCGGGAAGCTGATTGAAATGAGCATATGGCGGGTTTCCGATTATTAAATCGAATTTAATCCGAGGATTGTAGTCCAGATAATCACCAGTGATTATTTCACACATAGGGCATGATTTCCTACATTCATCACTAAGCTTCTCATCGAGTTCAATCCCAATGCAATTTTTATATCCTCTTTTCACAAGGGCTTTAAGAAAGACTCCCCTCCCACAACCACTGTCAAGCACCAGCCCATCCTTTGGGGCTGAAGCAAGCTCAACCATCAGTTCTGCTATGGGTTTTGGGGTCTCAACAAAGGCAATTCTACTCATCTCCTCCTACCCCAGACAGCTCATCGAGGAGTGACTCCAGTCGCTCTGATTCCTGTACCGCTTTTTCTATCACTTTCTGAAGGGATTTTTGTATTGCTTTAACCAGCTTCCTAACAAACTCGTAATAGCTCATAGGCTCCTTCCGTATTTTAGGGGTGTATCTGACCTGAAACATTGTATTTCTTGGGTTAACATAAAATGGCTCATCAATCTCTTCTAAGAGAAAAAAATTAAAGTCTTTAGTGTCCTTATCTAAAACAAAAAGACCATATGAAACTATCTCCTCTCCCCGAAGCCGCTTGAGCACAAGTTTTTTGTTAATTTCTGCTTTTTCTGATAATCTTTGAGATTTTATCCCAAAATAAAGCCTCAAGAGATTGTTATATGTCGTTACATCATTTTTGTTGTTCCGTTTAAGAGAACCAAATTTATTATTTATAAAAATTTTAAATGGCTTATTATTTATTTTTCCATGACATAAGAGATCATAGGGAGTTCTACCTGCCTCCGGTCGATAAATATCATCCACCGGCTCAGAAAAATTGATTTTAATATTTTCTATTTCTACGGCCCTATTCTTTAAAGCATCCAAAACCAATTCATCCAGATTTCTGTCCGTTACATTTTTATTTTTGAGATCCCTGGCCACTTCTTTAAAGATAGCTCTTAATTTACGGCTCAGGATTTTAAGTTCATTTCCCATTATTCTCACCAGATTAAAGCTTCTAAATCAGTTTATTCTAAATCCCTGAGAAGTCTTATAAGGATTTCCAAAGAAGGCTACAACATGAAAGAAGTTATCATCTGCTATGGTCACAAAAACGTGAAAGCAACTCACAAGTCAACGCTGGAATTCACAAAGGACGACTATCTCACCCCTAAGGGGGACTGCATCCTGTGCATAAAAGCTAACAAAGGACTGAAGGATTTCAATGAGAGATTTAAAAATGCTCTGAAAGAAGGAAAAAAGCTTCTGGTGCGCATTATAGTTGGGGAATACATGGATGAAATTGTTGCATTTGGAGATAAGCATCTCACCTTTGAGAGTGAGAGCTCCATCATCATAAGGAAAAGCACATACATTGATGGTAGGACTCTGGCAATAAAGGCCAGCAAAGCCGCAAAGGACATAGACAGAAAAATTATTGAAAGGCTGAAAAATCCCGAGCAAAAAGCTATTATCGAGCTTATTATCCCAGATGAACCTCATAACCACCTTCAAAACCTCTAATCCTGTACTTCTCTCCCCTAAAAACCACTTCGGTATGAACTTCGAATTCCTGAATGCATGGACTCAGGTGTAGGGTATTATGCACTTCAAGACCTAAGAGAACGCTCAGAAATGCAAATGCACTTGCGGCACTCCATGCTTGAGGTGAATTGAAACGTGGAGTCGGCATTACTATTTCCAAACCACTGAAGAGTTCCGGGAGGGTATAATTCAGATCCCCAGAAGCTTTAAGGATGGCCATAGCCAGTTTAGAGGCCTTCTCGCTTTCCCCTATCTTCTTCAGCCCCATAGCAATAATTGCATTGTCATGAGGCCACACGGAACCGTTATGGTAACTGAAGGGATTGTAGGTCCTTTCTCGGGAGCTCAGGGTTCTTACACCAAAACCCGAGAACATATCCTCCTCAAATAACCTATTGGCAATTTCCCTTTCATGCTTTGCTATTCCTGTCAAAAGGAGATGACCCATATTTGAAGCCACCACTTCTGAGGGGTTATTTTCCCCATCGAGAGCCAGTGCATAATAATCCCCAAGCCAGAAGTCTTCATTAAAGCGCTTTTTCAGTGTTTTTGCTTCCCTTTTAAGTTCTCTTTTACTGTAATCGGTTATCTTTCCTGCCTCCATAAGTGCCCAGTAGGCATAACCCTGAACTTCAACAAGAGCAACTGGAGGTTTGGTAGGAGTTCCATCTTTCATAGGGATTGCCTCTTTTGAATCTTTCCATCCCTGATTGCCCAGTTCACCGGGACTGTACCTTATGTAACCTCCACCTTCTCCAATCTTCTGGAGAATCCACTCCACAGCGAGGTTCAGACTTTCCCTCAGATCCTCTATAAGCTCCAAATTTCCAGTCCAGCGTAAATATTCGGCCGCCAGAATCACATAAAGCGGGGTCGCATCCACGGTTCCGTAGTAGGGCGCAAAAGGAGCCCTACCCGACTGAGAAAGTTCTCCAAGACGGAGTTCGTGCAGTATTTTGCCCTTCTCCTCTCCGCTTTGCATATCATGTTTTCTTCCCTGAAATCTGGCCAAAACTCTCAGAACCGCCTGTGCATACTCTGGAAAGTATGGAAGAAGGAAATAGGAGGTTATGATGCTGTCTCTCCCAAATATGGCGGCAAATTCCGGAAGGCCTGCCAGAGGAATAGGCCCGAATTCAGTGAAGGCTGTGAGTGCATTCAAATCCTCAACAGCCTTTTCAAATATCCTGTTGAGCCACGTAGTGTTAAAAAACACGGGATTCTTCAGAGGTTTACCCTTCGTAATGAATCTCACAGGCAGTTTTCCAGCAACATATGGCCGAAATTCAATCCAGAAAATCCTCTCTCCAAGAGGAGGAAGCTCAAAGGATATTTCAAACTTCCCGTCTTTGAAAGCCATGTTCGAGCGCATCTCAAGTCCACGAATCAGACCTTCAATACTTCTGTATGTGTAGCGAACAACTCCTTTTTCACTCAGAACATTGATCTCTCTCTTCAGACCTTCTTTAAATCCCCTGACCTCAAATATGTCCTCCATGGGCACATCAAAAGAATATGAAAAAGAAACACTCTGTCTTTCCCTCGTGGCATTTTTGAATATCAATTTCTCCCTGTAAGAACCCTGCAGAACTCTTTTCCTTGCGAGAACGACGTCGCTGATATAATATGTGATGCTTTCATTGAAGGCCCTCCTGACTACCATTATGCTTTTAGAATCAAATACTAACCTGACATCCTTAAGTACCCTCGTATCGAAGGCATAAAACCCCTGCTTCCCCTGCATATCTCCTTTTTCATCGGAGAATACAAATGCTCCGTTGTATGCCAGCACTCACATCCCTCTCAGGAAATTCCTGACCTCCGCTTTTTCCCCCAGATTTATAGCTTTTATGCCCCACAGCTTTGCCACAAACTTAAGCTCTTCTCTAAAATCCCCAGGTACGGCAGAGAGGTGGTTTGCACCCATAATGCTTATGAAGGTTTCTTTGTCAAGGGGATTCTTCACAGCAGTGTGTGGCCACTGTTTGCCCCACTTAAGTTTCTGTTCTATTTCTTCTCCAATTTCAAGACCTTCGCCAAGGAAGTAGAGCAGGTAATACTCTCCTCCTACTCTGATGAGTCTCGCTACTGTTAGCTCTGCTTTTGGAGTTCTATACGTTAGAGCACCGCCGCTTGCTCCCTGGCACTGTCCTTGGACTGTCGTTGCCTTTAGGTTCTCCTCCGGATTTTTGCTCAGCTTTGCATAGTAGAGAGAAGAAGCCCCGCAATTGGCTATCATGACGAGCTCGTCATCCACGTATTTTATATCCCCAAAGAGAGGTGGTTTTCCGCTTAAGTAGAAGAGCAAGGCTGAGCTTATAGTTCCTTTGACATCCCCTTCACATGTTGCGGGGATTACTTCCTTCTCTCCCATAGCATCCAAGCTGAACGGGAACAAAGCGGGGATTAAGCATGCAGTAATGCCATAGACTTCCGAAAGTTCAGGCTGACACTTAATGGAGACTCCAGAAACTTCGTCTTTGTATTCTTCGTATATTTCCTTAGCTGCAAGGTAAAGGGCAATCTGCTTCTTCAAAACCTCCTGTGTTAGCATTGAATCATCAAATTTAACATTGCTCTTTTCGAGAAGCCATTTGAAGAACTCTTCGATTTTTTCATCTCCGGATTTAAGCATCTCTTCAGCTTTCTTAACGATAAGGTACTGGTCAAGCATCAAAAAGTCCCCAATGAAACGCTTAAGCCGTGGTAAATCATCCATTAAGTGCTCCATTCCGAGCGTGTAGGGTGCTCCAAACAGGAGGAGCGATTTTTTGGAGAGCTTTGATGTTGCCTCAACAGCCTTTACCCATGCTCTGACCTTCTCCAAATCTCCCTTTATACGGGTATGATGAAGTGCGTGGTAATTAACGGCACTTTCCCATAGAGAAGCTCCAACTGAGGTTATGCACGTTGAGCCTGCCCATGCTGGGTCATCGTCTGTATATAGGAGGAGAGGTTTATCCACCTCTTTTGCCACGAGAGTGACTAAATTACTCTCCGTCCAGTGCCACATGCCAAGAATCACGCCGCTTGCTCCACTTCCATTTATTAGTTTTGCCGCACTGAACGCATCATTCTTTGAGTCTATGCCGAAGTTCTTTCCTTCCTCGAAGGCAGAATACTTTCCAATAGCCTCATTTACATCGAAAACTTCGAATCCACTTTCCTTCAATGTTTTTATCAGGTTCAAATGCTTCTCCATCAGTGCCTTTTCCCTCTCCAGAGAGAGGGAAGTCTTTCTGGGATCTGTGAAAGTTGCAACTGCTATCATTTTAATCACCCTTTAACAGCTCCACTCGTATATCCCCTTATTAAATATTTCCCTAAGGCTATCATTATGAAAAGTGTAGGTATAGCAACTATAAGGGCTCCCGCCATCTGAATGTTCCAGTTTGCTACAAAGCTTCCCTTCAGATTTGCGAGTTTAACTGTCGCTGGCATCGCCTCCTCCCCTCTTGTTAGGACAACGCCGAAAAGATAGTCATTCCAGATATTTGTGAATTGGTATATTGCCGTCACAACAAATGCAGGTATTGAGATTGGGAAGACTATGCTTGTATATATCTTCAAAGGGCTTGCACCATCTACTTTTGCCGCTTCAATAAGCTCGTCCGGAACTTCGTAATAGTAGTTAGTGAACAGTAGGGTCGTTATTGGAACTCCATAAGCTGTATGTGTCAGGATCATACCCGGAATTGTGTTGTAGAGGCCAAGCTTTGTTATGATCCGAAGCAGTGGTATCAGAATTGACTGATAGGGAAGGAATATTCCAAGGGTTATAAACATCAAAAGCTTTTTGGATGCCGATTCTCTCAGGAGTTTTGCAAGCACGTAACCCGTTATTGATCCAATCATTACAGAGAAAATAGTTGCAAAGGTTGTAAAGAGCAAACTGTTCAGAATAGGCCTCTTCAACTCAGAAAAGGCCGTTTTATAGGCACCGAAATAAGGGGGCAACACAAGTTGGATTGGAGTTGTCATCGTAACTTGCCTTCCTGTTTTTAGTGAAGTCGTTACAGCGCTCCAGAATGGAAGCAGATATATAAACATGAAGAATATGAGAACGATATAGAGGATTAACCGTGTTGTCCTCATTCCTTTTCACCTCCATAGCTCCAGTAAAGATATGGCAGGACGATCGCAAAGGACAGCAAAAGCAACACTGTGGCTATGGAAGCTCCATAAGCGAATTTTGTTTTTGCAAATGTTTCCTTATACATTTCAACAGCTAAGATGAACGTTGAGGTTCCTGGTCCCCCGGAGGTAAGAACCCAGATGAAGTCGAACGCTTTGAGTGAGAACACCATTAGTACCACAAACGCGCTGAGAGTGGGTTTTTTGAGCTGGGGTATTATAACGTATCTGTAAAGTTGAGCTGAGCTTGCCCCATCTATAATCGCAGCCTCATACTGTTCCGAAGGAATTGATCTAATTCCTGCCAGATATATAACCATAGTGTATCCCGAAAATTGCCAGATTAAAGCGAGAATCACAGCATAAAGCGCCACATGAGGATCAGTTATCCAATTGCTCTTGAGAAAGTCAAGATGGAGAATACTAAAAAGTGTATTAAGCACTCCATCGGATGGATCATACATCCATGCCCAAAGAGTGGCTGTAACAACAAATGAAAGGGCAAATGGCAGGGCATATATTGTTCGGAATCCATTTTCAAATTTTATCTTCCTATCAAGAAGGACCGCAAGAAGAAGACCCAAGAGGAGAGAACCCGGGACGAACAGAATTATCAGGATTATATTATTCTTAAACGATGTCCAGAAAACAGGATCATGGAAGAGAATCCGGTAATTCTCAAGTCCGACGAATCTGTATGATGGTATCAATCCTTTCCAGTCTGTAAACGAGATATAGACATTCCATACTATTGCAAAGTAAATGAAAACCCCCACAAGAACAATGGCAGGGGTCAAAAATAAAAGAGAATAGAAAGATTCCTCTCTGAATTTTAGCCTCACAATCCACCCTCCTCAGGTGAGCTTCCACTCTTTTATCTTGTTCGGCAGAAGGTCTTGCTTAACTGCATTGACTATGGACTTCGCTGTCTCGTCCACGTTCTTGTTCGTTACGAATGTTGAGATTATATCGTTAAGGTCTGATAGGAATGCAGGTGGAACGGCACTTCCATGGGTTATACTCGGCACGAGCTTCGTGCTTGAGCTTCTAAGGTCTTTTATGAACTGCTTCTGTATTGGCCCGTATGGATCAAGAGGAGCATCATCCCTCGCAGGTATTGACCCTTTTATTGGGTTGAAGGTGTTCTGGGCCTCAACAGTCCCGATGAAGCTGAGCCACTTCTTGGCAGCTTCAGGATGAGCGGCTTTAGCTGGTAGGACAAATGTGTCTATGACAAGGTCGTAAACATTTGATGGAAGAACAATCGCTCCATAATCAACATCTGGTTTCCATCCCTTGGCCTTGAAGTACCCATTTGCCCAGTCACCCATTATCGTCATTGCAGCGTCTCCTTTATAGACCAGGCCACATGCCTCATCCCATGTCTTTGCCGCGTGATCCGAGTTAACATAGTTAAGGTATTCAGCATAGGCCTCAAGAACCTTCTTTAGTGTTGGGTTATCTGGATCAGTTATCTTCCCATTGATAAAGTCCTGATAAAACTGGACTCCTCCTACAGATAGCATTACAACCTCAAAAACATGTGTAGCCGGCCACTTGTTTCTGTCTCCGAGTGCAAATGGGGTAACTCCTTTGCTCTTTAGCTCTTGAGCAACCTTAATTAAGTCATCAAAGTTCTTAATGCTGTTTGGATCAATGCCGTATTTTTCGAATATGTGTTTATTATACCAGACAACATTTGCCCTGTGAACATTTATAGGAACTGCATAATAATGCCCGTTGAACATTACCATCTGCTGAATAACCTGTGGATAGTGCTTTTTCATGTCATCTGTCCATATGTCATCTATTGGAGTTAGCTGGTTTGCCTTTATGTAAGGGGACATCTCATAACCTGCATGAACCTGGAATGTATCAGGTGGTTTGCCTGCAAGCATTAATGACTGGAGAACCATCTTCATGTTAACTCCAGCACCGCCGCTTACGGGATTTGCCTTTATCTCTATGTTAGGATACTTCTCCTTGAACTTCTTAAAAACTGCATCAATAGCCTGCTTTTCCCCACCGGCAGTCCACCAGTGATAGATTTCAAGAACATTCTGCTCGGGAGCAACAGACTTTGTCACGGTTACAGTGGTAGTTCCAGTCTCGGTTTTGCTACTAATACACCCACTGGCAATCACTCCAAAAACCAGAAAAGACACCAGTAAAAGGCTGTACATGGCTTTTTTCATGGAAACACCCCCCAATGGGAGCTTCACTCGATACTATAATCTTCCAGTGTATTTAATTTTTTTGGTTTCTATATAACAAGTTATAACAGGAAAGACTGGCCCATAAAACCAAATTCATGTAAAATTTTAACGGAGTAAACTGAAAAAATTAAAAAGATTTTTCAGAATATTGCTTTTTGTGTTTTTTTGTTGAAGATGTGGGTTTTTTTCATGTCGAAGACGACGTCGACTTCTTGTCCTTCTTTTACTTTGGAGTCGCTGTGGAAGGAGCCGAGGAAGGTTATGC
>Ga0256914_1001843_pt1 | contig 18379 bp, 15 predicted proteins | sample HulkmetaG_FD_191571 | JGI IMG/M metagenome (GOLD analysis project Ga0256914, IMG submission 191571) | Hydrothermal chimney microbial communities from Main Endeavour vent field at the Juan de Fuca Ridge, Pacific Ocean - Hulk | ecosystem: Environmental > Aquatic > Marine > Hydrothermal vents ... | reverse complement strand
GATCTCGCAGTATTCGGCCTCGAGGGCGGCGGTGAGGGCGATGGCTGTGGTATCGGAGCCGCCGCGGCCGAGGGTGGTCACCTCTTTTTCCACGCTCACACCCTGGTACCCGGCCACGATGACGATTTTGCCCGCCTCGAGTTCCTTCAGGATGCGCACGGGCCGCACGTCGATGATGCGCGCATTGATGTGACGGGCGTCGGTGATGATTCCGCTTTGGGATCCTGTGAACGAGATGGCCTCGTGCCCAAGGTCGTTGATGGCCATGGACAGGAGGCTCATTGCGATGCGTTCTCCGACCGAGAGGAGCATGTCCAGTTCCCGTCGTCCAGGGGAGGGAGAGACCTCGTAGGCCATGGCCAGCAGTTGGTCGGTGGTTTTTCCCATGGCTGATACCACGACCACCACGTCGTGGCCCTGTGTTCGCGTGGCCACGATCCGCCTGGCCACCGCCTTGAGCCGTTGAATGTCCGCGACTGAACTGCCGCCGTATTTCTGGACGACGACCGACATGCGACCTCCGTGTTCGAGCCGTGACCGGACAGCCGGAGTGGGCTGCCGGGTCCCTGGATTTCCTGCAAGACTATAGCATAACGGCAATCAAGAGCTGCAACCAAACCGGTATCACCCCTGTTTGGCTTGACCCGTCGACTGACAGGGGCTATACAACGAGCAATCGTATCCAGTCGAGGTTTCCGGGGGAGCAGGCTCATGAGCAACGTCGCCAAGGCCGCACTGATTGCGCTGGCCGTCTTCGTGTTCAGTACCATGGCTGTGGTCACGTGGGCGGCGTTGAAGGTGGTGGAGTTCATCGAAACCGCCCCGTCATCGGAGCATTCGGAGCGGATCGTGATGATTCCTCGAGGCGCCTCGGCGATGCGCGCTGCCCGTCTTCTCGAGGACAACGGCGTGGTGACCGATGCCGAGAAGTTCTACTACCTGATTCGGTACAAGGGGGCCAGCGGGGCCATCAAGGCGGGAGAGTTTCGGTTTTACACGGACATGAAGCCCAAGGAGGTTCTCGAGGTGCTCCTGAAAGGGGAGGAGGTTCGGTACCAACTCACCTTTCCGGAAGGGTATCGCATGACCGAGATGGCCACGGTCGTCTCCACGCTCCCGTGGCTCGACGGCGACCGTTTCCTGGCTCTGTGTCGGGATGCGGATTTCATTCATCGGCTTGGATTCGATGGTCCGACGTTGGAGGGTTACCTGTTCCCTTCCACCTATTACCTGACACGCTCCCAGGACGAACGGGCGCTCATCCAGGCCATGGTCAAGCGCTTCAAACAGTACTGGACCGCAGACAAGGATGCCCGTGCCCGCGAACTGGGCATGACCATGAACCAGGTCGTGACCCTGGCGTCGATCATCGAGAAAGAGAGCGCGCACGAGGAGGAACTGCCCATCATCTCCTCCGTGTATCACAACCGCCTCGCCAGGGGAATGAAACTCCAGGCAGACCCCACCATCATCTATGGTCTGGAGAATTATGACGGCAACATCCGCCGGAAGGACATCCTCACCCCTCATCCCTGGAACACCTACGTCATAGCCGGCCTCCCACCCACCCCCATCGCCAACCCGGGCGAAGGCGCCCTCGATGCCGCGCTCCACCCGGCCAAGACCGAATACCTCTTCTTCGTGGCCCGCCAGGACCGCACGCACGATTTCTCGAGAACCTACGCAGAGCACGCGCGCAAAGTGCATCGGTATCAGATCGCACCAAATCGGCGCTAGTTTCTGGTTCCTTCGCTCCGATTGGTGTATCCTGTCGCCCGTGGATTCTTTCGTCGTTCCCCTCGCATTTCAGGCGAGTCGGGTCCGATTCTCGACCGGGTCGCAGGCGTTGCCGAAGTGCCTTGTCGGGGCATGACAGCAATTCCAAATGGTACGTGGAGCGGTGGACATGGTGCGAGCACGGATGAGTGAAGCGATTGGACCAGGGACGGGGCACAGGAGCCGGTTCCCTGGGGACAGACCGGAATCGAAGGCCGGTCGTGGTAGGCGGGCCGAATGGCCGGTGTGTGGGCGGATTTCCACACGTGTCCCTCTCCTTGTCCTCCTGGCGTGGAGCATGACCGCATGCCCACCGGCTGGAGACGACGACGCGACGGCTGTTTCTCCGACCCCCGAGACTCCGCCGGTGGAGCCGGAACCGCCTGACCTGGCCATCTATCCCGCGGCCGTGGATTTTGGTGATGTTCCGGTGGGCGCGGAGAGTCCCGCCTACCTCGTGGTTCAGAACGTCGGTGAGGCCGCCCTCATGCTCGAGGCTGCAGTGGATGATGTATCGGACAACCCGTTCAGGCTGTCGCCCGATTTCGAGGTTCCAGAAAGTATCGAGGCGGGAGGGAGTGCGGTCATCGCGGTGCTGTTTGGTCCCTTGACAGAGGGATCGGTGAGCGGGACCTTGCGCGTGACCTCGAACGACCCGGATGAGCCCGAGGCAACGGTGGCGCTCACGGGCAACGGTGTGTCCGGAGCCGGGGTCGATACAGACGGTGACGGGTACACGGTGGGGGAGGGGGACTGCGACGACACCGATCCCGGGGTATACCCGGGAGCCGAGGAGGTTTGTGATCAGCGGGACAACGACTGCGATGGCAGCTACGACGAGGACGGTCAGTCCGATTTTTACCTGGACGGCGACGGAGACGGCCACGGTGATCCGGACCGGGTGCTGGAGTCCTGTTCTGCACCCTATCCCTACGTCCTGTCAGGAGACGACTGCGATGATGGAGACGCCACGGTCTACCCCGGAGCGCCTGAACTTTGCGACACCATCGACAACGATTGTGACGGGGTGGTCGACGAGGACGTGCAGGCCGTGTTTTACCAGGACACTGACGGGGATGGGTACGGGGATGCGGGTGCTCCCGTGGAGACCTGTCTGCCCGAGGAAGGCCAGGTGCCGGAGGCCGGAGACTGCGACGATTCAGATCCCGCCACCTATCCTGGAGCGGTGGAGATCTGTGACGGCAAGGACAACGATTGCGATTGCCCCGACGACAGTCCCTCTTGCGTCCCGGACGTGGACGAGGATCTGCCCACCGCCACTTTCTACATGGACGCCGATGGTGACGGGCACGGGGACGCCGACTACCCGACGGTCGCGTGCGGCCCGTCCGATGGCCTGGTCGCTGCTCCAGACGATTGCGACGACACGGATCCCGACGTGTATCCCATGGCGCTCGAGGCCTGTGATGGGGTGGACAACGACTGTGACGGCGAGGTGGACGAGGACGGGTTGTCCACCTACTATCAGGATGGTGACGGCGATGGATACGGAGACCCGGCCACGGCCGTGGTCACCTGCTCACCAGGTGGAGACCAGGTCGCCACCGGTGGGGACTGCGACGACGCCGATCCGGCCATTCATCCGGGTGCCACCGAGGTCTGCGACGTGGACCCGGACAGCGGAGACCCGGTGGACAACGATTGCGATGGCGTTGCGAACGAGGCGGACCCCGACGTGGTCGGGATGACCACTTACTACGAGGACCTGGACGGGGACGGCTTCGGCAACCCAGGCGCACCCACCGAAGCGTGCAGCCTCCCCGCGGGGCATGCGACCGAAGCCGGGGATTGTGACGACACAGACGCTGCCGTGAATCCTGATACGGTATGGTTCCTCGACTACGACCAGGACGGATACGGGAGCGACTCGGTCACAGTGGTCCAGTGCGACGCACCTTCAGGCTTTTCCCTGGAAAACGGTGATTGCGACGACACCGACCCACGCTACCATCCCGGCGCGGCCGAGGATGATTGCAACGACCCGAACGACTACAACTGCGATGGCTCCGTGGCGTTCGAAGATGCCGATGGAGACGGCTTTGCTGCCTGCGCAGATTGCGACGACACCAATCCTGCGGTCAACCCGGGTGCGATCGAGGTGTGCGGGGACGGGACCGGACAGGACGACGACTGCGACGGCCTGGTAGACGGCGCCGACGATTCGCTCCAGGGAGGAACCCGCTTCTTCCAGGACTCCGACGGCGATGGGTACGGTGACCCGGAGGTGTCCACCGTGGCGTGCTCCCTCCCTGCAGGTTTCGTGGAGAACGCCGACGACTGCGACGACACCTCTTCAGCACGCAACCCCGAAACGTCATGGTACCTCGACGTGGATGGAGACGGCTACGGGGACGACGCGCGGTCCACCACCGCATGCGAACAACCCACCAGCGACTACGTCCTCGAGCCCGGAGACTGCAACGACCAGGACACCGACTTCAACCCCGCTCAGGAGGACTGGTGCGACGGCCTGGATCACAACTGCGACGGGCTCGTCGACAGCGACGGCGACGGCGACGGTTACCCGGACATCGCCTGCGGGGGAACCGATTGCAACGACACCGACGAGAGTATCAGGCCGGAACCCGGCGGCGGGTGCGCCCTTGGGGCCGATTGTGACGACGTGCTCGCACGGGGACTCGACCAAGGGGACGGCGTGTACACCATCGACCCGGACGGGTATCAGGTGGGCCTCGAGCCATTCGACGTCTATTGCGACATGACCACCGAGGGCGGTGGATGGACCCTGGTGATGAATCTGGCGTCGCGAGACTCGGTCAACCACCACTACAACGACACCAATTTCTGGCTCACCGGGGACACCGAAGGAAGCCCGGACCAGGCACTGACCAGTGGCTTCAAGTCCCAGGCCTTCTCCTCCATCAGCGACTACACGGAGATCATGATTTCCCTGCACGACCGTGGACAGCCGGTCGGACACGCCACCTACCAGGTTCTCGACCTCTTTCTCGGCAGGACCCTGCTCTACCTGTTCAACAACGTCAGCAACGCCCCCATCACCTCCACTCGAGTGGCCGCAATCGGCACAGCAGGGACCACCCCCAACCCCAATCGACCTCAGCGCGAGTACGGCGACCTCTTCATCGACCACGAGGACGCCATCATGCTCAACAAGTCCTCGGGGTGGAGTGCTCAGATCAATTTCAATCGGTTCGCCACCACCCTCACCAACAATGATTATGGCCACACCTATGCTGGACTCGGCGGGTACCACATCAACAGTGGTTGGGGGCTCTACTACGAATCCGCTCCCATCTCACCTTACTGCTCCATCACCAACGGATATGGCGAGGAGGATTCCTATTCCCTCGGTAACTACGGGCCCATCAGTGGCTACAGTTTCCCCTACAGCAGCAATTGCCGCGGCACCGCCGAAGGCACCGTGTTCATCTGGCTCCCGATCGATACCGCCGTCTGGATTCGGTAGCGGCTGGTCTGCCGCTGCTCCCAGTCCTCGCCCCGAGGATGTCTCTTCCGCTGCCTCGCCCCGGCCCATCGATGCGAACGGAAGGGCCAGGGTTGCCTTGAACTCGCGGTGCGGCGTGCCCGACTTCTTGCAGGGACGCCGGGGCTCCAGCCTGAGATGCCGAAACGATTTCGTTGGGAAAACCATCTTCTTATGGCTATAGTGAAGGTCCAACGGGGAGACACGGGTGCGCCCCGGCAGGGCGCCAGATTCCGACACAAGGTGTGACCATGTTCGCTTCTTTCGACGACGCGCATTCCTACCTGGAGCAGCAGGGTATTTCCATGGTGGACCTCAAGTTCACAGATCTGTGGGGACGGTGGCACCATGTCACCATCACCGCTTCCCGATTCACCCCCGACCTCATGGTCCGCGGGGTCGGGTTTGACGGATCTTCGGTCGGGTTGAAATCGGTCAAGTCCGGCGACATGGTGCTCATCCCGGACCTCCGCACCGGCATGCCCGACCCCTACTGGACCGAACCCACGCTGAGCTTCATTTGTTCGGTGTTCGAGGCGGATACGCGGGAAAGCTTTGCTCATGACCCGCGAAGCATCGCACGAAAGGCGGAAAAGTTCTTGCAAGACTCTGGGATAGCCGACGAGAGCCGGTGGGGACCCGAATTCGAGTTCTACGTGTTCGACGAGGTCACCTTTGACAACCGGGTGAATGCGGCCAGCTATGCGCTGGACAGTGCGGAGGCCAGTTGGCGGTCTCCCACGGCCGGTCACGGTCACCTGAACCCCAGACGGGGCGGATATCACGCCATTCCGCCCCGGGATCAGCTTTTCAATCTCAGGACCGAGATGGTTCGGCGCCTTCAGGAGATGGGGATTGACGTCAAGTACCACCATCACGAGGTGGGGGGACCCGGTCAATGTGAGATCGAGACCGGGATGATGGGACTCCTGGAAGCTGCCGATGCGTCACAGATCGTCAAGTATGTGGTGAAGATGACCGCATTCCGACACGGGAAGACCGCCACGTTCATGCCCAAGCCTCTCCATGGGGAGGCAGGCAGTGGCATGCATTTCCATCAACACCTCTTCAAGGGAGGCAAGAATCTTTTCTACAGCCCGGACGGATACGGCAAGCTGAGCGATGTCGGCCTGGCCTACATCGGGGGATTGCTGCACCACGGCCCGGCACTTCTGGCCCTCACCAATCCGAGTACCAACTCGTATCGGCGCCTGGTCCCAGGCTTTGAGGCACCGGTGCACGCCTTTTTCTCCCTTGGCAATCGGAACGCCGCCGTCCGGGTGCCCAAGTATGCCGATGGACCTTCGTCCGCGCGGTGCGAGTTTCGGTCTCCAGATGCTTCCTGCAACGTGTACCTTGCGATTGCTGCACAACTCATGGCCGGTCTGGATGGTATCCGGCAGGGAATTGACCCCAGGGATCAGGGATTTGGCCCGTTCGACGACGACTTGTCTTCCTGGTCAAGGGAACGGATGGCCCGGATCAAACCGTTGCCGGGGAGCCTGCGAGAGGCCTGTGACGCACTGGAGCAGGACCACGAATTCCTCCTCGCCGGTGGCGTGTTCGACGAGGAGCTCATCGCGAACTGGGTCCGCGAGAAGTTGGACAAGGAATACTACCCGGTTCGCACCCGCCCACATCCCTACGAGATCGCCCTCTACTATGATGTGTGATGATGTGTGACCGTCTGGAGACCTCCCCCGGGGTGCCTCGAGTCTCGCAGGCAAGGGTGAGGGTGATTCCAGGCGTGGATCTCCAATTCGCGAAAAACACGCGGAAACAGGCGTGCCATTCCGTGCTTGCTCCGCTGCCGCGCTCGAGTTATCATGATTGAGATCTCGTTGCGCTCGCGTTTCCCGGGCCGAAGCTCTCCTGCCGGCCGCCTGCCACCGAATGTGTGGCCTGCTGGTGCCGTTGTCGGCGCTGCCTCCTGACGTGCTTCCATGCGCTTCGTGCTCCCGCAGCCTCGCCCACGTGTCTTTCCGGGGAAGACGCCTCGAATCGGCGCAGCGAGTCGTCACGTGGACAGTCACATCGATCGGGGAGGACAGAATGGTCGCGCATGTTCGTTCTCGAGGAGACGCTGCTTCCAGGGGTTGGCGAAACGCCGTGTGGATGGTCGCCGTCTCGCTCGCCTGGGCGCTGCCCGCAATGGGTGCCCCGGATGGAGGTGGGAACGGGGTGTCGGGGGCGGCGTCAGAGGGGGCGTCAGAGGGCGCTCAGGCATTGGAACAGCAGGTGGCCGTGGCGCTTCTGGATCTCCACGTGCCTGCCACGCGGGTATCTGGGGCGCGCATTCGAGCCATGACCCGGCGGATGGAAACCGTGCTGGACACGCACCTGGATGGCGCCCGGTGCCGTCTGATCCCGGTGCATGAGGTCGAGGCGCGTACCACGGTGGCGCAGCGGACCACCTGTCTCACTGCAGACTGCATGATGGAAGTGGGGCAGGCTCTGGGGGCGACTTACCTGGTGAAGGGCATCGTGGCGTCGGTGTCGGGGGGCGTGCTGGTGAGAGTGGACGTGCGCGATGGGCTGACCGGTGCTGTCGTCGCCAGTCGGAGCCTGGTGGTGTCACGGCAGCGGGATCTGGTGCCGGTTTCTGAATGGCTGGTCATGGAGGTCCTGAGTCGCAGTCCCGGGACCGGGGTTCTGGCAGAGGAGGTGCCGCGGCCGCCCCGCCGCGTCCAGGCGTTCGCCTCGCTGAAGGAACTCCGTCGTGTCCGGTATGTTCCCCCCGAATACCCCGGGCGAGCACGCAGGCGGAACCTGGAAGGCGTGGTGATGGTGGAGGTTTCCTGTACCGCCTCGGGCCGGGTCAAGCAAGTACGGTGGTTGAGCGGAGACCGCGTGTTCAGGCGCTCGGTCAAGCGGGCGGTGCGCAGGTGGGCCTTCGAGCCGCAGCCGGTGGATTTTCGGTTTCGGCAGCCGCTCTGGTTCCGGCTGGAATCTCCAGGGGTGGAAGAGCAAGTGACCCGGGCGAACGTGAATGCACGTTCGAGCACGGGGGAGGATGGAGGGACCGACCCGTTGACACCGTAGGGCGGGTTTGGTTGAGTCTTTTTTGGATCATCTCCTAAGATAGTTGAGGACGGCATTGGCTGCGGGCGGGTGGGGCGTCGCGAAGTGAGCAGTGGTTGTACAGACTGATCAGGATGTCTTCCCGGGGTTTTCTTGCCGTGTCGAAGGCGCGGGTGGGGGCTGAACGAGGACCGGAAATGAAGCTGGCACGATATCTGAAACCACCGCAGGTGTGCCTGGATCTGGATTTCAGGCTGAAGGAGCGGCTGGGCGAGGCGGGGGTGGATGGGGTCGGGGATCCCTGGGCGGTGAAGGTGGCGGTGCTGGACGTGTTGACTCACCTGCTGGCCACCACGGGTCGAGTGGGAAGCCAGAAGAAACTTTTGGCCGATCTGGTCAACCGTGAAAAGAAAGCGAGCACTGCATTGGGAGGTGGTCTGGCAGTGCCCCACGTGCGGAGCAAGCAGGCGAAGGAGTTCATGCTTTGCTTTGCCAGGTCGGAAGATGGCGTTGATTTTGAAGCGCCGGACGGTCAGCCTGTGCACCTGTTTTTCTGCGTGTGCGCTCCCCCATACGATGACCGGTTTTATCTCGATGTCTATCGAAGCCTGGGGGCCGTGTTCGGTCATCCAGAGATCAAGCAGGCATTTCTGGATGCCCGTGACGAGCACGAGGTCATTCGTGCCCTGTCCCGTTATCAGGACGACCCGGTGGACTCCTTCGGGGCAGGAGGCTGACCTTTGTGCTTTCCTCGGGGCTGGAGTCGGTAGGAGTCGAGGCGTTCCTCTGGGATGGAATCGCTGACTTCGATGAAGGAACGTTCGGCGTTCTGGTCGCAAACGACCCGGATCGGGAGCTGGACCTTTTTGGCGAAACGCACGACCATACGGGCCACCTCCCGGCGGTCGTCGTCGCCCAGGGGCCCGAAGGTCAAGGCTGTTGGCCCGGGGAGGTCGTCGTCGAGAAAGAAGCGGGTCGTTCCGGGTAGTGTGACCCGTTCCAGGACCATGTTTTCCTGGTGGTTTCTCCCCACGATCACCTTGAGTGACTCGTTGATCCTGAAATGCCGCCCCATGCGCACGAGGCGGACTTCGGTCATCGTGTAGTCGGGGTTGTGATCGAACAGGTCTCTCAAGCGAGCGGCGATGATCGGGTCTGTGAGCAGGCATCCCCCGGCCGGGCAGAGGTAGTCGTCCACGCCCAGCGTCTCGGCCAGTTGGAACTGCGGCTGGCGTGAGCGGCCCTGGATGGCAAGGAGTCGTTCGCGGTCCACGATCCCCAGCCGCTCGGGTTCTGTTGGAGGCAGCAAATGAGCCGAGAGGGGCCGGAGCAGGATTCCTTGTAACCCGCTCTCCTTTTCGATGAGTTTCATCGCCCGCATGTGCTGGGACATGGGCCGCTGTCCCACAACTTCACCGGTCACGACGAACCCCGCCCCCCACTCGTCGAGCCGCTCGCGAACCTTTCGGAGCATGAAGATACGGCAATCGATGCAGGGATTGATTCCCTTTCCCACACCGAATCTCGGATTCTCCACGATCCGCATGTACTCCATGCCCTTCGAAATCACCTCGATGGGCACCTCGTTCTCGCGCGCGACCTTGACCGCCATGCTCGAGCACCCCGCCTTTTTCGGCGTGCACGTACAGAACGGGCTGACAAAGCTCACCGCAAGGACCTCGATCCCTTGCTCCATCATCATCTTCAAGGCCAACGTGCTGTCCAGTCCGCCGGACAGCATGACCACTGCTTTTCGGTTCACTGTGCGTTCCTCCTCGCGCTCGCCGGCATTCGTCCGGTGTGCTGCACCTCGAGGGACCATCGAGCCCGGTGCTGTTGAGCCACTGGCTATGCCCTCGAGACGCTCCCGTGTCAAGAAAACCCTCCCGGCGCTGCGAATTGGGTGCTAGGATAGAGCGCCACGCGGTTCAGCACCCAACCATGCGGGGCACACCGGCCCTTGTCAAGCCGGTGAGGCCGTCCCTGGCATTGCCTCGTGGGTGCCGGGTATCCCGGGGCGCCGGACCAACATATTTCTCGGAGCACGTGATGGGTGACCTGACATACCTCGACAACGCAGCGACCACATTTCCCAAGCCAGAATCCGTCTACACCACCATGGACACATTTTACAGGCGGTTCGGCGTCAATCCGGGCCGGTCCGGCTACGACCTCTGCATGGAGGCCGGCGAGGTGGTGGACGACACGAGAAAGCTGCTCACCGAGCTGTTCCATGGCACAGATCCCAATCGGCTCTGCTTTTCTTACAATTCCACCGATGCCCTCAACCTGATCGTCTCAGGTGTCCTGCAGCCGGGCGATCACGCGATCACGACCACGGTGGAACACAACTCTGTCCTTCGTCCCCTTTACCACAAGAGCGTCTACGAAGATGTCTCCGTCGACTACGTCCCGTGCGACAGTGCAGGGTTTGTCGACCCGGACGAGATTCGCAAGCGCTTCACATCCAAGACGCGCCTGGTCATCGTCAACCATGCCTCGAACGTCATTGGAACCATTCAGCCCATCGCCGAGATCGGACGGTACTGTCGGGAGGCCGAGATCACCTTTGCGGTGGATGCTTCCCAGTCGGCTGGGATGATCCCGGTGGACGTGGAAGCTCAATACCTGGACCTGGTGGCCTTCACCGGACACAAGTCCTTGCTCGGTCCAACCGGGATCGGGGGGCTCTACGTGCGCGAGGGGGTTGAGGTCCGACACTCCAGGGCCGGTGGTACCGGGGTTCGGTCCGCGGTTCGGACCCATCTGGACGAGTATCCATTCCGCCTCGAGTACGGAACGATCAACGCCATGGGCGTTGCAGGCCTTCAGGCCGGGGTGAAATGGATTCTCGAGCAAGGCATGGAGCGCCTCTACCAGCACGAGATGAAGTTGGCCGCCATGCTCCGGGACGGGCTGGCCGGGGTGGATGGGGTCACCCTCTACTGCCAGGAGTCGCTGGACAACCATATTGCCGTGATGGCATTCAATGTGGACGGGATCGAGGCACTCAATACCGGGACCATGCTCGACGTGGACCACGACATCGCCTGCCGGACCGGCCTTCATTGCGCACCGCTGATGCACGAGCACCTCGGCACGGCCCGGATTCACGGAGCCGTCCGGTTTGGTATCGGTCCGTTCAACACCGAAGAGGACATCCAGAAGGCGGTCGCAGCGGTGGAGGAAATCGCCAGGAATCGTCATCGGTGGGCAAGGGTCTGACGCTTTCCTCCTTTCCTACCCTGTCGTCGGTCAGCCTGTCCGGGTATTCCGAATGTAATAGACCACCAAGTAGACCAACAAGAAGGTGACAATCGCGGTTACTGCCATCCCCAGTGGCCAAGGGCGGCTGGGATCCTCGGGGAACAGGCGCTTTCGTCGCCGTAGCCGCGACTGGAGTACCTCCTTGCGCCCTTCGGAACACCATTGAATCTGGAAGGCGAGCGCGGCCATGCGGACCGCTGCCAGGGGATTGCGGGAAAAATGCACCAGACCTCGAATCGCAGGACCCGACACTCGTTCCTGCCACCAGACACCAACCGCCCCTGCCCCGGCCAGGATCGAACGGGAGACCACCAGACCCGCCCGGCGATACAACCAGTCCACGTCCAGGTTGATGGCCCGCTGCTCCGGGGGATACACGCCGGCGAGCATGAGCAATGTGAACGCGAGAGCCGAGAAGAACAGGAGCTGAAGCTGGCTCAACACGTGGAACCCGGTGTAAGGATGGTAGTCCACCGGGTAAGGAAGCAGAGCATACAGTGCGCCTGGCGCCACTCCGATGAAGATGCAGAGCCCGGCCGCGATTCCCATGGCCCAAAGCATGTTTCGGGGCGCCTCCTTGGGCCGAAGTCCGGAGTCATGGGAGAAGAAGGCGAAGAACGGAATCTTGATCCCTGCGTGATGAAACACGCCCGCAGAGGCAAACAGCAAGACGAACCAGACCGCTTGCAATCCCTTTTCCCCTGCAGCCGACATGATCATGGACTTGGTGGCAAAAGCGCTGAACAGGGGGAACGCGGAAATCGACGCGGCGCCCACCATGCAAAACGCTGCAGTCCATGGCATGGTCTTGTAAAGCCCCCCCAGGTCCGTCGCGTTGATTTTCCCTGTCTGACGCAGCACCGCGCCCATGGCCATGAACAACAGTCCCTTGAACAGGATGTCGGCCACCGCATGAGCCACCGCCCCATTGATGGCCAGTTCGGTGCCGATGCCGACACCGACCACCATGAACCCGACCTGGTTGATCAGGCTGTAGGCCAACACGCGACGAAGGTCATTTTCGATAACCGCGTAAAAGATCGGGAACGCCGCCATGGCCGCCCCGATCCAGATCAGAGGCTCCGCACCGGGAAAAACTCGAGCCAGCAGGTAGACGGCGGTCTTGGTTGTGAACGCGCTCAGGAACACGGTGCCGCTGATGGTGGCTTCCGGATACGCATCCGTCAGCCAGGCATGCAGTCCCGGCCAGGCGCAATTGATCCCGGCTCCGAGAAAGATCAGATAGGTCCCCGCGCTCCCGAGGTCCAGCCGTGTGACCTCGAGGCTCCCTCGTTCGTGGATCAGCAGCAGGATCCCAAACAGGAGGAGCAAGCCGCTCACGGCGTGCACCACGAAGTAACGGAGGCCCGCCCCAAAGGCCCGGTCCGTGTGCCGGGCCCAGATGAGCAGGGTGGAACTGAGCGCCATCAGTTCCCAGTAGCAAAAGAGCGAGACCCAGTCCCCGGCGAATACGACACCCAACGCCCCCCCCACGTAGACCAAGGCAGCCACGTTCTCCAGCACACTGTCGTCTCGAGCGCCGTACAGGAAGGTGACGAACAGGGCCACGTGGAAGATGTAGCCAAAGACCAGGCTGAGGCGGTCCACGTCGAGCAGTTCGAGACGGTAGTCGAGGAACGGAACGTGCAACAGGCTTCCCGCAGGCGCCTGGGCCAGCAGGATCAAGTTGAGGAGACCCAGAGCCGAGAGGACCAGCAGGTAGGTGGTGCGGGAACGCCCCTTGAAAACCGGGACCAGGAACGCCCCGGCGATCAGGATCCATGCAGGCGGTATCTGGCTAGTCATAATAGTGCTCATCCCGGCGAACGATGCGGCGCAGGATGTGCTTGGCCGCAAGTACCAGTACAATGCAACTCACCAGCCCGTAGGCGGCGAAGAATTCCGGCGCATGCTCCCACGGGAAGTGTCCGTGGGCAGGGACCACCAGGCCGGCGATCAGCAGCAATCCACACGCCACGTAGAGTCCACGGATCAGCCTCGTCACATTCTCCGGACGGTCGAACAGGTGCTGTTTCTCTTCACCCATGGAACCCTCCCTGGGTTGCCCCGATACCGAAAGCGAAGACGGCGAAAAGGTACAGAAGCCCAATGGTGAAGACGATCAGGAAGACCATCTTGTACCCGGGCTTTGCCTCGTGCCGAAGTTCCATCCGTTCGACAGGCGCTTCCTGGTTCTTGTCTCGAGCGCTCATCCGGCTCCTCCGGGCAATGCGCCGACCACCAACCGTGCCAGGTCGAGGAAGATGGAGGGCGCGAAAAACAGCAGCACCACTCCCGTCGCGGTGACACACAGGGAGGTCACCATCAACACGGGGGCCTCATGGATTCCCGCCTCCTCCCGGCCTCCCGCCGACCGCGTCGGAGCCACAAAAAACGCGCGGTAGACGATCGGGAGGAAGTATCCGGCATTCAGCAGCGTACTTGTGCCCAGGACCAGGAGCACCGGCCATGTGTCCGCTTCGATGGCCCCTTGCACGAGGTACCACTTGCTGACCAGCCCGGCGAGAGGAGGCACACCGATCATCGACAGCGTGGCCAGGGTGAACGCCCCCATGGTGAAGGGCATTCGGCGCCCGATCCCGTCCAGTTCGCTCACCAGCGTCTTGTGGGTCGCCACGTAGATTGCACCGGCTCCGAAAAACAGGGTGATCTTGCCAAAAGCGTGAATCGCAATATGCAGCACACTTCCCGTGATCCCGGACGGCGTCAGCAGGGCAGCGCCCAGCACGATGTACGAGAGCTGGCTCACCGTCGAATAGGCCAGTCGCCGCTTGAGATTGTCCTGCCGAAGTGCGATGAGCGATGCAACGATGATGGTGAACGATGCGTACCAGACCAGAAGCGTGCCCAGGCCCGCCTGGGACAGAACCTCGATGCCGAACAGGTGCACGACCACGCGCACCACCACGAACACACCGGTCTTGACCACCGCGACCGCGTGCAGCAAGGCGCTGACCGGTGTCGGTGCCACCATGGCAGCAGGGAGCCAGCCGTGGAGAGGCATCATGGCCGCCTTGGCCACACCGAGGATGAAGAGAACAAAGGCCACTGTGACCACGGTTCGAGAGACATTTCCCCCGAAAACCCCCTCGGGGCCGAACTCCAGCGTCCCCGCCTCGTGGTAGGTGAGCACCAGAGCGGCCATGAGGAAGGTGAGAGAAGTCCCCAGCAGATAGGTCAGGTACTTCCGCGCCCCCTGGAGCGCCTCGGTCGTCTGCTTGTGCCCCACCAACGGGAAGGTGGAAAGGGTCAGAATCTCGTAGAACACGAACGTGGTGAGCATGTTCGCAGAGAATGCCGCTCCCAGCGTGGCCGACAGGGCCACGGCGAAAAATGTGAAATATCGCGTCTGTGCGTGCTCGTTCTCCGCCCGCACGTATCCAATCGAATAAAACGACGTGACAATCCAGAGGAACGACGCAGTGAGTCCGAATACTTCTGCAAGCGCATCCACCCGGAACGCAATGGATAGCCCCGGAGCGATGGTCCACAGGGAAAACGAAAGGGTATTCCCCCGAAGTACCTCGGGCGCCATGGAGGCGACCAGCAGGAACTTGATCACCGCTGCCAGGATGGTCCATGTCTCCCGCAAGTTGGGACGCCGCCTGGACAGCGGAATCAAGATGGCTGCAACAAGAGAAACTCCGATGGCCAGAACAGGTGTGGTGGAGGTGATGTCCATCAGTGCGCACCTCCTACCAGGAGCCCGGCAGCTTGCTCTGCCAGGGAAACCGGAAGGTCTGCCTGGACTCCGAGCAAGATACACAGACCCGCTGTAACAATCGTGGGCACGAGCATCGACCAGGGCACTTCGCCCGCAGGAACCGACTCCAGTTCCTTGCTCGGACGGGCAAAGTATATCCAGTCCACCACTCGCCAGAAGTAGATGGCATTCAATCCGGAACTCGCCAGGATGACCACCAGCAGGTACCACATGCCGGCATCCAGGGCTCCCAGCGCAAGGTACCACTTGCTCACGAATCCGACCGTGAGCGGCACGCCCACCATCGACAGCGCCGCCACCGTGAATGCGGCCATCGTGACCGGCATCTTGCGACCCATCCCTTTCAGACCCTCAACGGTCTCCACCCCCGTCTTGTACACGATGGCGCCGGCCGCCAGGAACAATGTGCCCTTCATCAGTGCGTGGTTCACAATATGGACCAGCGCACCCGTCATCCCCGTCCGGTTGACCAGCATGGCGCCCAGCACGATGTAGCCGATTTGCCCCACGCTCGAGTAGGCCAGCATCCGTTTCAGGTTGGTTTGGGCAATGGCCAGCATCGAGCCGGCCAGGATGGCGATGGACGCGAGTACCAGGAGAATCCGCGTCACCGGGATCACATTCAGATCGAAGTTGGGATGAAACACGGTGAACATGACGCGCAGGAGCACGTAGGCGGCCACCTTGGTACCGGTCGCGGCCAGCAGCGAACTCACCGCCGAAGGCGCGTGGGTATAGGCGTTGGGCATCCACACGTGAAGAGGGAACAACGCGAGCTTGATGCTGAGACCCACCGTGAACAGGGCGAACGCCGTCAAGATGACCCGCGACTTGTAGAGAGGGGGAAGCAACTTCGCCAGGTCCGCCATGTTGAGCGTCCCGGTCATCATGTAGAGGTGCCCGATGCCCAGCAGAATGAAGGTGGCCCCAATCGTCCCAAGAATCAGGTAGTTGTAGCTCGCGGTCAGGGCTTCCCGGTTTCTCCCCATGGCGATGAGGGTGTAGCCGGAGAGCGAACTGATCTCAACAAAGACATAAAGATTGAATATGTCCCCGGTGACCACGATCCCCATCGAACCGGTGAACAGGAGCAGAAACATCGCGTAGAAAAATGGATGCTTCTCCTCATCGATCTCAGACGCCACGCTTTCCCGCGCAAACACGGACACCACAACTCCGATGAAGGACACCAGAACCAGCACGATCCCGTTGAGCATGTCCACGGAGTACTCGATACCAAAAGGAGGCTCCCAGTTGCCCAACCAGTAGACCACGCGCCCCACCTCGGCCACCCGGTCCAGGAGTACGCACGCGAGAACGAAGCTCACCGCGGTCACTACCTGAGCTGTGAGAGCCGCCAATGACCGGTGGATACGCGCCAGCAACGGCGTCATGACCGCAGACGCGAGCGGAATGAATACCAACAGCAACGGGAGTGGCGTCAATTGAGGCTCGTTCACGTCTCCTCCCCCGTCGGCGTGCGGCGCAGGTCCCGAATCTGATCTTCCTCGATGGTTCCGAACCGCTCCTTTATCTTGATGATGAGGGCGAACGCGACCGCGGTCGTGCTCACCGACACGACGATTGCGGTGAGGATCAGGACATGTGGGATGGGGTTGTCATAGTGGACCGCCTGATCCCAGACGATGGGGGCCGTCCCCCCTTCCACCTTGCCGATGGAGATGTAGAACAGGAAGACCGCGGTCTGAAAGATGTTGACCCCGATGATCTTCTTGATGAGATTCGGTTTTGCGATGACCGCGTAGAAGCCGATCATCATGAGGGCCACGTAGACCCAGTAGTTGTACTTGCCGAGAATCAGTTCATCCATCCCGCGTCTCACCCCCCTCCCCGCGATGCGCGGTCTCGAAAAAGATGGTGACCATCACGGCAGCCACGGTCAGCCCTACCCCGATCTCGATACCGAAGATTCCATAGTGGCCCGCGAGGTGCGGATCTTTGAACGGGAGTGCTCGATAGTCGAGAAAGGCGCTGCCGAGCAGGAGGCACAGCAGACCGATACCGGCATAAATGAGCACTCCGACGCTTGACAGCACATCGGTCACCGGGGCCGGCACCCGGCGTCGCCCCGCCTCGGAACCGAACACGATCGCGTACAGGATGAAACTCGCTCCGAGGATCACTCCACCCTGGAAGCCTCCACCAGGCCCCGAGTCGCCATGCACGATCACGTACAGGGCGAAGAGTTGAATAAACGGCACCATCAGCCGCGTGATGGTGCGTCGGATGATGTTCTCACCCACGTTGCTTCCTCCGCCTGAGGAGAAGGATCACACTCATCCCGGCAGTGAAGATCACGGTGGTTTCCCCCAGGGTGTCGTAGCCACGGTAAGCGGCCAGGATGGCGGTCACCATGTTGACGACACCGACCTCGTGTGCAGAGCCCTCGATGTATCGAGGCGCCACGTGGTGGTGGGCCGGGGCCCCTGGGTCCCGGAAGTCCGGCATGTCCAGGGTCCCGTAGACCAGGACTGCTCCGGTCAGGAGGATCAAGATCAGGCTGGGGATTTCCCGTCGTGTACGCGATACCAGGGCTTCCCCTCGATCGGTCCGACTCAACGCCGCGATGAGCAGCACTGTGGTAATCCCGGCCCCGACCGATGCTTCCGTGAAGGCAACGTCCACCGCATTCAAACGCGTCCACACCACGGCCATCAAAAGGCTGTACCCGGAGAGCACCAGACCGGCGCTGAGCAGGTCGCGCATTTCCACGGCGGCAAGCGCACACAACACCAACAGGGTGAGCAGCAGGATATCGATCATTTGCGCTTCTCCCCCTTTTCCCAGTGCTTGACCCCGGCGGTGTATGCAGCTCGCACGATTGCGTGTGTCGCCGTGGGATTGGCCACCGCAATGAACCCGATGATCAGCAGCAGCTTGAGCGTCACGAACGAGAACCCCGCGTAGACCATCAGGCCGATCAAGATGAGCGCCTGCCCCAGCGTGTCTCCCTTGCCCGCAGGGTGCACCCGGGAGTAGATGTCCGGGAATCGGACCACACCCACGGCTGCCACCACCACGAAAAAGCAGCCCAGAACCAACAGGATTCCCGTGACGATGTC
>Ga0256914_1001842_pt1 | contig 18382 bp, 13 predicted proteins | sample HulkmetaG_FD_191571 | JGI IMG/M metagenome (GOLD analysis project Ga0256914, IMG submission 191571) | Hydrothermal chimney microbial communities from Main Endeavour vent field at the Juan de Fuca Ridge, Pacific Ocean - Hulk | ecosystem: Environmental > Aquatic > Marine > Hydrothermal vents ... | reverse complement strand
CAACGACGGCTACGCTCTGAACAATCAGGACGCGTCAGTGACAGTGGACGCGCAGGAGAACTGGTGGGGCGACGCGGCGGGCCCGGGCGCGGCCATCACCGGCACGGTGGACGCGGCCAACTGGCTCTCGGAGCCGGTGGCGGTGGTGGCAGCGCCAGAGCGGGATAAGGTGGTAGGCGCGGTTGGCGGAAAGGTGTTCAACACCCTCTACCTGAACAACCTGGCGGTGATGAGCGACACCCTGCGCATCTCCCTCAACGCCTCTCGCCCCTGGTCAGTGCTCCCGTCCATGCCCCAGACCCTCACCATCGAAGGGGACGCGTGGGCCCGTCTGCCCCTGACCGTCACCATCCCCACGGACGAGCCCATTGGCGCTGTGGATGCCATCACCCTGACGGTGAGCTCCGTGGCGCATCCCGAGCAGGAGGACGTGGCTTCCTTCCGGGTGGAAGTAGGGATGCCACTTTACCTGCCGATAACGATGAAAAGCTGGTAGCCAAAAGCCAGAGAAACCAGGTAGCGCTGGAGCAAAAGCCGCTGTTTCGAAGAAGGAGAACGGTGGTCGGCGTGCTCCGACGGCCTGCTCATAACAAAGGAGGTTGTACCCCATGAACGCAAAAAAACTCAAATTCATCGCAGCAATCACCTTCATCGTGCTAATCCTGGTCGTGACCTCTCCGACGGCGTTCGGCATGCCCTGGGCAGCGGATGTCGGCCGCAGCCCACAGGGGCAGGATCCTGTCTCGCCCGCGGCTACGGTGCGCTGGCAAAGCGCGGTCAGCGGCAACTGGAGCGATGGCAGTAAGTGGAGCACCGGTTATGCACCCGGAGCCGGTGACGACGTGATCATCGACATCGCTGGCTACTACACCGTCATCGTGGACACGAGCGTGGCCGTGAAGTCCCTCACCCTGGGAGGGGCGTCCGGCGGCACCCAGACGTTATCCATCGGTTCCTCCCGCACCCTTACCCTGAACGGAGACAGCACGGTCGGCGCCAGCGGGGTGATGGCGCTGTCGGGCGGAACACTGGACGGGGCAGGCTCGCTGACTGTGGACGGGGCGTTCGATTGGAGCGGCGGCACGGTCCAGAGCACGGGGGTTTTTACGGTGAACAGCACCCTGGACTTTTCCGGCACGAGTGGTAAGTTCATGGATGGCTGCACCATCACCAACAAGGGCACAGCCAATGTCACCGGCACAGGCATCGTTTATTTCCAGAACGGCGCTTCTTTCGACAACCAGGCCGGCGCCACCTTCGACTTCCAGACTGACGCGGATCTCAACTACTCGGGCGGGGCCGCGACCACTTTCAACAATGCAGGCACCCTCACCAAGAGCGGGGGCGCGGGAACCAGCACCATCGGCCTGGTCTTCAACAATACGGGGCAGGTCAACGTCTCCAGCGGCATCCTGGAACTGAAGGGCGGCGGCGCATACACGGGCGATTTCGCCATCGCGTCCGGGTGCACGTTGCAGTTCTGCGGCGGCACTCATTCCCTCGACGGCGTCGATTTTACCGGCAGCGGCACGGTGAAGGTCACCGCCGGGGAAGTGGACACCACCGGGAGCGGCGCCACTGTCAGCAATGCCACCACCATGGCCCTCTCCGGCGGCTATCCCGCCCCCATTTTTGGTGGCGACGGGCCGCTCACCCTGAACGGCCCTTCCGAGTGGGGCCATGTCACCATCCAGGGCACTGGCGCGCTGACCAACAACGCTACCATGACTATCTCGGGCGCTGACGCCAAAATCATGGATACCCGCACCATCACCAACAAGGGCACAGCCAATGTCACCGGCACAGGCATCGTTTATTTCCAGAACGGCGCTTCTTTCGACAACCAGGCCGGCGCCACCTTCGACTTCCAGACTGACGCGGATCTCAACTACTCGGGCGGGGCCGCGACCACTTTCAACAATGCAGGCACCCTCACCAAGAGCGGGGGCGCGGGAACCAGCACCATCGGCCTGGTCTTCAACAATACGGGGCAGGTCAACGTCTCCAGCGGCATCCTGGAACTGAAGGGCGGCGGCGCATACACGGGCGATTTCGCCATCGCGTCCGGGTGCACGTTGCAGTTCTGCGGCGGCACTCATTCCCTCGACGGCGTCGATTTTACCGGCAGCGGCACGGTGAAGGTCACCGCCGGGGAAGTGGACACCACCGGGAGCGGCGCCACTGTCAGCAATGCCACCACCATGGCCCTCTCCGGCGGCTATCCCGCCCCCATTTTTGGTGGCGACGGGCCGCTCACCCTGAACGGCCCTTCCGAGTGGGGCCATGTCACCATCCAGGGCACTGGCGCGCTGACCAACAACGCTACCATGACTATCTCGGGCGCTGACGCCAAAATCATGGATACCCGCACCATCACCAACAAGGGCACAGCCAATGTCACCGGCACAGGCATCGTTTATTTCCAGAACGGCGCTTCTTTCGACAACCAGGCCGGCGCCACCTTCGACTTCCAGACTGACGCGGATCTCAACCACTCGGGCGGGGCTGCGACCACTTTCAACAATGCAGGCACCCTCACCAAGAGCGCCGGGACGGGCACGGCCACCATTGATATGGATTTCACCAATTCAGGCGGGGTGGACGTGAACACGGGCTCGTTGATCTTTGGGAAGAATCTGACGAATAACAGCGGCGGCGTGGTGGCGGTGGCTTCGGGGGCCAGCATGAGCGTCAATGGCACGCTGACCAACAATGGTGAATTGCGTCAGACCCAAGATGTCAATGGCTCGAGCGACACCGCCTTTTTCGATACGGGCGGTTATGGTGGCGCCATCCTCAACGCCAACGGGGCCGATCTGGGCAGCACGACGGTGACCATCAAAGGAAACCAGGACTGTACCACCTCAAGCGGGGATACGATCAAACGCTGTTTCGATATCGCTCCGACCAATGCGACGGGACGCAATGCCATCATCACCTTCTATTTTGCCGACAGCGAGATTCCGGCCGGGCAAAGCTGCGCCAGCATGGACGGATACCACTGGAATGGCACGGGCTGGGAGAAGTTGACGCTGGATGACAGCTACGGCACCAGCGGACGGGACTGTAGTAGCGTCCCCCGCTCCCTCAGGGTAAAAAACGTGGCCGCTTTTTCACCTTTCGTGCTCAAGGCTGGGGCGCCCACGGCAGTGACGTTGCGCAGTTTTGTCGCGAGCCCGACAACGGACGTGCCCTGGGGTCTGCTGTTGTTCTCGCTCTCGGCTGCCGTTTTGGTGGCGGTGTGGCGAAAATAGCATTGAGAACCTGCCGAAGCGGGATGTGATCACCGCTCCTACGCCTACGAAGGATTTCTTGTGCAGAATAGCAGCGTGAATCTGGATTTTTGATTGAATGCGAAACTGGCATGTCACTGTTCACCGCTATCCAGAGAAACCACCATGACCACTAAGGCACAAAGCCACCAAGAAAAGAAATGCTTTGTGCCTTGCCTTTCTTGGTGTCTTGGCGATAAAAAGCAGATAGAGACCTGTACAGTTGCGCTGGCGTTTCGCTAACTGTTTTCCTATTTGAAACTTGAGAGAAGTGCCTGCGCGTTTTGACGCACATGGTGTGGGTGCGAGATTGGGGTGTGCAAAACATTACAAAAATTTCAGGAACAAATGGCAGAAAAAACGATTTTTGAAACGTTTATCTAATAAAGAGCTATCCAGCGCCAGGCATTGGTCACAAACCTAGAATATGAACTCAAAGGGCTGCACAACGCCCCATTGCTCTCTTTTTACTCAAATAACACCCATCTCAACGCTCAGGCGAGGAGGTAGACGATGCCGAGCCGAACCTGACACATCATCTGGCAGCCAATCAGCTTACTTTTCTGGCCACCGCTACGCGCTCAGGTTCCACCCTCGCTTAAAAAAAACCGTTCAAACCATTCTTTTCATCTTGTTTCGCATGGGGTATGATGAACCAGACCCCATGCTGATGATCGCATCGCCAAAGAACAAGAACAAAAGGAGCCAGAAGTCAGTGATTACAGTCGAGTCTCCCATTCCAGCCCTATCGCCGGGCGGAACCCTCTCAACTCTCAGGCAAGGAGGTTACCCATGCCAACTCAAAACAAGCGTTTTCTACTGATCTTTCTAAGTGCGTTGCTGGTGCTGGGGTTCACAGCGGGCTGTGGCTACAATATCCCTACATTTTCTCATCAGGGGCGGTTGATGACCGCAGCAGGAAAACCAGTTACTGGCACTCGAACCATCACCTACCGACTCTTCCATGAACAAACGGGGGGCACAGCCGTTTTTACGCAAAACAAGCAGGTGCATATTACCAATGGCTATTTCGATAGCTCCTTTGGCACCGCTGACGTAGACCCTAAAATCTTTGCCGAAAAAACCTGGTTAGAAATTGCAATCAATGGTGAAACACTCACACCTCGCCAATTGTTACGTGCTGCTCCCTACGCAGCCAGTCTGCTTTCGGGCGCAGCCATTGCAGGCAGCGAACCAATTACCTATACGCACAGCGGCCAAAAAAATCTAGGATCCTCCCTTATTGTCTACAACAACGACAGTAGTGACATGGGCGGCAGCGGCGTAACCTCTATCATTAAGAGCAGCGTAGCCAATGGCTCAGATGAAAAGATGGATGTTGCAGCTATCAAGGGGTTGGCATTGGGAGGAACCAAATCTGACCCAGGCGCCTACGCAGCCATCTTCAAGTCTTCTCACTTCCGAGGGCTTTATGCCTCGAAAGGGGATGGCAGTTCTTTGGCAGCATGGTTTACCGGAGACATTCATGTTAGCGGCAGTTGCGTTGGCTGTAGTCTGGCTATGACCAGCAAAAACGTTGGCGAAGAAAGCCTTCAGGCAGGCGATCTGGTTGCAGCCGCGGGTGTCGAAATAGATGACGACTATGACTTTCCTGTGATGCTGGTGCGCAAAGCAGCACCTGGCGATCAGATTATTGGCGTTGTTAGCACCGCCCTGACCCGTGCGCCCTATCACCCCAACACCCTGGCGCAGGGAGGCTATGATGCCCGACCGGGCCCGGCCAATCAAAACGACTACGTGGAAGTCGGTATGGAAGGATTGATTCAGGCCCGCCTGCCCCAAAATAGCAATGCCAAAATTGGTGACTTTGTTGGCAGCGGCTCGATGGGCGTGACTGTCGCACCCAACGCTGCTGATAGTTTTGGCCAGGTTATGAGCGCAGCGGATGAAGAGGGGCTCACTTGGTTGCTACTCAATCGGTAGGAGGATGATGATGAAAAAGAAACTTTGGATTAGCGCCATTCTGCTGGTGTTGCTCCTGGGTATCCTCGCAGGGTCATTGGCAGCTTTCACCCCGGCAGCCTATGCTGAAGAGGACGCCACGCCCCAATACAAATTAACCTGGGATGTCATGGCTTACGGCAGTGACCATCTTTCTGGTGACCACTATGCCATGGATAGCACCATTGGCCAAACAGCGGTTATTCCCATGCACAGCGCTCACTATCGCCTGCAAAATGGTTATTGGGGTGGCTGGTGGCCCACGATCAAAACCTTCTTACCCAATTTCCTCAGAAACCGTCATTAAGGTAACAGTGCGAACCTTCGGGGCCCGAAAACCTCGAAGGTTCGCTTTTTTATCAGCGATTCCGCCCATAGCGCTCATGGCTGGAAACCCAATCGGTGGTGGAGATAGCAGCAGCCAGAGAGATTTCGCCCGCCAACACGGTGGCTGCAATAATCTCGGCAAACTTCTTGACACGATCGCGACCGTAGCACCCCAGCAGCTCCAGACTCTCGCGCTGGGTGGCCAGCCCCACGCCGCCGCCATAGGTGGCCACAATCAACGAAGGGATGGTGATGGAGATGTAGAGATCGTTCTCGGGCGTGAGTTCGGTGTAGAGAATACCCGCAGAGCTCTCTGAAACATTGGCCACATCCTGGCCCGTGGCAATGAAGATAGCGGTGATGCCATTAGCCGAATGTAAGCCGTTGTTGTTGGCTCCCGAAAGAATAGCGCCCACATTGGCTACGCCGTAGTGATACGCCAAACTCTCCGGCTCTACTCGCATGTTCTGGATAAGTACATCACGGGGGATGGTGGCCTCGGCAATGACTCGCTTGCCCCGGGTGCGCATGACATTGACCTGCGAGGCCTTTTTATCGGTAGCCAGATTGGATTCCAGATAAAAACGGCTAATCTCACCTGGATAATTGTCGATAATCCAACTCGATGCGGCAAAGGTGGCGCGCCCTACCATGTTCTGTCCTGCAGCATCACCGGTGGTGTAATTAAATCGCAGATAAGCGAACTTGTTGGAGAGATAATAATCGATGTAAGTTAGTCGGGCCACGCTGGAGGTGGCTTCAGCCTCCTCTTTGACCTGCTGGAAATGTGCCTGTACCCATTGTTTGAATTCCCGGGCCTGACGAGCATTTTCAAAGACAAAAACCGGGGCCCGCTGCATGGCGTCGCCCACCACGGTCACAGTGACACCTCCCGAAAGATTCAGCACCTTCATACCCCGACTATACGAAGCTACCAGTGTGCCCTCAGTGGTAGCCATGGGCACGATGAAATCGCCCTGGGCATACTCCCCCTTGATGTGTATAGGCCCGGCGAATCCCAAGGGAATTTGTGCAACGCCGGTGAAATTCTCGATATTGCCCTTGGTGATGTGCGGGTCAAAAGAATAATGGGGAATATGTTCAAGCTTGATGCCGGAATACTGCTCGACAAAGGCTTGCCGGGCCTTGATGATGCTGTCGGAATAATCATCCAGGCTATCACGAGGAATGCCGGTCACTTTAACGTCATTTTCGCTAATGGCATCATCCACCTTGACTTTAAGCTTGCCATAACCTTCGGTCTCGAACTCGACAATGATCTTGTGTTTGCCTGCTGTCAGCGGTTCAATGGCCAGCACAACGGTCAAAAGCTGCCGCAACGGAAAAAAGAGTGGCTTGGCCTTGAGTTGGGCTGGCGTTAGCACCGTACCCTGTTCATCCTCGATGCGCAAGAGAATGCTATCCAGCGGCACGGGCTTACCATCGATGGTGACACCAATCAAAGCGTTTAGGGTGACATCGGTCAGACGATTTTTAATTTTGAAAAGAACACCTTCGCCCGAATTATGAAGGCTGCCAAAATTGTAGAGCTGCTTGAGAAGCATACTGGGAATGCGCATGACGATCACCTCTGAAAAGCGGTTTGGGAAGGAAGAATGCTAGAAATTTGGGTTGCGGTAATGGGCCCCGGGCGCAGAATGCGCGGGCGCACAGGGGTGAGATCAAGAATGGTGGAGGGCTGACCCCCTGGTGCGGGCCCGCCATCTAAAATCGCATGAACCTGTCCATCGAGCTGGGTCCGGGCCTCCTGCGCGGTGCGTGCGGGGGGCTGCCCCGATAGATTGGCGCTGGTCACAGCCAACGGAACCGCCACCAATCGCAGCAACTGTAATAAAAGCGGATGATCGGGAATGCGCAGAGCCACAGTCGCTTGCCCGGCAGTAACCAACGCCGGCAGGGTGTTGCGGCTGGGCAGGATGAGGGTCAAGGGCCCGGGCCAGAAAGCTTTGGCCATCTGAAAAAAACCGGGCACAGGTCTGGCAATGGCATCCACCTGGCCCGCGGTAGCCACCATCACCGGTAATGCACTGCTGGCCGGGCGCTGTTTTGCCCGATAAATGGCTGCCACAGCCGTTTCGTTGCGGGCCAGCGCGGCCACACCATAAACGGTATCGGTGGGAAGCACCACCAAACCGCCATTCATCAAAATAGCAGCGGCAACTTCGAGTTGAGCTGAAGAAAGTAATTGAGTCGCAAGCATCCTCACTATCCTACCATCCGCCAGGAGATTCTCAAAACAGCGCAGCCGCCAGAAAAGAGAGCTCGAAGCACAACTTGCCCCCGTCCGAACACATGCTATAATTAACATCTCTCGCAACCTCGGAGACCCTCTCACTCGCGTCACTGTTTATGGGAGAAAAACAATGCAAAAAACTTTTTCACGTCGCACACTACTCACAGGAGGGGGCAGGCTATCGCAGCTTTTATCGCCACCACCTCCACAAGTTCCGCTGGCTACAACCATGGAAGAACAGGTGCTGGCATCGCGCACAGTGGGGCCTCCGCCACTGCCGCCCCTTAAAACCATCGCCTTGAATCGCATGGCTTTTGGCCCCCGTCCCGAAGACTGGGCCGCTTGGGATGCGCTGGGAAGCAGCGAATCAGAACGCATGGCAGCCTTTGTGGCCCAACAGCTCGATCCCGGCAGTATCGATGATGCGGCATGTGAGGCCCGCATCGCTGCCGAAAACTTCGTTACACTCAACAAATCGTTACGCCAACTGTGGGCAGACCACGCCGCAGCTCCCGACCTCACCTATCAGGAACGCATTTTACCAGCCGAAGAAACAGTGCAGGCCACCTGGATTCGGGCCATTTACAGCAAACGTCAACTCTTTGAGGTGCTGGTAAACTTCTGGCACGATCACTTCAACATCTACGCCTACCAATACAGAGTTTCATCGGTCTTTGTGCATTACGACCGCGATGTTATTCGAGCGCATGCCCTGGGAAACTTTCGCGATTTTATCGAAGCGGTAGGAAGCAGCACCGCCATGCTCTACTATTTGGACAATGTGTACAGCAGCGATGGCGGCCCCAACGAAAACTACGCTCGCGAACTATTTGAGCTGCACACCATGGGCGCAGAGAACTATTTGGGCCTGATGGATCAAAACCAAGTCCCGGTCGACGGTCAGGGACGCCCCATCGCCTTTGTCGATGAAGACATCCGCGAAGCTGCCCGTTGCTTTACCGGCTGGACGGTCAATGATTCCAGCTCCAGCCTGCCCGATTACCAGGCCGGCCCTCCGGAACAATACATTCCGGGAACCTTTTTGGCTTGGGATGATTGGCATGATCAATATCAAAAATGGGTGCTGGGCCAGCGAATCAATAGTCATCAATCCCCCCTAACAGATGGACGTGCCGTTTACGACATGCTGGCGCAACATCCAGGCACAGCACACTACATCTGCACCAAACTTTGCCAACGCTTCATCGCCGATACGCCTCCCACATCGGCGGTAGATGCAGCGGTAGCCACCTGGCAGGCCAACATCAACGCCCCGGATCAAATTGCCAAAGTCATGGAAACCATCTTGCTTTCTGATGCATTCAAAGAAACATGGGGCGAAAAACTCAAACGCCCCTTTGAATTTACCACATCGGTCATCCGGGCAACCCAGGTGGAATGGACGCCCAAGGACAGCTTCGACTGGGTTTATGGCAACATGGGACAAAGGCCCTTCCGCTGGGTCACACCTGATGGCTACCCCGACTACAAAGCCTACTGGGCCAGCACCAATGGCATGCTCAGGCGCTGGAACATGGTGCCTTATCTGCTGGAAGATTGGCTTAATCCCGAAATCCACGTTGATTTGGCCTCACAAATGCCCACAACGCTACGCACCAGCACCGAAATCACCGATTGGTGGATTCAGCGCATCTTGGGCCGAGACATGAACCCCGATGACCGCACCGAGATCATCGAATTTATGGCACAGGGACGAAATCCTGATTACGCCCTGGCGCAAAGTCAAATCGATGAACGGATGCCACGTCTAGTGCAACTCATCTGCATGTCACCTGACTTTCAATATCGTTAGGAGCTACCATGAAAATTACTCGCCGACAATTCTTAAAAGGATGCACTGCTGGCATCGCGGTTGTTGGAGGCGCTCAGCTCGCAGGGCTATCCCTCACCTCACCATCTTATGCGGCTACGCTGAACTCGAACCAGGAAATGCTCATCACCATTTCGCTGAGGGGCGGCATGGATGGCCTCAATCTGATTCCTCCCTACACCGAAACGGAATACTACACCAAACGCCCGAACATTGCAGTGCCTGCGCCCGGCTCTGCCACCAATCCAGCCTTTGATCTGGATGGGCAATTTGGCATGCACCCAGCCGCGGGCCCGCTGCATGATCTGTATCAAAACCAAGATTTAGCTGTAATCCATGCCACCGGACTCATCAACAACACCCGCTCCCACTTCGATGCTGTCGAATTTATGGAACGCGGCACTCCCAACGACAAAACCACGCCCACAGGTTGGATGACCCGGCATCTCATCTCATCCAACTACAGCGCTCAGATGCCCGCAGTGGCAGCAGGCTACACCACGCCAGCTTTATTCCGAGGCAGCAATGTCGCTGTAGCCATTGCCCAGCTCGACGACTTTAATTTTAATGGCTATTGGCGCTGGGAAGATGCCCAGCGCTACGCCCTGCGCCACATGTACAATGGCGATACCTGGTTGCATCGGGCAGGTGAAAAAACACTGAACGCCATTGATATTGTCGAAGTTGCAGACCCCGACACCTACACCCCCGAGTACAACGCGACTTACCCTTCAGGCAGCTTTGGTGATCGCCTGAAAATTCTGGCCCAGCTTATTAAACTGGACGTAGGCTTGCACCTGGGCAATGTTGATTTTGGCGATTGGGACACCCATGAACATCAGGGGACGCAAGGTGGTGGCTACTTTGCCGATCATGTCTCCGAATTAGCTAACGGGCTCATGGCCTTTTATACCGATCTTACCGATTATGCCCAACGGCTAACCATTGTGGTCATTAGCGAATTCGGTCGCCGTCTGCGCGAAAACGACAATCAGGGCACCGATCATGGCCACGGCAACGCCATGCTGGTCATCGGAGGCAATGTCAACGGCGGCCAAGTCTTTACCGACCCCTGGCCCGGTCTGGCCGCAGCGAATCTGGATAATGGCCTGGATTTAGCTATCACCACCGATTACCGTCGCATTTTTAGCGAAATTTTAATTCGCCGACTGGGCAACCCCAACCTGGGCATTGTTTTCCCGGGCTACACCGACTACACCCCCATGGGCGTTGTCAGTGGCACCGATCTCACACCCAACTACGTCCCTGCCAGCGATATTCTCAATGTTCAAAGTGCGGCAGCTCTTTACAATCAACCAGTCAGCGGCGAAGACGCCCTGTGGGATAGCAACAACAACGGCATCATCGATGATAACGACATGCAAGTTGTTCAAGACCGCTGGAAACTTTATTGGCGCATGAAACTGCAAAATGCCCGCTAAGGCCCTCATTCGGAGTCCAAATCATGAAAAATTCTGCAAATTCTATTGGCAAACGCATCATCCTGCTCAGCCTCCTGGCGCTAATTCTGATGCTAAGCTACGGTATTCTGGCCCGAGCTCAAGCCACAACGCAGCTTCACTTCTCACAAGCCACCTACTGGCTGCATCCAGATGACACCACCACGCTCACGCTAATCATAGCTGATGCCAGCGACCTGGGTGGTTGGGAAACGGCACTCAACTTTGATGCCAGACTACTCGCCATCTCCAGCGCCAGTGGAGGCAACTTTTTAGCCAGTACCGGACGCACCGCTCAATTTATGAACTTCACCGATGAAAATCTGCCAGGCAGCATGGCTCTGGGCGGCTATTCCCGCGATAGCACCACAGGCGTAGCAGGTACGGGCGAGCTGGCCCGATTGCAAGTTCAAGCCCAGGCACCTGGCGAAGACCTGCTAGAACTAACCTCGCCACGTCTGGCGCACCCCGATGGTCAACTCATCGACCCGCAAACCATCACCACCCAAACCTCCCGCGTGGCCATTGGCTACGCCCTCAGCGCCCACATCAACGACGCAGGCAGCAACCAGGTCATGTTGGAATGGCTACAACCCAGCAGTGACGCCAGCTTTAATGTCTGGCGCAGCTCCGCCCCCTACTTTTATCCCGAAGATTCCGGCTCCAACGACATCACGCTTAGCTGCATGAACAACAGTGGCACAATAACCTGCCTTAACAGCGATGCCCTGGGTAATCCAGCCATAAATTATTTCTATCTCGTACGCACTCTGGATGCCGACGGCAATTTGCGCAGCTACTCACATCTGGCAGAATTCGACTTCGTTTTGGAGTCAGACTAGATTTGGAATAAGCTCTGGTGCCGATTACAATGCACAGTTGTGTTCCCCCCGGAGCTGCACGCCAACCGAACAACAGCCACTCAAAATCAGGAGCAAAAATGAACTCAATCACACCCCATCTCCAACAACTTCATGCGCCCATGCTGGCGGCCACCCAGACCCTGGTACGCATTCCCAGCGTGCTGGATGAAAATAACGCCACCTATCCCTTTGGTCAGGCGGTACATGAAGCCCTGCAAAAAGCTGTAGACATCGCTGCCGAGCTGGGCCTGCGCACCTGGTACGATGGTGCGGGCTACTATGCCTGGGCCGAAATAGGTCAGGGAGAGGAGCTTTTGGGCATTCTCGGGCACATGGATGTTGTGCCCGCGGGCAATCCCGACAAGTGGATAACGCCCCCCTTCCAGCCAGATGTGCGGGATGGCAAGTTGTATGGGCGGGGCGTGGAAGATGATAAAGGCCCGATGATGGCTGCACTTTTTGCCACCAAAGCGCTCATGGATGCAGGTATTCAGTTCAACAAACGGATACGCTTCATCTTTGGCGGCGACGAGGAGAACCACTGGCGCGGCATCAAACGCTATTTTGCCCAAGAAGAGATGCCCACTTTCGGATTCACACCAGATGCAGCCTTCCCACTAATTTTTGCCGAAAAGGGCATTTTGCAGGTTAAACTCAGCGCGGCCCATGCAGGTGATTTACCTCATCTCAAATTGGGTAGCGCCTTCAATGCAGTACCGGGCGAGGCACTTTACACCGGCCCGCAACAAGATGAGCTGGCCGCGGCCCTGGATACGCTGCAATATCCTTACACCCGCACCGACGCGGGCCTGCTGGCGTTAGGCAAGGCCGCGCACGCGTCCACGCCCGAAAAAGGCAGCAACGCCATCACCCACCTGGCTCTGGGCCTGAACGCACTGGGCTGCAAAGCTAAAACCATTCAGTTTCTGGCGCAAGCCGCAGGGGATGATTACCGGGCGCAAGCCATCTTCGGCCCACTCCGCGACGACGTATCGGGCCCGCTCAGCTTCAACATCGGTAAACTGAGCATCGACGAGCAAACAGAAACTCTGTGCATCGATATGCGCATTCCAGTCACTGCCGATAAAGCGCTGGTGACAGAACCTCTGCAAGCTGCGGCGGCCCGTTTTGGACTGACCTACAGCGAGCATGCCTGGAAACCGTCGCTGTACGTGCCTTTGAATCATCCTCTGGTAGAAACGTTGATGACCGTGTATCGGCAGGCCACAGGCAACACCCAAGCGCAACCCCTGGCCATTGGTGGCGGAACTTACGCCCGGGCCATGCCCAACTGCGTTGCGTTCGGGCCCGGCTTCCCCGGCTCGCCCGAAACGGCACACCAGGCCAACGAATTCATCATCATCCAAGAAATGTATCAAGCCATGGCCATCTACGCCGAGGCCATCTACAAGCTCACCCGGTAACGTCGTTGTGGATGAAACCAGAACCTCCGGCACCCACCCAGCTCCCATCCTTCCGGGCATTCTGCTGCTGGCCTTTGGCCTACGCATCTTCCACCTGCCCGACGCCAACATCTGGTGGGATGAGGGGCTGGCGGTTTGGGCCGCGCGTATGCCCCTGGCCGACATGCTGCGCTGGACATCGGTGGATGTCCATCCCCCTCTTTACTTTGGCCTGCTCCACTTCTGGCGCATGCCCCTGGGCGATAGCGAATACGCAATACGGCTCTTTTCAGCCATGGCAGGAACGTTGGCTGTAGCCGCGGTTTGGCAACTGGGACGCACACTCTATCCACATCGCCCGGGCATCGCCACCCTCGGCGCACTGCTACTGGCACTGGCCCGATTTCCCATCTGGTGGAGCCAGGAAGCACGCATGTACATGCTGGGCGGACTGCTCTTCACCCTGAGCCTACTTCTCACCGTACGCCTGCGCCGTCATCCCACCTGGGGTACCCGTATCAGCTACCTTCTCATCAGCAGCGCCACCTTGTGGACGCTTTACACGCTGGCCTTCACCCTGGTCATCCAGAGCCTTTACTGGTTGTGGACGCTGCGAAAGCTTTCCTGGAGGCAGCGCGGGCGCCAACTGCTCATCTGGGGCCTTTACCAACTACTGGTGCTGGCCACCTTTTTACCCTGGCTGGCCTATGCCATCCCCCGTATGCGTTCTTGGTCGGTACAGGTGGCCTTTGACCCCAAAATCTTTCTAAAACTTTACGCAACACTCCTCCTGGTGGGAACCTCCACCCACATCGAACGCTTCACGCCGGTCATCCTGCTGGGTGCGATCCTCATCCTCTTGGCTGCGCTTCTGAGCTGGCGGCAAAATCGGGCTGGCAAGGATAGCCTCATCCTGCTCGCCCTGACCCTCATCATTCCTCCGGGCATCATCTGGGCCATTACAACGCTACCAAATCCCCTGGGCTACGCACCCAAACCAGAGGCCCGCTATCTGCTGCCCTTTGTCCCACCCCTGTACCTGTTGGCTGCCCTGACCCTCTTTACCCTCACCGACCTCATCACCCACCGCACGCTGCGTCATCGCCTGCGCGCCGCACTCATCGCACTAACAATCCTGGGACAAAGCCTTAGCCTGCAAGCCTACTACCAGCAACGCTACCTGCAGGATGACTACAAATCCCTGAGCCTCACCTTGCAGGCACATGGGCAAGCCCAAGATGCCATCTTCTTGCACACCGATCAACCCTGGCCCGTTTTTGCCTACCACTGGCCCCATGACTTCAAGGGCTGGCCCCACGGCCAAAAAGCTGATGCCAGCAGCGTGCAGCACTGGCTGGAACCTCTGTGGGAGGCACATCAGGGCCTTTGGCTGGTTCTCAACGAAGATGCCCTGCGAACAGACCCGCAACGACTGGTAGAGACCTGGCTCAGCCAACAGGCAACAGCGCAACATCAATGGCGCTTTGGCAGCAAACGTCTGATACTCTTTGCCCGCACCCCGCAACGAGCCAGCACCCTACTGACCCCAGCCCCAAACTGGCAACCTCCTGCAGCCACACAACCCCTGACCGTGTCAGGCGTACGCGTGGTGGGCTGGGAACAGGCCCTGACCCGCGTCAAACAGGGTGATTACGCCCACGTGGCCCTCACCCTGCAACGTGACAGAATATCAACGCCTCCGGCCATCAGCCTCAGCTTGGGGCCAGAAAAACTGTCGCTGGATACGCCGCCACCGGGACGCTCTCGCCAAGTTGTCACCTTCATACCACCTCTTGGTGGCCCAACAGGAAAACAGCACTACCAATTGCATCTAGACGCGCAAACAGCCATCATGGGAGACATCACCATCTTGCCTGCAGACACTCAGCCCATTACCGCAATCGCGACACCTCAACATCCTCTAAAAGCGACCTTTGGCGCTGCGCCCCTGGCACAACTGTTGGGCTACGACCTGCAAATGCCGCAGCAAACCGATGGCAAACTTATCCTGACCCTGTACTGGCAAATACAAAATCGCACCAGCACCAGCTACAAATGCTTTGTACATCTCATCGGCCCGGATGGACGCCCTGCTGCACAACAGGATAGCATTCCGCAGGCAGGCCACCGCCCCACCACCACCTGGCAACCGGGCGAAATTTTACCAGATACCTACACCATCGACCTAACGCCCCTGCCACCGGGCGATTATCCCCTGCGCATTGGCTTTTACGACCCCACCACCGGACAACGTCTGAGCCCGGTTCTGGACGGACACGCGCAGCCCCAAGCTGCCAATCAACTTCAACTCGATACGCTTACCATCGCACCGTGAATAGCTGTGCAGGGAAGAGGAAGTTTTTCGATTGCATGGAGCGGCAGCACCCACATGCTGCCCTGCAGATGCCCCATCTATCCCCTCATACCTTTCGGGCTAAAATAGCTGCGGTGCAATCATCGCGGTCATCGCCGCCCGGGGGCAAGCGACGCTCCTCATAGGCCAGCCACTGCCAATGGGCGAACAGCTCTGCCATCTCGCCCGGTTGCAACATGTATTCCGCGGTAAAATCAGGATGTAATTTGAGCCAGTCGGTATGAAAAGTGCGGTATAAAACCATGCCGCCCGGCTTTAGCGCCCGCTCAAATGAGGCCAGTATCTGCCGATGGAAAAAACGGGTGACCAAAATGAGATCGTAAGTTTGCGGCGGGGGTCGCCACACCATCAAATCTGCCTGGATGAGCTGTACCTGGTGAGATAGATGCTCCGCTTCCAGGCGTCGGGCCAGGCCCGCCAAACCCACAGCGCTGATGTCCACCGCGTCTACTTGATAACCACGCTGCGCCAGCCACAGTGTATGCCGCCCGCGGCCACACGCCACATCCAAGGCTCGCCCCCCCGTAAGCCACCGGGCCTGCGCCTGCACCCAGGCATCGGGCAGCAAATGTGCGGCAGGATGATTGCGCTGATAACGCTCATCCCAGCGAATTTGATCTGGTTTAAGCTGCTGCACACTGACATCACGATGAATCTTCATAGTGGGACGATTATAGCATGGTTGTGGTAAAATACGACAGTCACACACCTCACACATCTAACGCCATGAAACGACTCCTCCCACTGCTCTTCCTGCTTTTACTCATGTCCCTGGCCGCGTGCGGCAGCTTTGGCACGCCACTCCCCGCGCTGGATGGCACAGACCCAGTGCCCAACATCTCATTGCCCACGCCCGATGGTGATAAGCTCTCTCTTTCGGGATATCCGGGCCAGGTGGTTTTTGTCAACTTCTGGGGAACCTACTGCCCGCCCTGCGTGGCCGAGCTGCCTGAATTGCAAGAAGTTTATGACGAGTTACACGACCAGGGCTTGGTCATCATCGGCCTGAACGTCGAGGAGAAGCCGGAGAAGGTCAAAGCCTTTGTGCAAGAAAATCACATCACCTTCCCCATCATCATCTCGGACGATGCCACGGTCAATGCCATTTTCGGACTCAAGCACATGCCTACCACCTGGATTATCGACCAAAATGGCATCATGCGGGGCAAAGTTGTCGGGCAAATGGATAAAGCCACAGCCCGCAAAATTGCGCACAAGCTCCTGAACGAAACAAAGTAAGCCCACATTAGCACCTATCTCCCAACTTCTTAACCCATCTCTATCACAAAAGTCACCATGACCACTTTCTTACCTGTAAAAGAACAACTGGCTATTTTAATGCGCGGCGTCGATTTCGGCGATGCCAAGACCTACAAAAACATGGAAGCTGAGCTTGGCAAGCGTTTGCAGGCCAGTCGCGAAAATGGCCGACCGCTACGGGTCTATTGCGGTTACGATCCCACCTCACCCGATTTGCACCTGGGGCACACTGTAACCATGCGCAAGTTGCGCCAGTTTCAGGATTTGGGACATCAGGCCATCTTTTTGGTGGGCACCTTTACCGGACTCATTGGCGACCCCAGCGATAAAGATAGCGCCCGCCCTCAGCAGACAGAGGAAGAGGCCCAGGCCAAAGGTAAGACCTACGTGGATCAGGCTTTTAGGGTGTTGGACCCCGAAAAAACGGAAGTTCGCTACAATTCGGAGTGGCTGCGTGACCTGACCTTCAAGGATATCATCGGGCTGGCCAGCCATTTCACGGTGCAGCAATTCCTGGCCCGAGACAAATTTTCCAAACGCTATGCCGCGGGTGACCCCATCTGGCTGCACGAGTTCTTTTACGCCCTGATGCAGGGCTATGATGCGGTAGCGCTAAACACAGATGTGCAGTTGGGCGGCACCGATCAGCTTTTTAATTTGATGGCGGGCCGTAAGCTGATGGAAGCCTTTGGCATGCGCCCGCAAATTGCGCTGACCATGCCCATCCTGGTGGGAACCGATGGCCACGAGCGCATGAGCAAGAGTACGGGCAACACCATCGGCATCGCCGAGCCGCCCGAGCAAATGTATGGCAAGGTCATGTCTATCCCCGATGAGGTGATGCGCAATTATGCCGAGCTGGTCACCAGTTGGCATCCCGACTACATTGAAAAGCTGTTCGGGCAGATGGCCGCGGGCCAGTTGCACCCGCGCGACCTGAAGATGACCCTGGCCCGGGAAATCGTCAGCTTGTTCCATAGCCCTGAAGCCGCACAGGAAGCAGAAGCCTACTTTATCCGCACCATCCAAAAGAAAGAGATGCCCACCGACATGCCCGAGCTGACCGTAGCACCGGGCGAAACAGTGGTAGATTTGCTGGTACGCGCCGGTTTTTCTCGCAGCAAGGGTGAAGCCAAGCGAGATATCAAAGGCAATGGCGTGCGCTTGAATGGCGAGGTCATCAAAGATATTACCTTGCAACCGCAACCTGACGCTGCAGGCCTGGTGCTGCAAAAGGGCAAACGTCGTTTTGTGCGCCTACGATGGGCATAACCCTCACCTTTTTACCTGATCGAAGCCAGGATTTCAAGTAGGCGATGCTATGAAAGTTGAAATGTAGCGGTTCATCGCTATCCAGAAGCGTACCACCAAGGCAC
>Ga0256914_1001841_pt1 | contig 18383 bp, 12 predicted proteins | sample HulkmetaG_FD_191571 | JGI IMG/M metagenome (GOLD analysis project Ga0256914, IMG submission 191571) | Hydrothermal chimney microbial communities from Main Endeavour vent field at the Juan de Fuca Ridge, Pacific Ocean - Hulk | ecosystem: Environmental > Aquatic > Marine > Hydrothermal vents ... | reverse complement strand
AACGGGGCTGATGCAGGCCCTGATCTCCTTTGCCACCTCCGGATGTATGATGGATGCGATGGAGGCCAGGGCTTCCACGAAGGTGGCGGGACTCGGGCTGCATACCAGATCCGGGCTTACGGTATGGACTCGCCCCATCCTGACCGCAGATATGCTCCGATATCTCATCCAGCGCCTCTTTTCCCCCTCAGCCAGACCGCCTTCGCTGCCCATGATGGCTATGATGATCACCTCTGGATCCCTGGCAATGACCTTCTCCATTCCTATGAGGCCCGTGTCCTGATCCGCTGCGATATTGTACCCTCCCCCCAACCGGATATAGTCGTGCGTAAAGGAGCCTGGCACTGCTGCAAAGACAGGATTGGCACCCACCTGCAACAGGACACGCCTCTTTGGCCTGCCTGAAACAGCCCCATTTATGCACCGGATCTGGCGCCGGGCCTGGGCGACGATCTCTTCTGCCCTCTCCTCCAGGCCAAGCAGCCTGGCCAGGTCCTTGAGCTGGTCGCATATGGCATCGAATGAGTCTGGCCTCTTGAACCTCACCACCTTGAGCCCCATGGCCCTCAGCTTTGCCACCTGCGCCTCTGGGGTAAGGGCGGTGGCAAGGACGAGGTCCGGCCTCAGGGCCACTATCTTTTCCATGTTTACGGATGTAAGCGTGCCTATCTTCTCCTTGCCCTTCGCCTCCTGCGGCCGAATGCAATAGACGGTGTCTGCCACGAGCAGGTCCCCTGCACCGAGAAGATAGAGATTTTCCGTATTGAGCGGTCCAAGAGAGACAATACGCCTGGGATAATATTCCGAGCCTATGGCATCATGGCCGGGCCAGAAGAGCAGGAAAGCGGCCAGAAAAGCAAAAAGGACGGCCCTTCCGGCTCCTGATCCGACACCTGATATGGCCCCAGATCCGGCTCTCGATATACGGGGCAGAGAGGGTTTCAATCTCCCTGCCTCTTTCTCTTCTTTTTCTGGTATCAGTAATCCCACCTGAGCCCCAGATAGAAATTGGTGCCTGGCATGGGATATCCCTTAACATAGGAATAGTCCTCGTCCAGGAGGTTTCTCACCTCACCCCTCAGGGTGAAGTCCCCGAACTTCTGGCTCCTCAAGATGCAGTACTCGGCACTCAGATCCACTACGGTGAAGCTGTCCATGTTTACGACCGGGGCTGGCCAGGTACCAGACTCCCAGTCCTTCACATCCTGGCCGCTGGTATAGGCCACATTGATCCTGCCCCTGAACCGGTCATTGTCCGAGACGTTGAGTCCTGAGGAGAGATTTACGGCACTGGTATAGAGCAGGTGCTCGTCCGTTTCGTCATCCTTGTAGTCCGTGAGCCATGTCATGTTGAGGTAGGGCTCTATCTGCCATGCCAGCCCCAGCGGCACGCCAAGGTCGTAAGAGAGTGCAAGCTCCAGCCCCTCGATTGTGGCATCCCCGATATTGTCCCAGGATGTGGAGCCATCGGCAAGATATACCGATTCTATCTTGTCGTCGAAATCGGTATGAAAATAGGTGACAGAGGCGCGGAGTCCGGCCTTAACGAGATCGATGCCCCCCTCATAGGTGTGTGTCTTTTCCGGATCGAGATCCGGATTTCCCCTGGTGATCCCCCATCCGCTTGCGCTGAAGCCTGCAAGCTGCCAGGCGGACGGCATCATGAACCCCTGGGCATACTGGGCCCTGATCTTCACCCCATCCATCACCTGCCAGGCAAGCCCTACCATAGGGGTGAAATGGGAGTCGTCCTCATCGTTGTCGTTGGGCTCATTGACCTCCACGGAGTACCAGTCATATCTCATGCCCAGGGTGAGGGTGACGGCATCCTGAAAGAGGGCGAGGCTTGAGATCATGAACAGGGCGGGATTGTCGTACTCGCTGTCCTGAGGGTCCCAGGTGGCGGTTATGTCATAGCGTATCCAGTCGAAGCCGGCTGTCAGGGAAAGGGGACCGAAGGAGCCGGTTGCCTGGGCCTGGGCCCCGTACTGGTTGGTGTAGTTTATGGAGGTGGCTCCCATGTCCCAATAGTCCGGGTTTGAGCCCAGGGGATCTGTGAACTCGTCATCGTCTTCCCCGAAAAAGCCCCTTACCATCCACTTAAGGCTTCCATCCGGCACCTGCCCGTCATAGCGCAGATCCAGGGACCAGTGGCGCTTGTCCGTATAGTCGTCATAGTCGTTCCTGCTCAGATAGCCCGGGGCGCCTGCATCATCGGCCTTGTAATAGGTGAAGATCGCCCCTATCCGGTTTCCTGGCATGAATTCAAAACCGGTGTTGATGCTTGTTGCTGTCTCATGGTCGATATCCGAGTTGTGGTATTCATGGCCCTTTCCATCTTCATAGTCGTTCCAGGTCCTGGCAGAGAAGGCTCCGGCAAAATCGAAACCGCCTCTCTTGGCCGTGGCGCCCACGGAGCCCTCGGCCAGGCCAAAGTTGCCGCCTCCGCCCTGGATGGAGATGGAGCTATCCTCCCCCTGTCTGGTGATGACGTTTATGACCCCGCCCATTCCTGCAGAACCATACTGCACTGCCCCAGGGCCACGGATGATCTCGATCCGGTCCACGTTGACAGTGAGGATCTTGGCCAGATTGCCAGTGCCCGCCCTCCTTCCGTCAAGCAGGACCAAGACGTGGCTCTGGAGATCGTTGCCGTGGGTATCGGTCCTGAAGCCCCTGATCCCTATGGAGGTCAAGGCTCCTGGATATTTCTGGATGTGGCCCATGTTCTCCTCTGCAAGCAGCTCCCCGACAGTCCGGGCAGCAGAGGCCTCTATCTCCTCTCTGGTGATGATGGTCACGTTGGAGCTGATGTGTGAAAGGGGCTGCTCGCTCCTGGTGGCAGTAACCACGATCTCCCCGAGGGAGAGGGGTTCATCCTGGGCAGATGCACAAAGGACAGCCCCAAACAGGATCAATGTGGAGAAAAAAAGTGCCTGAATCCGTCTTCTCATGACCTCCTCCTCTTTCATCTCTATTCACGATTGATGGAAAGGGCCGGAGAAAGAAGGCTACTGGCCCGGTGCCTTCGGATCGAGGCCAGCAGAAAGGGGCGAGGAGGAGGCAGCTTGCGGCACCTGCCACAGCCGTTGGCCAAAAAAATGGCCCGGTGCAATCGCGGCCTTTGCCGGGTCTGCCGCCGGGCCATAGAGTCAGCTCGGTCTGACCTGGGAGCTCGATCCGCGAAGCCCCTCTTTCAGGTTCCTCCTCCAGGCCGGTCTACCGGCTTGCGGATCATCCTACTCACCTGCAGCCTTCCCGTCCCCTCAAGGGAACAGTGGCATTGATCGAGGCTTTCGTCCCCGCTCACGGTTGCGGGCCAGCGCCGGACTCTCACCGGACTTCCCGATTCTCCCTGAATGGTCAGGGCACCTGGAGTGATACGATTATAATTTTTGTTACATCATCGTCTTTGATGTTACAATGGCCCCTGTGACTTTTCAAGGCCGGCAAAAGACCATCCTGCATCTACAGATCGGAGTGGCTCCAACAGGGTAAATCGAGAGATGACGGTAAAAGATGCCGTGCAGAGGGATTTCTCCCACGACTATGAGCCTGTAAGCGTCCTGACATTTCACGGCAGGCTGCAGCAGCTGGACTACAGAGGCTATCGCCTTCTCCTCGATCTGGAGGGCAGGATCAAATGGATAGAGCCTCTGAGGGCCGGGCTTTGGCCAGGGCCATCCTCGGCCCTCAGGCGCACCATGGGAAACCGGTGGCTGCTCTATGACAGCGGGGCATATCAAGATGTCTTCGAGCTGACCGGCAGGTACTACTTCCCCATACCCTTCGGACAGGAAGGGGCGGCCTTTGGCACTGCGGATTCCGGGAAGCTGCGAAAGGTCTTGGCCCTGGTGGACGAGGCCGCGGTCCGATTCGGCTTTCCCGACTCCGCAGAGCTGGGCTTTCAGGCCGCCAAGCTGCGATCCATCCTCAAGGCAACAGTGCCTGTCCTTCCTCCAGACGCCATCTGCATCGACTACGACATCCTGCCCCTCATGCTGACAAGGGGATGCGTGCACAACTGCAGGTTCTGTGCGGTCAAGACATCAGCCGAGATCGAGACTGTGGGACAGGAAGAGTTCAGGGCCCAGGTAGATGGCCTGACAAAATGGACAGGAAGGGATCTGAACAACTATCAGGGCCTATTCATTGGACAAAACGATGCCCTGGCTGCAGGGCAAAGATGCCTGATGCAGGCAGCCGAACATGCTTGCGGCAGCCTCCCTTGTGACAGGCTATTTCTGTTTGGTAGTGTTGCCTCCTTCATGGAGCGGGCCGGCCTTGATCAGCCTCCCAGCTCCGCCCTTGAAGCACTGGCCCGCCTGCCCTTCAAAGAGGTGGTAGTGAATATCGGACTCGAATCCTTTCATCAAGGGGCCCTTGACTACCTTGGAAAACCGGTCAAGGCAGCAGATGTCAGACAGGCCTTCAGGCAGGGGCTGGAGCTTGCAGCCAAACATGACCGGCTCAAAATTTCCTTCAATTTTGTGCTATCAAAGGCCCTTTCCCGGGATCACATGGATCTCATCAGCCAGGAGCTGGCGGGTGCTCCCAAAGGATCAGGGTGCCGGGTATATCTGTCTCCACTCCTTTCGGAATCCTGGCGGCCTGGCCAGCTAAAGAGGATGCTTTTCAGGCTAAAAGGGCTCTCACGCCTGCCTGTCTTTGCCTACTTCTTGGTGCCCTACCTCTAGGGGATCCTCAAGCCAGTAGCCATGATCCGCCCTGGTGCAAAAGGCATCAGGCAGAGGCAGACCCATTCGTTTCGGCCTCCACGGCCTCTGCGGTCGCATCCATCGTCTTGAAGAGCTCTTGAGCCAGGCTCGAAAGCCTGTCTTCCTGGCCATTTCTTGCTGCAGCGCCAAGGTCTTTGGCAGCCCTTTCCAGAGGAACGGCCCCGATGGTCCCGGCAGTACCCCTTATACGGTGACAGCAGCGCCTGATCCCCTTCAGGTCCTTTGCCCCAAGAATCTTTTTTAGCTCATCGCGCCATCCCGGCATCTCACTTACAAGGTCGGCAAGGAGCTCTTGTGCAAGCTCTTTCGAACCTTGGCAGGTCTTCAACAGGCCATCCATGTCCAGGAGGGGATCATCGCCCTGGCCTGTATCGTCTTGCACTGCAGAACATGGCTTGCCTGGCGCGTGTTCGATGGACTGACAGGGCCCCTGGCCTGAGCTCTCTTCGCCGCCTTTGTGAACAGGGGGTGAAGAAGTCGCGCCCTCCCCGTGTCCGCACCCTATGACAGAGGCCATCTCCCGCCAGAGCTTTTCCGGATTTACCGGTTTGGTGACATATCCGTCCATGCCAGCAGCCAGATATTTCTGTCTCGAGCCTGCAAGAGCATGGGCAGAGACCCCGATGATGGGTATATTGAGGCCAAGCCTTTCCTTGATGAGCTTTGTGGCCTCTATCCCATCCATACCAGGCATTGATATGTCCATGAAGATGCATGCAAAGTCCCGATCATCCTTGAGGATCTCCACGGCCTTTTGCCCGTCATCGGCCTGGACGGTCTCCCAGCCCCGGCCCTCAAGGAGCATTGCCAGGACCTTTCTGTTGAGCTCCACATCGTCGACAACGAGGGCCCGTCCCGGGGCCATGGATGAGCTCACGCCCTCCTCGGCCTCGAGGGCCTTGATCTCTTCCTCCGAGGCCTCCTTAAAGGGAATGGTAAACTGAAAAGTTGTACCCTTGCCCACCTCGCTGAAGACCTTAATGCTACCATGCATCAGGCTCAGAAGCTCCCGGGTGATGGCCAGCCCCAGCCCCGTTCCGCCTGCACGCTGCCCATTTTCCTCCTGCACAAATGCATCAAAGATCTTGTCGAGCTTCTCCTCCGGGATGCCCGGGCCAGTATCGATCACACGGAATCTTATGAGCGGCAGTCCATCTGTCTCGCCTGCCCTTACCGCCTCAAAGGTGATCCCTCCCTGCACCACGAACTTTAAACTATTGCCAACGATGTTGTAGATGATCTGTTTAAGCCTTACAGGATCGCCGACGACATACTGGGGGATATTATCATCAATATGCATCTTGAAATACAGATCCCTCTGGCCACACAGCATGGAGAAATTCTCTTTCAAGTTGCCCAACAGCCCTGCAAGGCTGAAAGGGCGCTGGTCCAACTCCATCTTTCCCGATTCTATCTTCGAAAGATCGAGTATATCCCCTATTAGCTGGGCCAAGTGCTTTGAACTGTCGATGATGTTCTGTATCAGCTCCGAGGCCTCTCTGCCCTTCACCTTGTCCTTGAGGATGAAGGCCAGGCCTGTGACGGCATTGAGTGGCGTTCTGATCTCATGGCTCATCTTTGCCAGAAACGCGCTCTTGGCCTTGTCCGCTGCCTCTGCCTCTTTGAGAGCCAAGATAAGCCTCTGCTTCAAAACAGACTCTTCTGTGATGTCCTGCAGGATGCAGCTGACCCTAGGCCTGCCACTCTGGAAGAAGAGCTGGGCCGAATAGGAGATGATCTTGTCTTTAGAGGGCATGATGGTGCCCTGGACCTGCTCCTTGCCCCGGGTAAGATCCTCATTGATCCTGTTCCATATATCTTTCGGGAATATGGAATCCGTGTTTTCAGGGGTCTTGGGGCATCCGGCTATGGCGGAGGTGCTGGGATTGGCTGCTATGACCCTTCCATCCGGTTCTGCCTCCAGCACCCCGATGGGCAGGCTGTTGAAGAGGACCTCGAACTTCTGCTCTATCTCATACTGATCTGTAATATCATGGACATGCCAGAAGATGGAGTTGCTCCCAGCCAGGGGACGGTGGACACTGATCCGCAACCTTTTGGCACCGCAGGATACCACTGAAAACGTGATGGTCTCCCCCGGGACGAGCCCTTTGGCCTGCTCCATTTCCTGTCTTGAAAGGGCCCTTAACCAATCACTCAGCTCTGTTCCAATCATCTCCCGGATAGGCACATTCAGCATCCGTGAGACGAACATGTTGGTGCCCTTTATGGTGAGATCCAGGTCTGTCAGGATAAAGCCGAATGGTGCAGAATCTATTATGGAACGGAAATTGTCTCTGGAGCCCTGGATGATCCTGTTCAAGTTGATGTAATGAACGAGCAGAAAGGCAAGCCCCAGGGAGAACAGGAATATAGGCACATATTCGGGTATCTTTTCCAGGGATGGATCTGCAGCAACCGATGAGAGAAGAATGAAGCTTGCAGCCATGATGAGGCCGCCAGCAGCTGCAAGCGGAAGCCGTTCTGCCAGGAGCGTCCCCTTTTTTATATTTGATGACACCCTGGCAACACCCCTAATTGAGATATGAATTTATAAGGGAAAGAAGCTCATCGGAATCCACGGGCTTTTCCAGAAAAGCCCTTATACCCGCATCTTTGGCCTCTGACTCCGATATCTCCCCCCCTCTGGCAGTGAGCAGTATCATGGGCAGTCCGGGAGACCGCTTCCTGAGAGTCCTGGCTATGTCCAGCCCTGTGCCATCCGGAAGCTGATAGTCCAAAAGGGCGAGATCCACCCGCTCTTTCATCCTGCCGGCCTCTGCCACAGAGGAAAATTCTGACACTTCATATCCATTGGTCTTGAGCAGGGTAGAGAGCAACTTGGACACTATGAGGCTATCCTCTAAGACCATTATCTTCTTTTTCATCACTCTTCTGCCTCCTGGCGCTACAGGGTTCGAAATTTGGCTATGGCCTTGTTCAGTTTGTCCGCAAGGCCTGCAAGTGCCTCCGAAGTCTCGTATGTCATCTTTGCCGACTCGGCAACAGCGGATATGGCCTTGCTCAGGCCTTCGATCTGACGCACTGAATTGCTGGTGCTGTCGGCTATCTCCTTGGATCTCCTGCTTATCTCATTGGCAGCCTCGCTGTTTTGGTGCATGGAGGATGAGACCTCTTGAGAGATATCTTTTACAGGCTCCACAAGCTCATTCACCTCGGTGACGGACTGGACAGACTCATCCACTATCGTCTTGAGATCCTGGATGGTGGAGACGATCTTGTTGGCCGCTTCCCCTGTCTGCTGGGCAAGCTGTTTCACCTCTCCAGCCACAACGGCAAAGCCCTTTCCTGCCTCACCTGCCCTGGCCGCCTCGATGGTGGCGTTGAGGGCAAGGAGATTTGTCTGTTCCGATATCTCCTGAATGAAGTGCATCACCTCTTCTATCCTCTTGAAGTGCTGATGGAGCTTCATGATGGTCTGAGAGGCAACGCTCACCTGATTGCCTATCTGGGTGACCATATCCACTGTGAGCAGAGAGCTCTGGGCGATCTCCTTGACCGTTGCCGTGATCTCGTTGTTGGCCGCCGCCAGGGAAGACATGCTCTCCTCGTTTTGGATACTGATCTTGGCTATCTGGTCTGCCTGCTTCTTGGCTTCATGGGCATTGGAAGCCGAGAAATTGGAGGTGTCCTTGAGCCGTACGCTTGCATTCTCCACCTCTGATGCCTGGATGTTCATCTCTTCTATCAGGTTGCGCAGATGATACGCCATCCTGTTTATAGAGGCGGCAAGGCGCCCCATCTCATCCTGGTTTTTCTCTGGCAGATTTATGGTCAAGTCTCCATCTGAGATCTTGCGAAGGGCAGAAAGGCTCTGGTTCAGGGGCACGAGAAGGACGGACTTGAACAGGACCCATACAACCAGGCTGATGGCTAGAAAGGAGAGCAGACCAATCAGGGCCGAGCGCATCAGTGTCTGGTGCTGCACATGGAAGAAGGGGGTCATATCTGTAAAAGTGACGTAGACACCGGCAATGGAACCATCGTAGTTCTTGAGCGGGGTCGCAATAAGAAGGGTCTTGCCCTCCATCTTGACCACAGGCTCCTTCATACTCGCTGTCAGCAGCTCTTCCGATACAAGCCGTTCCGTAAGCCTTGAGTCAGTGGTGAAGAACTGGGCAAACTGCCCCGAATCCCTGGCTTTCCCTGCCTGAAATGTAGATATGTCCTTTTTCTTCAGCCTGAAAAGGGCGGCATCCTGACCAAATTTTGAGGCATTCTTCTCTATGAGCTTTTCTATGCCGCTCATGACCTCAATACTTCCGACAATATCGCCCATTTCGTCCCTTATGGGGGCAATACCCCTGATGGCGATTCCGGAACGGCCGGCCTCAAGGCCCTTTATGAATGTACCCTTTTTCAACACCTCAACCACGGCGCTTCGGAAAGATGAGAGGTCGTCAGAGTGTTTCTCCGGCTTCCAGAGCCTCAGAAACGAGACCGCAGGCGGGACATGGACATGGACCCTTATGGGGTTGTCCGGATCCGCTTCATTCAAGGCCTTTATTATGGGAGAATATATGTTCAGGAGGAAATCCCGGTCTCCGAGCTTTAGGGCCAATGGGACACCATCAAGCCTCGAAAACATTATGGCCTGCCTTAGATACTCTGCAGCGATCTGCTCCAGCTCCTTGTCCAGGAGGAGCTGGCGCTCCTTGCTGCTCTCCATGAGCTGATGCTCCTGGTCCTGAATGAGGGAAATAGAATTCCAGGCCGTTATGGCAAGACATACTCCAACTACGGCTAGTACTGCTACTATGAGTTTTACGCCTATGGATACGTCCTGAAGCCTCTTTGATGATTTCATCTGATCTCCCATCTCCGACAAAAGTCTTACCTGTTCTTGCCTCTGATCCTATTTATCTATCGTCATTTGAAACGATTGCTTTAAGGATTATTCTGGTGAAGGCTATGAAATTTAAGGGATTGGGGCCTTTCTTGAAGGAGCTGCTAAGCGTAACGGATGATCCCCTTTCTCAGCAGGAGCTTTTCTGTCTCAACTGCTGCAAAGGTCAGAAGGGCAGCAGACATGCAGGCTGAAAGCTCCAGGGCGGACAGGGGCTCAACCCTCATGAAACCGCTCAATGGCGGCAGATAGACCACTGCCATCTGTATGGCCCATGTTGCCAGGACGGTGATGGCAAGGGGCAGGTTTGAGCCAAGGCCCTGGGTGAAAAGGGAGAGCCTGTCACTCCTTATGGCCATGACATGGGCCAGCTGACAGAAGGCAAGGGCGGTGAAGACCATGGTCTGCCAATGGCCGCCCGTATGGAGTCCGAGCCTCTGCACTCCGAGGCAGAGCAGCGCCATGAATGGGCCCATCCAGACGATGTGCTGCCATATGCCCCGGGCAAAGATATTCTCGTCGGGCGGCCTTGGAGGGCGCCTCATCACATCCGCCTCTGCCGGCTCTGCCACCAGGGCCAGGCAAGGGGCACCGTCGGAAATGAGATTTATCCACAGGATGTGGATGGGAAGAAGCGGCATGGGCAGGCCGAAGAAGGGGGCCAGAAAGATGACGAGGATCTCTGCAGCATTGCTGGCCAGGAGATACTTCAGGAACTTTCTGATATTGTCATAGATCCTGCGGCCGATCTCCACAGAGCGCACAATGGTTGCAAAGTTGTCATCCAGCAGGATCATGTCTGAGGCCTGCTTGGCGACATCGGTACCGTTGATTCCCATGGCCACTCCGATATCGGCCTGTTTGAGGGCAGGGGCATCGTTCACACCATCACCGGTCATGGCAACCGCCTGCCGGTTCTCCTGGAGGGCACCGACCAGGGCGAGTTTCTGTTCGGGCTCTATCCTGGCATAGACCCTGGCAGACATGACCGTCTGCCGGAGCCCTGCCTTGTCGAGCTCCTTTAGTTGGCTGCCAGTGACCACGGAGGACAGGTCGGACTCTGGGCCAACAAGCCCGATCCGCCTGGCAATGGCGAGGGCGGTGCGTGGGTGATCGCCGGTAATCATGACAGGAGTGATCCCGGCCCTGAAACATGTCTCTATGGCACCTGGCACCTCCGGCCTTGGGGGATCCATGAGCCCGGCAAGGCCGGCAAAGCTCATATCCCTCTCCAGGATCTCTTCATTCTCGGAGATGGCAGAGGCCCCTGGCAGGGCCTTCAGTGTCTTGAAGGCAAAGGCCAATACCCTCAGCCCCCTGGAGGCCATCTCCTCTGCGGCCCTTGTCACACTGGATCTGTCTACGCGGCTGCATATGGCCAGAATCGACTCAACACTCCCCTTGGTAAGGACGAGATAGGTCCTGTCATCCATTTGATGGACAGTGGTCATGCGCATGCGCTCCGAACTGAAAGGGATCTCGGCCATCCTTGGATAGCGGCGGCGCAGATCATCCAGCCTCAGGCCAAGCCGAAGTGCTGCCTCCACCAGTGCCGTCTCTGTAGGATCTCCGTGCAGCCCGCCCCTGTCGTCCTCTGCCACGTCGTTGCAAAGAGCCAGCGCAAGGAGCAGATGGTGCGGCACGGCCCTGTCATTCTTGACCGGTCGCGCCATCTCGTCAGCCATGGCCTCCACCCTCATCCGGTTCATGGTGATGGTGCCGGTCTTGTCCGAGCATATGTATGTGACAGAACCAAGGGTCTCCACTGCTGGCAGGTTCCTTACGAGGGCCTTCTTTCTGGCAAGCTCCCGGGCACCCATGGCAAGGGAGATGGTGACCACGGCCGGCAGCGCCTCTGGCACTGCTGCAACAGCCAGGCTCACCGAGGTGAGAAACATCTCCATCACGCCAGAGCCCGCCATCACACCGGCTGCAAACACAAGGGCACATATGGCAAGGGCTGCCAAGGCGAGATGACGCCCCAGACGAGCCAGGCGCCGCTGGAGTGGTGTCTGGTCATGACCAGCCTCCTCCAGCAGGCGGGCAATGGATGCAAACCTGGTGGAGGCCCCTGTGGCGCTCACCAGCCCTACAGCCCTTCCCTTGGTGACTACTGTGCCAAGATAGAGCCTGGACGATTCACCCACTGTTTCCCGTGAAACGTCCTGGCCCAAGGCAGGATCCATGGAGGCAATCGCCTGCCTGTCAAGGCCATCCAGTGCCACCTTGGGGACGGGTATGGATTCGCCTGTCAGGGGAGACTCATCCACGAACAGTCCGGCAGCCTCCACCAGGATCATGTCTGCAGGAACGACATCACCTGCCTGCAGGATCACCACATCACCAGGCACCAGAAGTCTGGCCGGGATCTTTCTGGGCGAGCCATCCCTCACCACCAGGGCCTCGGGGGCGGCCATCCGGCTCAGGGCCTCGAGCGCCCGCTCCGCCTTGTATTCCTGGATGAATCCTGCGATTCCATTGAGTATGAGAATGAGCACTATTGCCACACCGTCATGGATCTCTCCAAGGGCAACGGAGATGGCGGCAGCGGCGACCAACAGAACTATGAGGGGGCTTCTGAACTGATCGAGCAGGAGCAGCATCACCGGCCTGCCCCCCTTCTTGGGGAGCAGATTGGGCCCGAAGCGCTCAAGCCGCCTCCTGGCCTCTTCTTCCGTGAGTCCCTTTAGGGACAGCCCCCTGTCTACACGCGCTTCATCCATCCTTCATCCATCTATCCTGGCCACCCTGCCAGGCCCATTTCATCCCTGTATCAAGAAATGCTAAACCTTGGCCACAAGCCTGCCTGCATCCTTGGCGGAGTAGCCACCAAGGGCCTCCACCCGACTCCTAAACCCTGAAGATGTGATGATCTGAAAAAGGGCCTCTATGGCCGGGCTCTCTGCCTCCTGCTCCGGGATCAGAAGATCATAGCGCTCCTCTGCAACAGGGATGAAATCGAGCCCCAGGGCCCTGGCAGCGGCGAGTATGCCAAGCCCGGCATCCGCCTTTCCGGAGAGCACACTTACCGCAACTGCCATGTGGGTATACTCCTCGTTTTCATAACCCGTGACCTCTGAAGGGCTGATCCCGGCCCGTTTCAGTTCGTGATCGAGGAGTACCCTGGTGCCAGAGCCTGCCTGACGGTTTACGAAGGTGACATCCTCCCTTGCGAGGTCTGAAATGGATCTGATCTCCTTCGGATTACCTGGTCTTACCATGAACCCCTGTTCCCTGTAGACAAGGGTGTAGAGCCTGGCCTGCATTTTCCCCTTCAGATATCTTTCGATGTAGCCCACATTGTATTGCCCTGTCTCCGGATCCAGCAGATGGGTTCCTGCCACATGGCAAAGGCCATCCCTTACGGCAACTATCCCGCCCAGACTCCCCACGTGTGTAGCCGCCATGTACCAGGCCGGCACGGATCTTCTGAGGAAGTCGTGGATCAGGTCCAGGCTGAGATCATGGCTCCCTATGCAGAGGATGGTCTTCTCGATCTGGGACTCCGGCCTCAACAGCTCTATCTCTATGACCTGGCCTGCCGAGACGCCCTCGGAGGATGCAGGAATCCTCAACATGGAGTTGGCCCTGGTCATTGTGGTAATGGCCCCGGCCCCCTTCTTCACAGGAAGGGCAACCAGCTGTCCCCCAACACGGCCCGTTATCATGCGCCTGAACTCCTCTATGCCCGCCTTGGAGGGCAGATTGCGGCCGCAGACGGCCTTGAGCCTCGGACGGACCTCTTCATCGAGCCCCTGCATCTTCCTGATGAGGGGAGCCAGGAACTGCTCGAAAGAAATGAGCGCAGAGACCGGATAGCCAGGATTTCCAACAACGGCAACCCCCTCGACCAGCCCGAGTACCGTGGGCTTTCCGGGCATTATGGTGATGCCGTGAACCAGGACGCTTCCAAGATCCCCGATAACCCTGACCGTATAGTCGGCACTGCCTGCGGATGAGCCTGCATTGAGGACCACCATGTCTGCCCCGGAGTCCAGGGCATCTATCACCGCTGCCCTGATCATCTCATATTCGTCTGGCACAATGGGCAAGACCTCCACTTCGGCCCCCGCCTGCCCGGCCATGGCCGCAAGCATGGCACTGTTGGACTCTATGGTCTTGCCCGGAGGGATGCCCTCTGCAGCCTCTTCCAGGGTGATGAGCTCTGAACCCGTTGGGATTATCACCACCCGGGGCCGCTTTCTGACAGCCACCCTTTCCACACCTGCGGCGATGAGGGCCCCTACATCAGCGGCAGTAAGGAGGTGATGAGAGGGAAAGAGCAGCTCTGTTGCCACGATATCCTCTCCGATCTTCCTGACGTGCTGCCAGGGAAAGGCGGGAGCCCTTATGATGGCTCTGGTTGCCCCCTGACCCTCCGGCCGGTCAAGGCTCACATTCTCTATCATGATGACCGCATTCTTGTCCTGGGGCATGGGCTGGCCCGTGTTTATGAACTCGGCCTGTCCTGAAGAGAGATCAAGGGCAAGGGGATTGATGTCACTGGCAGAAAAGGTCTCTTCCGCCCGGACAGCTATTCCGTCCATGGCCGCTGCATGGAAGGCGGGAGAAGACAGCCTTGCAAAAACGGGCCCTGATGTGACTCTGCCGGCAGCGGCCCTCGATTCGATCTCTTCACTCCCTGTGAATCTGCCCTGAAAGGCCCTGAAAAATATACGCCTGGCCTCCTCAAGGCCGGTCATGTTCAGGTATCTCTTTCTCTTCATGATTCTCCCTTTTTATTTGCCAGATCTTCCATCCATCCGATGGATACCGGTTAGTGCCCTTCTTATAACATGGCCAGCGCCTTCAAGGTATGGCCTATATAGGGCCCTAAGGCTGTTTGAGAGAGCAGGGCCCTTTGTCGATAAGCCTTCATGAAAGGAGTGAGCACGCAATCATGAAACATGGGGATAGGCGGAGCCGGGTCAGAATTCCCTTTCCGTGCAAAATGGATCTCAGGACGGAGTTAGGGATCTTCAGGGGAGTGGTCCTGGACAATATCAGCATGAACGGGATGTTCGTACAGATACAGCATCCGGTGCCTGTAGACGGCCGCGTAACCGCTGTGATTGACCTGGAGGTCCCGGGAAGCAGGCTCTCCATAGAGATCGACGGAGTAGTAGCAAGGAGAAGCAGCAAGGGGGTCGGGATCAAGTTCGATCACGACTTCAAGTTTTGGGCGATCCTGACCATGCTGTCAGGCTTTGTGAAGAGGCCAAAATAAAAAAACCGATCCACGAGCCCTCACAGCAACGTGACCATGTCGTCCCTGTGGATGACCTCCTCCTTCTCCTTGCGGCCAATGATGCCCTGAATGCGGTGGCTCTTTTCGCCGCATATCTTCTTGATCTCCTCGGCATCGAAGTTCGTAAGTCCTATGGCCACCTCCTCACCCCTTTCATCTATGCATAGGATGCAGTCCCCCTTGCGAAAATCACCCGAGACCCTCTTTATTCCCACTGGCAGGAGGCTGCTGCCGCCACGCCTCAGGGCATGGACCGCCCCATCGTCGATCTCGAGGACCCCTTTTCTCTCAAGGGCATAGGCGATCCAGGGCTTTCTGCCATAAATCCTTCGCCTGCTGGCGTGGAAAAAGGTCCCAAGGGGTTCGCCCTGAAACAGCCTGGACAGGACATCCTTCGTCCTGCCTGCTGCGATTATCATGGGGATGCCGCATGCGGTGACCATACGGGCCGCCTCCAGCTTGGATCTCATGCCTCCCCGTCCTGCCCTGCCGGGCTCGTCTCCTGCCAGGCACAGCAGTCTTTTGTCCACCTTCTTGACCTCGCTGATCCTGCGTGCCCCTGGCTCCTTTCTCGGATCAGCCTCATATAGGCCGTCGATATCGCTCAGGGTTATCAGCACATCCGCCTCGGTAAGGTTCACCACCAGGACCGACAGGGCGTCATTGTCCGTGAACTGGAGCTCTTCGGTGGCAACGGTATCGTTTTCATTGATGATGGGGATTATGTTCCAGTCGATCAGGGTCTTCAGGGTGTTTTTTGCATTTACATACCTGTTCCTCGGAATGAGGCCAGCCCTGGTGAGGAGCACCTGCGCCACCTTGAACCCATGCTCTTCGAATGCCTCCTCATAGGCCTGCATGAGGTGGGCCTGGCCTATGGCGGCCATGGCCTGCTTCTCAGGGATGGTCTTCGGGGTAATACGCCCCTCCATCTTGGCCATTCCGGCAGCAACAGCACCTGAAGAGACCAGGATCACCCTCTTGCCGGCCGCCTGCAGACGGGCCATCTGACTGGAAAGGTGCCTGATCATCCCGGTGTCGAGACCGGACTCATTGGTCAGGACCGCGCTTCCGACCTTTATGACCACGTGTCTGGCCTGATCCAGGACCTGTTTTTGAATCTGTCGCCTATCCGCTCTTTCCATCTTCTACCAAGGCTCTGCCACGACACAGATGGGCTAGGCCATACCATCGGCCTGGCCACTGGCCTCAAGCTCCTCTTCAATGGCCAGCCCCTTCTCGGCCTCTTCATCCCTGTATGCCTGCTGAATAACGGAATATAGCGCCTCAAGAAGCTCATGCACACCCCTTCCTGTATAGGCAGATATCACAAGACAGGGATATCCTCTGGCCTCCACCGCCTGCTTTATGGCCTCCAGCTCCTCCCCGGACGTTATGTCCATCTTGTTCAGGGCGACCAGCCTGGGTTTCCCGGAAAGATCGGCATTCTGGTAGCGTGAAAGCTCTCCCTCCAGACACTCAAGAGCGGCCAGGGCCTCCTCCTTTCCGAGAGAGGCGTCCAGCATCAGGAGAAGGATCTTTGTCCGTTCGATATGCTTCAAAAATTCCATCCCCATGCCCACACCCCTGTGGGCACCCTCTATAAGGCCGGGAATGTCCGCAACGACGAAACTCCGCTCCTCGCCCAGGTCCACAACGCCCAGGTTGGGCACCAGAGTCGTGAAGGGATAGTCGGCTATCTTGGGCCTTGCAGCAGAGATGCGAGAGAGCAGGGTGGACTTGCCTGCGTTTGGAAGCCCGACAAGACCCACGTCTGCAAGGAGTTTTAGCTCAAGGACCAGCTCGCGCTCCTGGCCCTTCTTGCCAGGGGTGGCATGCTTGGGGGCCTGATTGGTGGCCGTGGCAAAGCGGGCATTGCCCTTGCCACCCGAGCCCCCTTTGGCAGCTATCCAGCGCTGTCCCGGCTCGGTCAGGTCTGCCAGTATCAGGCCACTTGCCCCATCCTTGACCACAGTGCCTGGCGGGACCCTCACTACTACATCCTTCCCGCTCCTGCCATGCATCTTTTTTCCGCGGCCAGCCTTTCCTGGCTCTGCCCGGAACCACTTTTTGTGCCGGAAGTGCTGAAGGGTGTTGAGGCCAGGGTCTACCAGGAACACCACGTCCCCCCCGCGGCCGCCATCGCCGCCATCGGGCCCTCCCTTCGGGACGTACTTCTCCCGTCTGAAGCTAACGGCCCCGTCGCCGCCATCTCCAGCCTTTACGATCACCCTTGCCTCATCAACAAAATTCATCCTGTATGTCCTGATAAAACAAAATACTGGATTCGGCCCGGCCAGATACCAGCCAGACAACAGGGCGCAAGACCCCGCCTTCACCCAATAGATCCTTGTGCCAGGGCCCCCCTTGTGAGGCCTCTACAGCCTTGAGATGATCTTTTCTGCCAGGGCCCTCTCCACCTTCAAGTGCGCCTCATCACTGTCATTTCCATGGCCGAGGCCAACAGATATATTCAAGGCCGTATCCTCGTCAATAAGGATATGAAGCCCGGAGAAGGCGGACAGGCCACTTCCTCCATAATAGGCATCCACACCGAGGCCGTCTACCGGAACAAGGCCCTCTACATACTCCTTTGTGGCAAAATAGTTGTCCTTTACATGGCGTCCCGAGCTTCTGAGCGCTGGACTCATGTCACTGGTGCGGCAGATCATGGTCTGGACGAAGAGCATATCCTGATCGGAGAGCTCATAAAAACAGATCCTGCTGCCCAGGGCCTCGCCTGCCTGATCCCCCTGCGTGGTGATCTTTACAGAGGCGCCAGGAAAGAACTCCAGAATATCCTCACTCGACAGCAGATCGCAAGAATTGGAGAGCTGTGGGCCCTTGGTCACCTTGGAGGAAGTCGCCTTTTCCCCCCTGTTTGCCCCTGTCTCGGTGGAATCGGAATCGGATGAGGAACAGCCAGAAAGGACGAGGAACACTCCACAAAGCACGGATACAAACACATACAGAGCAGGCCTTTGTCTCATTTCATATCCCTCCCTAGTGATGAATTTGCTTCCAGTATAGCCGCAAACAATGGGGAATGGATAGCCCAGATAGCCCAAAAAGAGGGCGAAAAAGGCCTTGGCAAAAGGTGAAGCCCACCAGAAATGGCAGATCCTGTACGGTGGCATGGGACAAAAAAACCCGCACCGGCCTATGCCATGGTGCGGGTAAAATGGACTCTATTTCTGTAAGAGGGCTATGCTGCGGGATATACGCTGACCAGCTTCCTGTTCCTCTTGGTCTCGAACTTCACAACTCCATCGGTCAGGGCGAACAGGGTGTAATCCTTTCCCAGACCCACATTTCTTCCCGGATGGAACTTGGTGCCGAGCTGACGAACCAGGATGTTCCCGGCCCTCACAAACTGCCCGCCGAAGCGCTTTACCCCGCGCCTCTGGCCTATGCTGTCCCTGCCGTTTTTCGAGCTTCCGCCTGCCTTTTTATGTGCCATGCCTGTTCCTCCTGATATCTATCTGATATCTATCTCGGCTGATATCTCTCCCGGGGGCTATGCCCTCAC
>Ga0256914_1001840_pt1 | contig 18383 bp, 14 predicted proteins | sample HulkmetaG_FD_191571 | JGI IMG/M metagenome (GOLD analysis project Ga0256914, IMG submission 191571) | Hydrothermal chimney microbial communities from Main Endeavour vent field at the Juan de Fuca Ridge, Pacific Ocean - Hulk | ecosystem: Environmental > Aquatic > Marine > Hydrothermal vents ... | reverse complement strand
GCGGTATGCTGATAGCCTCCTATCCAGAATTATTGCTTGCACTGGCTTTCCCTGACCTGCCTCCTTTACAACGTCGAGTGATGGAAACAGTGGCGGGCAAACGGTTGGCCCAGTGGATGCACGGCGCCTCTATGACTGAACACCGATTCCATCGACGATTTGATGGGCACGATGGCGATCTTTCTCGTTTGCGATCTGCATTTGCGCTCCGCTTCGGCCCCGATCATACTTGGTCTGCCGGGCGTCTAGAAACCTATCGCGCCTGTCCATACAGGTTCTTTGCCAGCCACATTCTATATCTCGAAGAACGACCTGAGCCGGCATTGGGGCTGGATAATCGTCAGTTGGGATTTATTTTTCATCGGGCGCTCGAGTTGGTGTTCCGCCGCGGCGCCGACAAAGCCAATGATGCTGATGCTCTCACTGCCATTTGGCAAGGGTTGGCAGATGAATTATTGGACACTGCGCCTGAGACTTATGGTTTTCGCCCAACAGCCTGGTGGCCTCAAATTCGTGAGCAAATCATCGAGACCGTGAGTCGCACCCTTGTCGCCCTGGCGGCAGAAAGTGATGGTTGGAGGCCCCGCGCGTTTGAGGCTGCTTTCGGATTCGAAGGGCATCCTGTGTTGGCCGTGACGCATGATGAACGTGTGGGCGAGGCGCTTCGCCTGCGAGGAGTCATCGATAGGATTGACAGTGATGGTCGTGGAAACTTGCGCGTCATCGACTATAAGCGCGGTGGGGTTTGGGGATATAACGATCGCGCCTTGGCCGAAGGGAAATACCTGCAACTGCCGCTGTACGCCCTGGCCGCCTCGCAGGCCCTGGAACATGGGCGGCCTGTGGATGGGTTTTATTGGAGTATCACCCGGGCAGAGCCAAGCAAGTTGCGCTTAAGTAAGATTGGCGTCGAGGAGGCAGCGAGTATGGCTTTAGCTCATGCCTGGGACGCAGTGGAGGGCGCGCGAGCTGGGCGCTTTCAGCCGCTACCCCCAAGTGAAGGCTGTCCTGATTTTTGCCCTGCGGCTGCATTTTGCTGGCATTACCGACCGCGACCTTGATCATGTTCTCATCATGCAGCACGCCTGTGTTTTGGCCTATCTGCGGCTGGCTCCCTAATGTGCCGAGCACACATGAATGAACCCCTCCAGGACCCGGCTATGCCTCTAGCACGGATCAACATTAAAAAGAACCTGCTCACAAATGCTCTTACCCTCATGCTTACCTGTTGTTCGTCTGCAACAAGAATAGCCTTGATTCAGTTGCTGCTTCAAAAAACGTTTGCTTAGGCAATGGCTTTATGCTAAACTTAAAGCGTTGCTCCCTTTCATATGCGTGATGCCCGAGGAACGTTTTGAGCCAACACCAGACCCAGGGGAGCCGGGTCATGCACTGGCCAACGTGATAGCCCTTGATTGGCAAGACTGAGGCTAGGCGTAGGCTCCCACCTGTTTCATACAGGTTCAAAAGCACCTGGGCACACGGTATGGAGGGGGGCGGAGAAATCACAATCTTTTTTCCACCTAACGCCGCTGTGATGACGCAAGCCTGCAGCGGCGTTATTGTTTTTTCCCCTTGTGTGATTTTCATCTGCCTGCATTTTGCGATTAAAATAGGCTATTCTCTGATATGGTGATGAATTTTCACCAATGCGTCCTTACGCTCTCGCCATGATACCATCCAAGCGTTTTTTATTTCTTCTTGTTGTTTTGCTTATTTTTGGTTCCACCTTTTTATTGGGGGGATGCAGTGATGAGTCTGCTTCCACCACCAATCGAAGCGATGGTGCTCTCACGCCCATTCCGTTCCCCACCCCCACATTCCTCCCGGCCACGTCCACGCCAACTTTCACGCCGCCACCAAGTTTCACGCCGATTCCGCAGGTCCAAGCTATTTTCTGTGATCCCAATCTAAGGTCGGTGTGGCGGCAAGCGATTCAAGAAACGTTGCAATCACAATCGGCGATGTGCGTGGATGTCACCGATAACGCTAATTTAATTATCAAGATACAGCCTCTGAATGTGGCTGGTGCGAACATATTGGCTCGACGATTTTATGCTGTGGTGGTTCCCTTTGCTTCTGTGAGGGATGATGTTTCTCTGGCGGAGCTACAAGCCCGTTGGTTAGGGGCGGGGGGGGCATTGGTCGTATCTGAAGAGGCAGCCGGACCTCTAACTGCTATTTTTGGGCCGGGTGAGCCTCAGGTTGTGGCTGCGGCTGATATGGCGGCCGAACTCAGCGTTCAAGATGGTGCATTGGGAATTCTGCCATTTCATTTGTTGGATCCAAGCTTCAAGGTGCTAACGGTCGATGGCGTCAGTGTTCTGGATAAGAAAATCACGCCACAAACTTATCCCTTGGCGATAGCAATCACCTTGACGGGCTTGGGTTCTGACCAAATAGCTGGGGCGTTGAGCAACGCCATTCAGCCATTAACTAATCGTGATACGAAGCATCTAACAACGCTAATTATGACAGGTGTTACCGCCATGTCACGGGGCACTGCAGCCAAAATGGAACAAAAAGGCTATCTATATCCAGCGATGATCATTTCAGATACGCTTAGCGCTGCTGATATTACGCATGTAAGTAATGAAGTTCCTTTCATTGAGGGCTGTGAGGTGAACAACACGTACATGAATTTAGTTTTGTGTAGTGATTATCCTTATTTGCGGACATTAGAAGCGATTGGCGTAGATATTGTGGGGCTCAGTGGTAATCATGTCAACGATTTTGGTCGCGAGGGGGCGCGTGAATCATTGCAGTTTTACAAGGACAATCATATTCCGGTTTATGGAAGCGGTCTCAATGAAGAAGAGGCATGCAAGCCTCTGATGTGGGAGGCAAATGGGAATACGTATGCTTTTTTGGCAGCGCTGGCTTGGTGGCCCGAGGACGCATGGGCTACAGATACTGAGCCTGGCGCTTGCTATTATTGGCGCAATCGCTCCCACATCATCGATATGATTCATCAACTCAGCCATCAGGTTGATATTGTCTCGGTTGAGTTGCAGTATGAAGAAACTTATAATCCCTGGCCGACACGGGATCAAGTTGAGGAATTCCGGGCATTACATAACGCAGGAGCTGATATCGTAACGGGTGTCCAAAGTCACGTGCCGCAGGCTGCCGAACCCTATGGATTGCAGGATACTGGTGGACCAGCCATTATCCTGTATGGCTTGGGCAATCTTTTCTTTGACCAAATGCAGAGCTGGGAAACGCGCACCGGGCTCATTGCTCGTCACACCATCTATCAAGGAAGGTTGCTTAGCACAGAGTTGCTAACAACGGTGCTGGATGATTTTGCCCAACCGCGCTGGGCCAGTCCCGAAGAAAGAGCTGAGATTCTGCGCTCGATTTTTGAGGCGGCCCCTCCACGTGATGATTTGCCCAACAACCCCTTGCCTACTCCCGCTACCTCAGGCGCTACAAAAGTTCCTACTTCACTCCCTTCGACGCCTGAGGCCAAGTCATCAAAACCTCCTTTTGGCGATACCGCCCCACCTGTTGTTCATCCCCAGCCAACTCCACCACCGACTGGTGTGGCTGTACTATCCTGGCCTCAGCATCAAGCAAGTAGTGAACCTCATTTTTATCTCGCTCGGCCTACCGGCGCCGACGCCAATCGCATGGAAGACCTGGGTTATGCCTTTGGGAGCACTGCTAATGGTCGCTATCGGGTGCATCATGGCATTGATATTGCTAACCCTGTCGGCACCCCTTTATTGGCTCCTGCCGATGGCGTAGTGGTCTATGCTGGTCCCGACGACGATTCTCACCGCTATGGTCCCTATGCCGATTTCTATGGCAATGTTGTCGTATTTAAATTAGATCAATCCTGGATGGAACGCGCTGTGTACGTTTTGTACGGGCACTTACAACAGATTCAGGTTTCGGACGGAGAACGCGTGGTCCGAGGTGAACAGGTTGGTAGCACTGGCATGACAGGTATTGCCATCGGTCCTCATGTGCATGTAGAGGTTCGATTGGATACACCTGTCAATTATGATGCAGTGTACAACACAGCTCTATGGATGCAACCTTTTGCTGGTTATGGGGTCATTGCCGGGCAAGTGGTGACACCTGATGGCCGGGCTTGGAATGACGTGAAATTGCATGCTTACCGCCTCAGTGACGATGGCGCTCACCTGTATCGCGTTTTTAACTCCTATGCTCTTGATGAAGGGCTTCGTCCAGATCCGCAATTGGCTGAAAATGCCGTTTTGGGGTCGGTGCCTGCTGGTGAATATGAGATTGTACTCAAATTGAATGACGCCACTTATCGGCAGAAATTGTATCTTGCCCCAACCCAAGTGGCATGGTTCCAATTTGTCATTCCCTGATCGCACCGAATTTATTCATCCCATTGTCGAACGAATTCGTTTTCGCATGTTTACCAAGGTGATAAAGGGGCGGAACCCAAACTCCTGTAAAATATCAATGGCTTCGGGTTGATAGTCATAAAGTACGGCGCTTATCGGACGGGGCGGGTGATGTTGCAAGTAGCGCAAAGCCATCGCTAGCAGGGGCGCCGTCCACTGTGCACGTAAATCTGGCAATAACAGGATGTCGATACGGTGCTCGTTGTAGACCAGCACATCCACATCAACAACGCCCGTTAATTCTTCGTTAATGAAAAGCCCCCAGCGCAGTTTGTGCCCCAGTCCGAGCCAACGGCTGAGTTTGCGCTGCATGGTATGGGAACTGGCAGAGCGAAAATGGGGAGAGCGCGCTGGGTGCCACCAGCGCGCCTCTGTCGGCATGGCCCGGCTGATGAGATAACGCACTGTGTTCCAGTCGTCGTCGGTGAGTAATCGCAGCGTGCCGCCAGGCGGTAAAGGTAGGTTAGGGATGGCAGCCGGGGTGTTATCTGCCACGAGGCGATGCTCTGCCATGATTTCGGCAAAGCTTAAGCGTTGGTACATGCCCCTCGCAATATCATTATCCTCCCGCACCTGCAGGATTGCCCATTGGGCCCCTTGTTCTGCGATATAATTGAGCACAATTCGCATCAACTCGCGGGCGATACCGCGACCTCGATAAGCTTTGTCCACAGCTACATTAGCTATTAAGTAGCGCGAACTAAACCTAGGTACAGGCTGTGTGGTCACATTGCCGACGATTTTACCTTCCTCAACCCACACAAAGCCATTCATGGCTATGCCTGCCGCATTATCTGCTGAAAACAATGAGAGCAGTGGACTCAATCGGGCAGCTATACGCAACTCGCGCAACGCCGCCCAACCCGCGGCATCCAGTTCGGGGCCAAATGCCTGCTCGATGAGTGCCGCGATCTGCTTCAGATCTCGGCGGGTGTTCATGGGCCGGGGACCCGATTTCTGTATTTCAGCGTTGAGTGCTGTGCTGATCATGAATATCTTTTTACCACACTTCATATCAAAGCGGAAAGCTGGCGCTGTTTGACCTTTCGGCGTTTTCATAGTACCTTATCCGTTGTCAGTCAATCGACTCTGGCAGCGTAATTGTATCCGTTGCCCATTCCTTTAAATTCGGAGTTATTTATGACATGGGATGCATTCCTGCAACAGCTCCTCGATGACATTATTCATGTCGTTCCAATGATCCTGGCGGCAGTAGTCATCTTCCTTGTTTCGCTTTTTGCATCGGCTTGGCTGGCAAAGACTATGCGGCAGACATTGGTTCGGCGGCAAGTTCGCCGTGAGCTGGTCATCCTGTTTTCGCGCCTCGCTCGTTGGAGCGTTATTGTGACAGGATTTATTTGGGCTTTGCAAATTGCTGGTTTCAATGTTACCGCTTTTGTTGCAGGCTTAGGAGTGACGGGGCTTGTGATTGGTTTTGCTCTGCAAGATATCAGTAAGAATTTCACATCTGGCGTGTTGCTAATGATTCAGGAACCCTTCAGCTTGGGTGATTATATCTCAGTGGCTGGTTATGAAGGGGAGGTGATGGATGTGCAGATGAAAGCCACCGAGTTGCTGACCCCAGATGGGTTGCTGGTACTGATTCCTAACGCAGATGTGTTTACCAATACCATTACGAATTATACTAAGATTAGTCGCCGCCGCGTTTCCCTGACTATTGGCGTTTCCTACGACTCTGATTTACAAACAGTCTCCGAGATTGCTCTTCGGGCTATTCATTCCGTATCAGGCCTTTTGGATGAGCCTGCCCCCGTCCTTTTCTTCCACAACTTTGGCGAAAGCTCCATCGACTTTACAATTCGCTATTGGTTTGACACTTCTGAAAACGATATTTTTTCGGCTCAAGATATGGGCGTCAAGGCAATCAAGCATGCCTTCGAGCGTGAAAACATTGAAATACCCTTCCCTATTCGCACAATTCTCATGCAAGACCGCACAGACGAAGCAATGCCTTAGCCGATACAACTTTCTGTAGAGGATAATCCTCTTTCTGTATTATTTTCTAGAAATTAATTGACGATTTGTTATGACTGATTCAATCCTGCCAGAGGGGGGTGTACCTGCCCCTCCAGATGACCTGTCTGTGTTGGGGCGTTGGCGAATGACTGTGCAGCAGTGTAATGTGCCAGACATTCATCACGCTGATTTTGTCACTCGGTGGTTGGTAATCACCCGTGCATGCGTTTTTTCTATGACGATCACTTCAGGGGTGATTGGCACTTTATTGGCTGCCGAGTTTGGAGAGCATTTCGGTTGGCGCGAGTTCGGCCTAGCCTTGTTGGCAGTCGTCGGATTGTTAGCTGCGCATGCCACCAACAATTTAATCAACGACTATGTTGATACCCGTCGCGGTGTTGATACCGAGGATTACCCCAGAGGACAATATGCCACCCATCCTCTTCTTGGTGGGTTAACAACGCCCAATCGGATGCTTGCGGGGGCATTCCTCCTCACACTCCTCGATTTGGCGATTATGCTCTATTTGGCTTCTATACAAGGGGAGTTGGTCATTGCCTTTGCGCTATCAGGCTTTCTACTGAGTATGGGATACACAAGCATTCTCAAACGCTTCGCCTTGGGGGAGATTACTGCTTTGGTGGTGTGGGGCCCACTTATGATTGTAGGCACCTACTATTCCATCACTGGTGAGTTGGCTCCCCGTGTGTGGTGGGCTTCCCTTCCTTATGGACTTATTGTTGCTTCAGTTTTAATTGGTAAGCACATTGACAAAATTGAAGAGGATAAAAAATCTCATATCCGCTCACTGCCTGTTGTTTTGGGGTTAAAGCACTCTATCTTGTTTCTCAAGGCTACTTTTGTTGTTTTTTATTTGCTAATCTTTGCTTTGGTTTTCCAGCAAACGATTGGGTTTTGGGTGTTAATAACGGCGTTGGCTGGCGTGCGTTTGCGTACAGTTTGGGCAGTGTTATCATTGCCCAAACCCCAAGAAAAACCAAAAAATTGGCCCGTGTGGCCGCTTTGGTATGTAGCTTGGAGTATGTATTTCAATCGCGCTGCGGGCGTGTTGTTTATTGTTGGTCTTATATTCAATATCGCCGCTAGATATTTATTCCACGCCTAATTCTTGTCATCTGTTCGCTGTTTTCCCTTATTTCTTTACATCCGGAGAGTACATTGGAATGAAAGACCGCCTCATGCTTATACTGCTGCTCTTTGCGCCCATCGCTTTAGCCGCGGCGCTGTTGCACTGGTCTCCCATCCTCATTTTTGCCACCTCAGCATTGACCATCGTACCCTTGGCAGGATTCTTGGGGGACGCCACTGAAGCCCTTGCCGCCAAAACAGGCCCGCGTATCGGCGGCTTGCTCAACGCGACCTTGGGCAATGCCGCAGAGCTTATTATTACTATTATGGCCATCCGTGCTGGAGAGATGGCCTTGGTGTCAGCCTCTATCATCGGCTCTATTTTGGGTAACGTCTTGCTGGTTTTAGGAGCGGCCATCCTTTTTGGAGGCATCAAGTTTGGAGTTCAACATTTTGATCGCGAACAGGCCGGCGTGGATGCTACGATGCTTTTTTTGGCAGCGATTGCTATTTCTGTGCCATCCCTTTTCAATGCTGCCATTGAGCCCAACACAATCAAAGTCGAATGGCTAAGTGTTACTACTGCGGTGGTTATGTTAGCCATATACATTTTGTCCATCGGCTACATGCTTTTTAGCCGACAGCCCCAACCTGGAGAGGTTGGTCCTGCTGCGCCACTCCCTGAGCAAAATAAACCGCATTGGAGCCTGCCAGTATCACTAAGCGTGTTGGCATTGTCAGTGGCGGCAATCGCCCTATTCAGCGAGTTACTAGTCGGAGCGGTAGAGCCTGTCACTGAACAGCTTGGCTTCAGTACTTTTTTTGTGGGAATTATCCTCATCCCCATTATCGGCAACGTTGCCGAGCATGTAGTGGCTGTAGAGGTCTCCCTGAAAAATCATATGGAGCTAAGTTTGAACATTGCATTGGGCTCCAGTCTGCAGATCGCTCTTTTCGTGGCCCCTCTCCTTGTGCTTGTTTCGCCACTACTTGGACATCCTTTTGTGTTGGAATTTAATACCTTTGAACTTATCGCTTTGGTGTCTGCTTCAGTTATTGGGGCACTTGTGGCTATTGATGGCAAGTCCAACTGGCTAGAAGGTGCAATGCTCTTGGCCGTTTACCTCATTCTTGGCATTGCATTCTTCTTTCTGCCCGCCATTCTCTAATCCTTTGTAGGTTTTCTGCTCTGATTCAAGTCACGTTATAATTGGTGACCGTCTTGTTCAATACGTTATGGAGTCTCATTGTTCATGATCGCACGCATTGCAACCCGTACATCTATTAGCCCAAAAGAAATCGAGCGTTTCTTAAAATTCGCCATCGTTGGCGCTATTGGCGCTGTGGTTGATTTTGCCGTGCTTAACATCATGAAAATTATTTTCGAGCATATGGGGGTTGGCGTTGATTGGCACATCGGTTTAACCCCGCAGCAAATTCAACTCATCGCTGCCAATTCTATCTCGTTTTCCACTGCTGTGGTCAGTAATTTTACATGGAATCGGTTATGGACTTTTCCTGAATCGCGAGAGCGTCCAATTGCCAGCCAACTGGCTCAATTCGCCACGGTAAACGTCATTGGTCTCTTGATTAATACTATCATTCTGGTGGTGATGGACAGTTACGTATTTGGTCGCTTTGCTAGTGATCGTTTGAGTTATAATTTAGCCAAAGCTTTTGCCATTGGCGTGGTGCTTTTCTGGAATTTCGGCATCAATCGCATCTGGACATACAAGGGAATTAAGTAGCCCGCTTCGCTCATTCTTGCTATACGGCATAAAATGCTCCTTTGCTTTATCCCGTACGTCAATACCCCAGCCCCTTGGATAGGCGACGATTGTATTGAAAGTGAATTCCTTGCGGATTACTTCATTGAGCTGAATTCGCTTTTTCGATGCGCCCATGGCCGATCTGTATTATTGTCTGCATGAATGTTACTATTGATTACACTTCAGCAGCGTTGCAAGGCGCAGGTATTGGGCGCTATACCCGCGGTTTGGTGGATGCACTGATACCTTTGTTGGGAGCCGATGATAGTGTGACGTTGTTGTTTCCTCGGGGGAAAACGCTTTTTGCCCGCCGCAACTGGCCCGATAACGTACGGATTTGTCGATTGCCGTTGTCCGAACGCTATCAGACTATCCTTTGGCATCGGCTGCGCGTTCCTGCACCTGTCGAGTGGTGGGCAGGTGTTACTGATATCTTTCATGCACCTAATTTCCTTCTGCCACCTGTCCGCCAGGCCAAAACCCTACTCACCATCCACGATCTTGCCTTTTTGGTGCGTCCCGAGTACGCCTGGCCTCCACTACGACGTTTTCTGCAGCAGGCTGTGCCGCGCTCTGTTGCACGAGCTGATCACATCTTGGCTGATTCCGAAGCCACTAAACAAGACGCTATGCGCCTTTTCGGTCTGGCCGCGGAGCAAGTAACTGTTGTGGGAGCTGGTGTGGAGTCTCGATTTCGCCCCATGCCTACTGGGGCTACTGCTGGCACGCAGCAGAAGTATGGCTTGGAGTGGCCATTTGTGTTGAGTGTTAGCACCTTGGAGCCCCGCAAAAATTTTGTTGGCCTGGTGCGGGCCTTCGCCCGCGCTCGACGCGAAGCAAATCTTCCACACCATCTCATCATAGCGGGCAGCACTGGTTGGCTGTACGAAGACATTTTCCGTGCCGTTTTGGATGAAAATGCAGGTGATTTTATTCATTTCCCAGGCTTTGTTCCGGACGCCGATTTGCCCGCGCTCTATAATCTCGCCGATCTATTTGCGTTTCCTAGCCATTATGAGGGGTTCGGCCTGCCATTGCTAGAGGCCATGGCTTGCGGTACGCCTGCACTGGCCTCGAATGTTAGTAGTCTGCCAGAGATCGCAGGTGACGCCGCCTACCTCATCCCTGCGGGTGATGACGAGGCCCTGGTCTCGGCCCTCATTCACCTGCTGACAAATGCGGAGGCGCGAGCGGCGTTATCCGCGCTTGGCCCTACCCAGGCTTCTCGCTTCACCTGGGATGCAGCCGCACGACGGCTGCTGGACGCTTATCAGGCGCTCCTCCGTTAACATAAAACGGGCCCGCTCCAAAACAACGTAGCGGGCCCGCTTTATCTGTGAGTGGCATAAGCTTAATCTGAGCAATACCGGCTCAGCCACAGCCGCCAGCGCCAGTGGGGGCTTTTTTCTGAAGTTTAATGATCTCATATGGCTCATTTTCGTGGGGCTGCGGTGGGATTGCGCTGGTCCACCTGTCACCAAGTGCATCGGGAATTACCCAGCCCAAAGTGTCGTCTGGGTGATGGGCAATCTTTTGGAATTGCTCGTTGCCATAGATTTCAATCCAGTGATTGATACCACCTTTCAACACGTAGGCATTGATGCTATTTTTGGCTACCAACTGCTTCCATACCTCAATAGCAGTGGTCTCGTCATTGCCCATCACAATGACAACAGTACCCTCTGGAGCACGCAATAACTCCTTATAAAGTGTTGGAATTTGCTTCGTGTCAATACGCCTGGCATTCTCGAGGTGATACAAATTGTAATCTCGCTCATTACGCACATCCAGAAGTACGATGTTGATCAGAGGATCGTAATATGCTTGACTGACTTCGTGTGGTGGTGCAAAGGCCTTGCCCTCGGCCAACAGGGCCTGTTTCTCTGCATTGCTGTTCCAGGCGTCAACCAGGGTGGGCTGACCAATAACCAGAATTGCTGCCGCTAATACCAATAAAGCCACCGATACTGCCGTCAAAATTCGTTTATCTTTTCGCTGTTCCTCGGGTGTGAGTATGCCTTCACGACGTTTCCAGGCTTTTTCGATGAGATCAGAACCCCAAACCAAAAGCAAACCCAACACGATAGCGATGGATACCACAACCTCTGTTGGTAATCCTAACCACTCGGATAGTGTGAAACGGCCCATAAAACTAGAATTGTAAAAATCCCAAAAACTGTCTACGACACTACCAAAAAGCAATCCGCCAGCCATGACGCCAGCGACGAAAAAGATGCCGTCGAGGTGACCTGACGAAGATGACACCATTGATGTCCCGGGACAATATCCTCCGATAATGATGCCGAAACCGAGCAGCAATCCGCCAAAAATGCCAGGCCAGAGATAGGTGGGAGGGACAAAAATACGGTCATAGTCCAACCATCCCAATCCAATAGTGAGGAAGAGTAATGCCATTGCCACCAGAACTGAAGTAAACATGGTCTTGAAAACAGTTTGGTCTTTGAAATAGAATTGACCCACAAGTTTGTGGGCAACGCCAAATCCTGCGATTTCAAGCGATGCGCCAAAAGCCATACCAAATAGAATAAAGACCATGTACCCCATGGGTTTGCCGAGAATTGCTACGGGATCAAAAGGCGCCATAAATGCCTCCTATGAAAATACAATGTTATCAGATGTGTGCAAAGCTTTAGAACCAAAGTCGCCGGACGAAGTAAGCAAGCAAATAGCCTCCTGCGAAGAAAGCCAGCAAAAAAGCCCAACTTCCTACCGAGAGAGTGGCGGCACCGTTCAATCCCTGGCCCGATGTGCAACCACGGGCCAGACGAGCGCCGAACCCCGCCAGGGTGCCGCCAAAAAAGGCGATGATCCAGCGGGTGGAAAAGGTCACTCGTGGACCCTTCACGGTCTCGAGCTTAAATCGTCCAAAGAACCAAGCGGAGAGAAATCCGCCCAAAAGTACGCCGATATCCAGCATGACAATGAATGAATCTAATGGATTCTTGACCCCACCCCCATATTTTATGAGATATGGGGTGCTGTTTACCCAGCCAGGCGCAACAATTTTGGCCAGCCAGATGGCGATACGATTGGCTCCGCCCGAGGCACCCAAACCGTCACCGGTGAAGAAGTAGACGCCAAATAGAACAAGCCCCAAAATGACGCCAGCGATAATGGAATTCGTGAACGGCTTTGGCTGCCGTTTAGAGGTAGACTTTGTTTCACTAGTGTATGCAGCAGTCATATCGAATTGCCTCCTTGGTATCGAGCGCGGCGGCCGAAATGTATTGTCGGCCGCCGCGACTTGACGCGTTAAACAGTGACCTTGTGGTCCTCTTTATCTTCCTCGACTTCTACTTCTTCCCAGCCCGTGATCATACCCTCAACTGCAGCGAGTGGTGTGTGACCAGTCGTGGTGAGGTACATATGCATGATGACAAAGGCTGCAAAGGACCAAGCGACGAATGTGTGAATAGGTGCGATATAGCGCAAGCCGCCAATAGCGTTTGAGAGTGCAGGCCATCTTTGAGCGCCCCAGATCAAGATTCCGGTGACAATCTGCAACGGTAACAGTACGTTGAGGATGGCAAGATAGGTGGCCTGTTGCAACGGGTTCATCTTGCGCTTTTCATTTTTCTCGAAGGGATGCGGTTCCCCCTTAAAAATGCCTTGGCCGTAAAACACCGCTTGTTGTAACGCTTGGTTGAAGAAACCTTTGGGTTCTGGTAGGAATTGCTGGATGGAATGTCCGGCCAAGAAGTAGAAGAGCGCAAAAAACGCGTTGAACAGTAGCAAGAAGCCTAGTACGTTGTGGATAGGCACCATTGCGCCCAGGTCCATGGCCCCAAACATGTCAGGACGATGGATGACGATACCAGTAAGAATCAGCAGAATGATGGCGATGGCTTGCGTCCAATGCCAGAACCGTTCATAAAATGTGTATAGATATAATTTGCGGGTCGGGCCGTTATGTGTGGCCGCGCCATGCGCAGCCGCATACACTCGCAGACCTCCATGGACAAACACGCCAGCGAAAACTCCTAGCATCATCAATACGCCTAACCAGTCAATCCATTTTACACGGTCGTGCCCAGGAAGATAGAGCCCTTCTTTGGCCGTACTTGGTTGATAGTACAATTCTCCGTTCTTGCCCCGAACCAAGTCTCCAGTAGGCTCCATGTTTACATCGCCAACCAGGACGGGGGTGACGCCACCTGGGGTGTAGCTAGCCAACATCATCGCATCTGAGACACGAGAATCTTCACTATGGCAGGCCGTGCAATCCTGTGTGGAATATTCTCCCCAGGTTGTGTTATGGGAAATGCTATATGGCTGCACCTCAGCCTGGATGCGAGGATTGTTGAGGCCTATCGCCTCCAACTGGGAGCGTACCACCTCTTCCTTTTCGGCATTATCGATGCGGAGCTCGGAGCGTGCGAGACGCCCGTCCTTGTTGATGTCAAAGGCGCTCACGATTTCTGTTTTGTAATTGCCGTCATCGCCAAAAAAGGCTTTCTTCAAATCAATTTGACGCACTGGCCGAGCCGGATCGCCATAAACCCAGTACCATGAGCTAACCAGGTTGAACGGAGCTAGCTTCAAATTACCTTCAGTGTCATATCTAGGCAGCAAGATGGGTTTAAACCCTTCCAACATGTTATAGGGATTGTGTGGGTTTCCGTCGCCTGTCACATTACGATAGATAAGAATTCCTTTGCCGTCGCGGTCGATTACCGTCCAGTCGTTTTGCTGTATGGCTGTGGCGTGGATGGTTGGAATGTGGCAAGCCTCACAACTGAGCTTCTGAGCGTGGCGATCTTCGTACGGCAGCCAGGTGTGGGTTGATTTGTAATCATGGCACGATTCGCAACGACGCATACTTTCGGTGAAAGAAGAGCCAACTTCGGTTTTAGTTACTGCACCACGAGCAAAATCGTGTATGGGTTTTTGCAGATAGTCAGAAATGTCAGGGCGGCGCGGTTCAAAGACAAGGTGTTGGGGATTCAGTTCCTTTGGCGGTTCATAGTAGGTGGGATTGTTCAGCGCGAAATGGCAGTCGGTACATTTAAGGTTCCGTTCTGCATGCACATCCCAGGAACGTTTGAGTTCGCTTTTCCCCTTGATGTTTAAGGCGCTATCCGAAATGCGTTGGCCAGAGAATATCTGCCCTGTACGCATGGTCGTCCAGTCATCTCTGTTGAAGTCGCGGTAGGAAAGTGCTGTAGTGATATCAGTCTGCACCTCGCCGTGGCATTGGCCGCAATTGCTGCTAGAGGGGCTTTGGATAGGAAGAACGTCTGGGTTGAGGTTGCCTTGCTCGTCGAACGCATCCTTGTTGTATATCATGCCCTTTCCGTCAGGAGCGGGTTGGACTATGCCTGTTCCCACCAGTGTCGCTGTATTGGCCCAACCGAATGCGCCCTCTTTTAGCATGTTAATCCGGGCTGAATTGTTGGGCTTGGGCATGTGGCATAGGAAACAGTTCATTTCCACAGTTCCCGACTCCTTCCAATCCCAGGGCTCCAGCTGGCCTGTGAGCGGATTAAGAATGCTGGTTTCAGGATTGTCGGCGCTTGCCGACAACTCTTTGAGAGACAGTCCTTGACGGCTGGTTTCGGCTGGGCCTCCGCCAACAAAATGTGCTCCATACGCCTTGAGCCAACCAGCGGTGGTGAGATCAATGTTGCTGTCTTCTGTTGGGCTGAGATAACGGTAGGTGATGGGGTCCCAAAGGCCAAAAAGGCCATTGCTGGTATCCCACGGTCGCCCTGACGGCGCCTGGCCAGCTGGGAGCATTTGATTCAAACCAACCTGGCTATGGAAGCTATGGCTTTCTATGAATTCTGTGTCATGGCAACTTCCACAAGTGTGCATGACTGAAACAGGTTTTCCCGACACAAGAACGTTGGTGCCATCTTCGTCCAATAGTGGAAATGTTGGATGGATGGGCGAGGGCTGTGCGGAAGCGACGCCCAGACTGACGAGAACCAGCATCAGCGCCAGCGCTGTCAGTCCCACGTAGCGCTTGAAGCTGTTGTGCATCATTGTTGGCCTCCTGGCTGAGCATTGGCGTTTTCAAGCGTGGCATTGCGACTGCCGTAAATCATAGGGTCTCCTTCATATCCCAGCGCTTCCCAGTCCAGACGTCCTGGCGATCCGTCGGGAGTATGGCAGGCATTGCATTGCAGAGCATCTTCCTTGGGAGCCACCATATGGGTGGTTGGCCAATACATGGCTGTGCGAGCAAAACCGTAATCGCCACTATATGGGAGTCCAAAGGCTTTTGCTCCGTCGCTCAGCGCTTTGTCCCAATCGAAGTCACTCCAGTACCCTCCTGGGCCAAAGGTGTGGGGGGTGAGCAGAATATTGTATTGCTTGTCGTAGGGCTGAGTGGCGTGGTGTACCTTGAAGGGGAAAATTTTTGCAGTAGGATCATTAATGGAGCCCGCTGGGGCGTTTAGTACCAGCTCTTGGGATGGATCAAATCGATCTCCAATCAGATATCGGTCTTCGAGCTTTCCGTTGTACCAGGTGTAGGTGGGAACAACATCGCGTTCATAGACAAACTTACCTTTGATTTTGAGGTATTCGTGCGGATTAGTGATTGGAAGATCTTTGCCAGCTTGGGACCAATCCCAATAGGTTTTTGTTGCCTCTTTTCGAGCAAAAGCTGGAATATGACAGGTTTGACATGCAACCGTTTGTGTGTGCATGTTGAGGCGGTCATCTTGATGGGGCGTTTCGCTGTGACAGTCGGTGCAATGCACCTGGTTCTCGTCATCCAGGCTGACGGAAATCGAACGCCCTCTCATGACGTGATGCTCGGCGCGATGGCAGTCGGTACAAACCATGTCTTCTCCCCCCATGTGAACATCCAGTTCTCGCGTGGGGTTGATAAGGGAGTTGTCCAGGTCTCCGTGCTTAACTGCATCTCCTCCTCCCCCTCGAAAATGACAGGTGCCGCAATTAATGCGCGTTGGGGGGCCGACATGTTTGGCGATGTTCACTAGATCAACCGATTCAGCAGGCACGCCCTTTTTGGCCTTCACATAATAGCCTGTATTGTCATGGCAGGCTAGGCAGTCTATATTTTTGGGCTCCGAAAAATCGAAGGTATCATTCTCCCAGCCATAGCCAGCATGACAGGCTGTACAGGCTGGCCAGTTTGGCTTGATGGTAATGCAGAAGTTGTTCAGCACATGTCCCTTGCCAGTCTTTACAGGTTCTTTCAGACCTAATACGTTATCGTGCTCGCCCGGAACGTCATCCAGCGCATACTCGTGCGTCCATGTGAAGTGGTTGTTGTGCAGCATCTCTTCCCCTGCCTCAGGATGGCATTCCAAACAGGCTTCTGTAACATCCTGACCTGTCGTGAAGTCTGCCCCATTGAAGAAGCCACTATGATCGGTGGGCATAGAGTGCCTTGGGAGATGTGCTCTGGGGTCGTCGATTTGTTGGGAAGATGCTTTTGGCACAGCAACCAGGGTGATGGGAACCCCAAAAATGATTAGGGTTATGAGGATACCTATAATCCAGTTTTTTTTGCCATGAAGCATAAGCCTTACCTCACTGTAATGTCGGTGTGTATGGGGCTCAGGCTTCCTGCCGGGTTTGGGTTTGGCTCAGCTAGCGGGAAGGCTGAAATAAGGTAGAAGTGTTGTTTGGTATAGATTAAAAAAAATTGTTTGATGGCTAATTGTTTGATGGTGATATCAAATGGACTTGCGCGTTTTACGTCGGTCAGTGGGCCTCCTTTGAAGTAGAAGATATTTGGTTGAGAAGTTTAGAGTGAGAGTTGATACGTTCATTTAGGACATCCCGCAAAAGCTCTAGAGCCTGAATGACGCGGATATCACTGAGTTCATATACGACTTCGCGCCCACGGCGCTCGAAGCTGACCAGTCCACTGTTGCGGAGAATGCGTAAGTGGCGAGAGACTGTGGATTGTGGAAGACGCAGGCGGGTTGTCAGGTCCGTGACATTGCTGGGGCGCTCCGAGAGGGCATAAAGGATAGCGATGCGGTTTGGGTCAGAAATCCCTGAGCATAGTTCAGCATGCATTCGGGCGATTTCTGCTCGTCGTGGGATCATCAGGGCGCTCCTTGGCTACAAACAATTTATCCGGAAATGCGGATACACGCATTCACAGTATTTTAATCTTTTTCACCCCACTCCCATATGATATCGATCATGTTTGGAAGCTCTATCACATTTTTTGTTAATCTTGCGAGTGTATCCCAATCAAATTTCGATGCTTGCCAATACTGCTGCGTGAGCTTTTGGTGAACGCTTTAGGCTTTTCGGCATAAATACGCCTGCCTTGTTAGCGCATTCCACAGTTCTACTAGATTGTGATCCATACCCAGCAACTCTGAAAGGTTTACAAGCTCTTGGGTAAATGTTGGGAGAACTGTTGGCCAAATCGGCGTGAAAAGTTTCATGTGGTTACATAAATATTTTACACGTTTGCGCTAATCATGGAAATTGGCGGTTGACGGTGAGCGCGACATCGTTCTAACCTGAGATGTTCACGAGCATAAACTCAACGCAAACCTTGCTCTGGAAAAAAGTCGCCTCTCGGAGTATTCCGCGAATACGCGTGAAGCACTTTCTCATCTAGCGCACTGCGCCATCCACATTCTGATTTGGTATGGTTAATTGCGAAATGGGTGGTAGAGACCGGTTATATTGGGCGGAATTATGTTTTTTCTTCGAAAAGTTCTTGTAAACGCGGGACTTGTTGTAACATCTCCGTTTCGCTGAACGTCGCCTCCCAAAATGGTCCAATGCCTCCGCACTCCAGCGAAACGACCCATGGTTTTTGCCATGAACCAGATTGCAATTGCATTGCAGCCCATTTCATGATGCTCCAATCTCTGTTCGTCAATGGAAGGTGATCAATCATTCCGTTGGGCAGCCAAGCACCATCAGGGCCAATGAGTTTTTCGAGTTTGGAGCGCTCAAGGCCGTTTTTTTCAGCACGTTGTATCCAGTATTCATTTACTGCTTGTATTCCGGTGACGTGAATTTCACGTACGGCATGCAAAGGGAGCGCTGCGATGTACTCGCGATATCCCAAACCCAATTGCATGGCAGCCATCCGGGCGTGAGAGATATCAAAGAGGAATCCGGTTCCAGTTTCCTCAACAACCCGCGTGATTGTGTCTGCGTGGAAGATGGCATAGTCGATCCTTGCCCCCAA
>Ga0256914_1001839_pt1 | contig 18388 bp, 17 predicted proteins | sample HulkmetaG_FD_191571 | JGI IMG/M metagenome (GOLD analysis project Ga0256914, IMG submission 191571) | Hydrothermal chimney microbial communities from Main Endeavour vent field at the Juan de Fuca Ridge, Pacific Ocean - Hulk | ecosystem: Environmental > Aquatic > Marine > Hydrothermal vents ... | reverse complement strand
TCTCCTTTTTTCTTGCAGATTGTCAATCCTTCAATAATATGGGATGAAAATTTTGAAACCAAGGTCTGGATGAGCAGAAGAGAAAGGCCGCATCGTTGAACAGGAAGAGGAGTACGGTATGGACGCACTGGAATGCATAAGAACACGGATGAGTATTCGCCGCTTCAAACCGGAGCCGGTACCGAGAGATATACTGGAACAGGTGGTCGAGACGGCCCGCTGGAGCCCTTCGTACAAGAACAGTCAGCCGTGGGAGGTGATGATCGTTTCCGGAGCGAAAAAAGAGGCCCTGTCCGCCATGATGATCGAACTTTTTGAACAGGGCCGGGAGTCCACCCCGGATTTGGCGCCACCGCAGGGCTGGCCGGCGGCCGAGCAGGCCAGGATCGACCATCTCTACGCCAAAAGACGGGAGCTGACCGGCCTGGATCTGAATGATCCCAAGGTGATCCGTCAGGCGAAAAAGGCCAATTTTTCCTTTTATTCCGCACCGCACGCCATCTACCTGTATCAGGATAGCGCCCTGAGTCTCTGGTCGCTTTTCGATCTGGGCCTGTTTGCCCAGAGCCTGATGCTAGCCGCCCATGCCTTGGGGCTGGGAACGGTACCCCAGGCATTTGCCACAGATTTTGCACCCGAGATCAAGGAGTTTCTCGGTATCCCGGCGGAAAAACGGTTGGTGCTGGGGTTGTCGGCCGGGTATCCGGACATGGACTCCCCGGTGAACAGCTATCGAACGGAACGCTCACCCGTGGATGAGATCCTGACCTGGGTCGAGTAGACGGCCTCCAGGACGGTTTTCACACGGCATCGGGATAGGGAAAGTCCGGTTCATCGAGATACTTGGCGAGTCGCTGCTTGGTTTTTGTCTTGCGGTAATGATACGTGACGAGAGCCTCGATGATGGCCAGTACCTGGTCCTCGCTGGCCCCGCGGGCGATCCGGCGGCCGACTTTAGGATAGGCGCCCAGTTTGCCGCCCACATAGACCTCCAGCCCTTTCCTGGTGCCGACGATGCCGATGTCTGTGGTGAGTGGGCCTGAGCAGGCCACGGTGCAGCCACTGATGGCGATTTTCAGTTTTGGTTTGATCTGTTCGAATCCATTGAAATACTGAGTTATTTTTTTCGACAGGCCAAAGGTGTCAAAGGTGCCCAGCCGGCAGTGGGGCCTGCTTACGCAGACCCGCGGAAAGGGAAATTTGACATGTCCCTTGAACCTGGCACCAACCGCGGCCAGCTCCTCCATGATGGCCTCCCGGTCTTCCTGCCTGACTTCCAGCAGTCTGAGGTTCTGGGATGTGCTCAGGTAGGTGGTCAGGCCGTAGCGGCTCACGATTCGGCCGACCGCCTGGAAGAAATCCGGTTCCACCAGGCCGGAAGGACAGAGTACGGTAAGGGATTCGGTGTTCTCCTGTTCCATGTCTTATTCTCCTGTTGCTCAGAATTGCATCTCCCCAAGCCGCCCGTAAAAATCAAGGGGCTTGGACCGGGGTCAAGGGGTGCGAAACATTCGTTGTTTTGTCCGGGCCGGCCAGGACGCGGGAAAGATTGGCGGCCACTTCCGTGGCCAGGTAACCGTACGGTTGCCGGGCGGCCAGGAGATCAGCGCTAAGACCATGTAAATATACGCCGAGCCGGGCCGCATCCCAGGGTGCGAACCCCTGGGCGAGCAGGCTGCCGAGCAGACCGGCCAGGACATCGCCCATGCCCCCTGTGGCCATGCCGGGATTTCCGGACGAATTGATGGCCCAGCGACCGCGGGTATCGGCGATCACGGTTCCGGCTCCCTTGAGGACCGTGATGATTTCGGCCAGGTTGTCGGCTGAGTCATGCAACCAGGAGGCGGCAGCCAGCCGGTCCTCCTGGATCTCTTTGCTGGAACAATCAAGCAGGCGGCCCATTTCGCCCGGGTGGGGGGTGAGGATCCTGGTTCCGCCGGGAGCGGTGATGATCTCCCGGTGACCGGCCAGCAGGTTGAGGCCATCGGCATCCACCACCATAGGAATATCCACGTGTCTGTACAGGTGACGGACAAGGTGTCCGGTTTCCTCTTCCGTGCCCAGTCCAGGTCCCAGGACCACACCGGTCTTTCCGGCCAGCAGGGCCGTGATTCGTTCGAGCCCGGCCATGGTGATATGGCTTGGGCAGGGGTCCAGGGGGACGGTCATGGCCTCGGCCAGTGCGGTTTCAAAGACCGGGTTCAGGGTGCCGGGAACCGCCAGGGTGACCAGACCGACCCCGCTGTACAGGGCCCCTCTGGCTGCCAGGATAGCGGCGCCGGTCTTGCCTGCCGATCCGGCCAGGATGAGGAGATGCCCGTATTTTCCCTTGTGACTGGCCAGAGGACGGGAGGGCAGCAGGCGGCAGATATCTGCCTGCAGGACTTCGCCCTCCAGACCGGCCTCCCTGACGACCGAAGAGGGAATGGAGATATCCACCACCTCCACCCGGCCGCAATGGTCCTGGCCGTTGATGAAATGGCCGGGCTGGGGAAGGCCGTAAGTGACGGTCAGGTCGGCACGGACGGCTCCTCCCAGTGGGCAGCCGGTATCTCCGCCGATACCGGAGGGAATGTCCACTGCCGTAATGGGCCAGCCGTACCTGAGCCGAAGGAAGTTCATCAGGTCGATGGTGGCCAGGAAACGTCCCTCCACCTCGCGCTTCAGGCCTGTACCGAACAGGCTGTCCACCATGGCCCAGACCGGGTGGTCCAGATGGATGCGGGCAAGTTTGCCTTCCAGGCCGGCCACGGCTTCCCTGCTGGCGAGAATTTCCGGGGTAAGGCCCATCCGCATCGCGATCTCCAGGTTCGTCCTGGCATCACCGGAGAGTTTTTCCGGTTCCACCAGGAGAAAGATATGGGGGATTCCGCCGGCCTGGTGCAGGTGACGGGCAATGACCAGCCCATCACCACCGTTGTTGCCAGGACCGACAAAGATCAGCGCGGAACGGTTCGCCACCGGACCAAAGGCATCGAACATACAGTCGACAGTTCGGCGACCGGCATTTTCCATCAGGACGATGCCCGGAATGCCGATCTCCTGGATGGTTTTCCGGTCCAGCTCCTGCATCTGGGCAGTTGTTGCGAGTTTCATGGTTTCGTCGTAGTATGCGGTTTTCCCTGACGAGCAGAGGCGAAACAGACGCGCTGCAGAGCAGATCCGTCACCCCCGGTTCGGTCCAGGGATCTTTCGGGATGGTTATGGTTCGAACACAGTGTTGTGCGAAAGCCTCTTGTCCAGAGTATGCTGCAGGCAATAATATCGTGAATGGCGGAACAGGCAACAATGAAGATCGTGGTTTTTGAAGAAAATGGCTCTGCCGCCCGCAAGATCCAGGGGATCGAAAAATATGGACCTGATCTTGTCGTGGAGATCATCACCATCACCTCGCCCGCGGATGAATTCGTGGACGAGCCTGATGTTCATATTCCGGCAGATTTTCGGGCAGACCTTGTACTCGATTATCTCATCCATCCGGATCTGTCACATTACCTGATCCACCTGTGCTCGGAAAAGGGCATTCCGGTAGTGGCATCGGGGAAACAGGCAGAGACCGCCCTGACGCCCTTTACCTGCTGTGGTCTTGGCCGCCATCCGAAACTGGGATCCTATGGCGAACGATTTGGCGTTCCGGAATACCGGGTGCAGCTCGAGGGCAATCGCATCGTCGGTCTGGAGGTGATCCGGGGCGCTCCCTGCGGTGCGACCTGGGATATCCTCCAACAGGTGATCGGGATAGAGGTTGACGAGGCGCTCAGCCTGTTGCCCCGGGAGATCCAATATCACTGTACTGCCGATCCCAGCGGCTTTGATCCGGTGACAGGCAAGAGCCCTGTCCACTATGCAGGTCACGTCCATCGGGCCGCCCTGGAAAAGGCCATCGATCAGGCCCGCGGCAGTTGAACCGGAGGGATCAGCTGCCGGTCTGTTCCCTGGTGGCCCGGATATCGTCCTTCCTCTCGGGAAGCCAGCGGAGACCTCCCCGGAAGCCGTAGCAGCGGACCAGGTAGAGGGTACGGATCAGCTGTTTTCCGTACCAGCCAGAGATGCGGTACAACCGGATCTCTTCGGCAGGTTCGACCCGGTCGAAGAGGGTGGCCAGGTGGCGGTCCATACCCTTGTAGCTGTATACGCCCACGCCGTCCTGTCCCAGCAGCATGTCGTCGCTGAACCAGAAATCGTAGACATTGGGTCGTGTCCACCGGTTGATGCTCACCGTCCGGGGTTGACCGGGCATGTAGAAGGCCAGTTCACTGGCGTACTGATAGGTCAGGCCGAAAACAAACGTCTTCTCGGGATGAGGCATGGCCTGCAGTCGGGTATCAACGATGGCGGCCAGTTCCTTCCAGCCGTTGACTTCTCTGGCCGTTCTGTCCAGGTGGAGCGGAATCGGCAGGACGGGCCACACCACCTGGACCAGAACCGGAAGGGTCATCAAGCCGGCCGTGACCACACCGGTCTTCCACCAGAAGTAGCTACCGCCGTCCAAGGTGGAACGGCCCGGGCTGTAGAGGGCGGCGATGAGCACCAGGGCTGCGAGATAGACCGGTGCCGGCCAGTTTCCATAGATCCTGACATGGAAGGCCAGGAGGAAGAAGATCAGGAAACCGGTTAGGGACATGGCCTTGAGAAAAGAGACATCCTGTTTCCGGACCCTGGCCGTTCCCTTGGAGAAGATCCAGGCAAAGACGATGAGAAAAAAGACGACCGGTGAGAGCAGCAGAATCTGGCTGCCCAGGAAGTCCCCAATGTAGCGGAAGGTGAACAGGGTGGAATCGTCGATACCTCCCTGGAACAGAACATGCCGGAACGTGGCCCATTCGTGTCGGCTGTTCCAATAGACAACCGGAGAGAAGACGATCAGGCCGAGGATCAGGCCTGCCCACGGCGCGCCTGTGGTCAGGTGGTTCCGGTATTCCCGCACGACCAGCATGGCCAGGAAGAGGGAGGGCAGAAAGAGAAGCATGGTATACTTGGCCAGCAACCCCATGCCGAACCAGAATCCGGTAAGGAGCCAAGGCAGGATACGGTTCCGTTCCATTGCCCTGGAGGCATGATACATGGCCCCGGCCCAGCAGGCCAGCAGGAGCCCGTCCGGCGTGGCGATCAGGGCACAGCCGTTGAACAGGAGAACAACCTGGCTGAGGAGGGCCACATGGAAGCCGCACCGGTAGGAGAACCAGCGTCCGGCCAGGAGACTGAGGTAGATGGAACCAATGGCGCCAGCCAGGATGGTGGGCAGACGGACTGCGAACTCCACCTGGCCGAACAGGCTGGTGGCCAGCCGGATGGTCCAGGCGATCAGGGGTGGGTGATCGTGATATCCCAGGTCGAGGTACCGGCTCCACTGCCAGTAATTGGCCTCGTCCGGGGCGAGCTGAAACTGGCCGGCCAGGAGGACACGGGCGATGAACGCTAGCAGGATGACCAGCCATGTCGCCTTCAGGCAATTCCATTCCTTGGTTGAATGCATTGCATCTGTTCTGTTCAGGTTTTCGCCCTGTACCGAAGACGATCCCTTTTCCGCTGCACGGAAAACCGGAAAGTCCTCCGAAAATGTGGATCAGTTTTGCTGATATCAGCATACTCCAGAGGATAGGATCGGGCAAGGTTCCCCCGGCCGGTTCCACACTTGTTGCCGGGTTTTTTTTCGGGTATGCTGTCCCCAACTGGGAACACCGGCCGGAGGAGTCGGTGACAATCATTCTGCATTTTACGAAAAATACACGATGAAGAGATGGATACCGGCAGGCGCATGGCTGCTATTTCTCCTTCTTGTACCTGGGCTGGTCCTTGCCGCCCATGGAATCAGCATTGACGGCAGGCTGCGGTACGGGAAGGATTTTCACCACTTCGGCTATGTCGATCCCCAGGCACCCAAGGGCGGTGTCCTGACCCTGCATGACCTGGGCAGCTTCGACAAGATGAATCCGTTCACCCTGAAGGGTGCTGCTCCGTATGGGTTGGAGTCCCTGGTTTTCGAAACCCTGGCCGTTTCCAGCCTTGATGAGCCCTTTGCCGAGTATGGCCTGCTGGCCCGGGATATTGCCCTGGCGGAAGACGGAATGTCCGTGGTCTTTACCCTGGACGAACGGGCCAGGTTTTCCGACGGTTCGCCGGTTACGGTACAGGATGTGCAATACTCACTGGAAACACTCAAGAGTGAACAGGCGCACCCTTTCTATCAGATCTATCTCCAGGATATCAGGAGGGCGGTGATCCTGGACAGCCAGAGGATCAGGTTTGAGTTTGCAAGAAAAAATCGAGAGATTCACATGATTGCCGCCCAGCTGCCCATTCTGAACAAACGATTTTACGAGCAGCATGGTTTTGACCCCCATGGTGGCCGCAGCGGCCTGGTGCCGCCCATCGGTTCAGGGCCCTATGTGGTGGAGCGGATCGTACCCGGAAAGTCCATCAGTTATCGGCGCAATCCGGAGTACTGGGCCAAGGACCATCCAGTGCGCAGGGGCATGTTCAACTTCGACCGGATCGTGGTCAAGTATTTCAAGGATCAGATCGTCAGTGTCGAGGCTTTCAAGGCTGGAGAGTTCGATTTCATGGCCGTGAACATTGCCAAGCAGTGGCAGCGGGACCTGACCGGGCGTCGTTTCGACAGCGGCGAGCTGGTCAAGAAACGGTTCCCCCACCGGAACAATGCCGGTATGCAGGGATTTGTCTTCAATACCAGGAGGCCCCTGTTCAGAAACCGCAGGGTGCGGCAGGCTCTGGGCCTGGCCTTTGATTTCGAATGGACCAACAGGGCCCTGTTTTTTGATCAGTATACCCGTTCGAACTCCTATTTCAGCAACTCCTACCTGGCTGCTACCGGTCTGCCCGATGAACGGGAACGCAAGCTTCTGGAGCCGTTTCGGGACCAGTTGCCGCCAGAGGTTTTCACCACTCCCTTGCAGCCACCCTCCACTCGGCCGCCGAACAGCCTGCGGGCCAATCTGCGGCAGGCGAGGAAGATTCTTCAGGAGCAGGGTTGGACCGTCCAGGATGGAGTGCTGAAAGATCGGACCGGCCAGCCCTTCCGGTTCGAGATCCTTCTCGTCAGTCCCTCGTTTGAACGGGTGATGGCACCCTATGTCAAAAATCTCGGCAAGCTCGGTATCCAGGCCAGTTACCGGACCATTGATCCTGCCTTATACAGTGAACGGATCAAAAATTTCGAGTTCGACATGGTGGTGAACGTATTTGGCCAGTCCCAGTCTCCTGGTAATGAACAGCGGGACTATTGGCATTCCTCTTCTGCAGACCGCAAGGGATCGAGAAACCTGGCAGGAGTCCGCGATCCGGTGGTGGACAGGCTGGTGGAGGCCATCATCTATGCACCGACCCAAGACGACCTGATCACGGCCTGCAGGGCCCTGGACCGGGTGCTCTGGTACGGGTATTACGTGGTGCCGAACTGGTACCTGCCCTACCATCGGCTGGCCTATACGGCCAGGCTGCGGCAGCCAGCGACCCTGCCGCTGTATTACAGTGCCCATCAGCTGCTCTACACCTGGTGGCTGGATAGCGGAAAGTGACCGGATGGGGAGGGAGAATCGCGACATGGAACCCGGGCAGGATGATTTCCGGCAGTCCGGGACTGTCAGGTGGTATCACGTCAGCAGAGGATACGGCTTTATCCGTCCAGACAGGGGAGGCCAGGACATCTTTGTCCATTTCAGTGATATTCAGACCACCGGGTTCCAGGCATTGACCGAGGGACAGCGGGTACGATTTACTGTGAGCCGTTGCGAGCGGGGCATCAAGGCAACGGCCGTGATTGTCGAGCGTGGGGAACAATGAGCAGCAGGAAGACGGACAGAGAAGAACATGGAGCAGGACCGGGATCTGAACGGCTGAAGATCCTGTTCGTCGATGATGATGCCATCAACATCGAGAGCTTTGTCAGCTGTTTCAGCGAGGAATATGAAATTTTTCCGGCCCTTTCCGGGGAAGAGGCCCTGGAGATATTTTCCAGGGAAGAAGATGTGGCCATGGTCCTCTCGGACCAGCGGATGAACGAGATGACCGGCGTTGAGCTTCTGGCCCGCGTTTATGAACTGAGTCCGGATACGGTTCGGATCATCATTACCGGCTACATGGATGTCTCTGACACCATTGACGCCATCAACAAGGGCCATATCTATCAGTTTATCCTCAAACCCTGGGATATCGTCCAGATGCGCCTGGTCCTCGAACAAGCCAGCCAGACCTGGTTGCTGACCAGAGAGAACCGGCAGCTCAGTCAACAACTGGTGACCAAGAACCGTCTCCTTCTCGAGGCCAACCAGCATCTGAAGGATTCCGAGAACCGGCTCCGCCATCTTTCCACCGCCCTGATCACGGCGCAAGAGAAAGAGCGGAAGCGAATTTCCATGGAACTGCACGACGAGATGGGTCAGTCCCTGGCCGCCCTCAAGTTGCAGATCAAGGTGATCGAGAACGAGCTGGCCGGCAAGGAGATGTTTCCGGTCCGTCACATACATGCCAACCTTGAACACCTGCGAAATACCATCAACGAGATCATCGAGAATGTCCGGCGTCTGTCCAAAAACCTGAGCCCGGTGATCATCGATGACCTGGGCCTTGACGCGGCCATCGAAAATATTGTCTTGAGTTTTACCGATATCTACGGTATTCCATGCAACTTCCGGCCAGAGCCGCTGGAGAACCGCTTTTCCAGCAATGCCCAGAGGCTGCTCTACCGGCTGATCCAGGAGGCGCTGAACAATATCGGCAAGCACTCGAGGGCGACCAAGATCAATTTCACCATCCAGACGACCGAACAGGATGTCACCATGATCCTGCAGGACAACGGCGACGGATTCGATTTGCAGAATATAATCAATCAGCCTGCCAGCCGGCGGGGAATCGGCCTCACCGCCATGTCGGAACGGGTGAACATGCTTGGCGGCACCCTGGATATCACCAGCAAACAGGGCATCGGCACCAGGGTGGTCTTTGTGATCCCCTTTGAACAGAAGACAGAGGATGTGGATCTGCTGGAGGTTGAGTAAGGTGTTGCCCTGTCAGCCGCTGGTCTCAATCCCGGCATGAGTGAACAGAACAGGAAGGGCAGGCTGATACGGCTTGCCGATGAAAAGGAGACGTTTCTGGTTGCCGGTCTGCTGGGCCGGACGGCCTCTGCAGGAGACGTGCTGCTGCTGACTGGCGGCCTGGGAAGCGGCAAGACGACCTTCACTGCTGCCCTGGCCCGTGGCCTGGATGTCAGCGCGGTCGTGAGCAGCCCGTCTTTTGCCCTGCTTCACGAGTATCAGGGAAGACTCCCGCTCTATCATCTGGATCTGTACCGTCTGGCAGGAGAGGAGGATGTCGAGGATGCCGGTCTTGTCGAGTATCTGGAAACATCGGGAGTGACCGTGGTGGAATGGCCGGAACGGCTTGGCGGATTGCGTCCCGAGTCCTGTCTTGGCCTGGAGTTTCATATTCTCCCGGGTACAGCACGGGAGATCATTCTGACACCACATGGTTGGAGTGGCGAACAGTGGCTGCGGCGGTTTATCAATCTCCATCAGAGAAAGGTGGATCATGAACAGGCAGATCATTGAATTACATCCCTGCAAAAAGCAGTATACCCTGGATCAGGACAAGGCCTGCAGCCCGGAAGAAACAGTGAAACGCTTCCTGGCAAAACTGCAGGAGCTCGATCTCGACATCCTGGAGGAGGTGCGGCGCATCGACACGGGACGTCTGGATATTCCCGTTTTTTTCAGTGTCTGTGGTCGGGATGCCCGGGGAATCATCGGCACCAGGAAGCAGATGGGCAAGGGCTCCACCGTGGCCCAGTCCCGGGCCAGCGCCTGCATGGAACTGGGAGAGCGTTTCAGTTTTTTCAGCTTCCTTCGCAACGAAGACCGGTTCCTCGTCGGTGACTACCAGGCCATGCTGGACGATGGCCATCCGGTTCTGGCGTTGGAGCAGATTCTCCGTTCGGTCCATGACACCAGCTGTACGCCCGAGCTTCTCGGTCGGCTGCTTGCCGGTCTGCCCATCCGCTGGGTCTGGGCCCGGAATCTGACCAGGGAAGAAGATGTCCTGGTGCCGTTTTCCTGGTTCTACGCCATCAACGAGTTCAACGGGCCTTCGGCCGGAAATACCATGGAAGAGGCGGTTCTCCAGGGAATCAGCGAGGTGGTCGAACGGCATGTCTGCGCCGTGGTCACCAGGGAGCGTCTGCAGACCCCATCCATCGATCCGGCATCGGTTGGGGACCCGGTGGCCAGGGACCTGATCGCAAAGTTCCATCGGTGCGGGATCCGTCTGTATCTCAACGATTTTTCTCTTGACACCGGTATCCCCACGGTGGCGGCCCTGGCCTGGGATCCGGCAACCTTTCCCGACAAGAGCGAGATCGTCTATACGGCTGGCACCACTCCCGACCCGACCAAGGCTTTGATCCGCGCCCTGACCGAGGTCGCCCAACTGGCCGGTGATTTTGAGTCTGCCTCCAACTATGTGGCTTCCGGATTGCCCAAACCGCTGCACCTGGACGAGGTGGACCACGTGGTCCACGGCAGCCGTGTCATTTCCATCGACAGGATGCCGGATCTCAGTGATCCGGACATGTATCGGGAAATACAGAACTGCGTTCAAGCGCTTGCCGGTATCGACCTGGATGTGCTGGTCGTGGACACCACCCATCCCGGACTGCAGATACCGGCAGCCTATACTATCATTCCCGGTGCCCATTTCCGGGAACGGGCAGCCGGCGGAGATGCCGCCCTGTTCGCCGCCCGCCTGGCAGCCGACCTGCTCGAACCGGCGGCGCTTGATGACTGGCTCGTCCGGGGACAGAAACTGGTGCCGGCAGGGTACTATTTCGAGTTCTACCGGGGCCGTACCCTCTACGAGCAGGGAGAAACCGAGTCTGCTCTTGGCTGCTTTCAAAAGGCCATGGAACTGGACCCCCGGGAAGAGGACAGGCCCTACCTGCACTCCTATGCCGGAAGCTGTCTGCGTGATCTGGGCCGGTTCGAGGAGGCGATCACGGTTCTGGAGCAGGGGCTGGCCCTGGATGAGGAACGGCCGGATATCCACAATATCCTGGGAGTCTGTCATTTCAGGTGTGACCGCTACGAGCAGGCCGCCGATCATTTTCAGCGGGCAGTGGAACTCAACCCGGTTTCGGCCATTGACTATGCCAACCTGGCACTGAACCAGCAGCGGCTCGGCCGGACCCGGGAGGCGATCACCAATTACCAGATCGCCTTGTCCCAGGATCCGAAGATCGAGTTTGCCCGCAAGGGGCTGGCCGAACTGCTGGAACAGGTCGCCGGAGAGGCCTGAAGGGTCAACTGTCCTGATGGTTCCTTTTCCCGCTCGCTTGCGGAAACTGCTGATCCGCTCCACCAACTGGATCGGTGACGCGGTCATGACCACTCCGGCTATCCGGGCCATACGGCGGAATTTCCCGGAGGCCGAGATAACCCTGCTCGCGCTTCCCTGGGTGGCGGACATCTTTGCCGCCTCACCCCATATCGATCATCTCATGCTCTATGAACGGCAGGGACGCCACCAGGGTCTTGCCGGCAAGGTGCGGCTGGCAGCCGATCTGCGATCGCAGGGGTTCGATGGGGCCATTCTGCTGCAGAATGCCTTTGAGGCCGCCTTTATCACCGCTCTTGCCCGGATACCGGCCCGGGGCGGTTATACGACAGATGGCCGCCGCCTGCTTTTGACCCACGGCGTCCGGAGAGACAGGGCCATACTCAGCCAGCATCAGGTGCAGTATTATCTGGCCATGCTCCAGGGGCTGGGGCTGGACTGTGGTGGGCCGGACACGCTGGAACTCTTCCTGCCGGCAGAGACAGAACAGTGGGCCGCAGGGAGGCTGGCGGAGTGGCGCCGGCCTGGCTCTCCGGTGATCGGGCTCAATCCGGGTGCCGCCTATGGCCCGGCCAAACGATGGCCTGGAGAGAAGTACGCCCGACTGGCGGAGCAGCTTGCGGTCCATACCGGCGCAACCCTGCTGATCTTCGGCACCGGAGCGGATCAGGAGTCTGCTGCCGCCATCAGGCAACGGGTGGCGAAAACACAACAAACCTGCCTGGATCTCACCGGCAGGACCACCCTGGCCGAGGCCATGGCCCTCATTCGGGAATGCGATCTTTTTATCACGAATGATTCCGGTCTGATGCATGTTGCTGCCGCCCTGGGGACCTCGCTGGTGGCCATCTTTGGTTCCACCGATCACCTGGCAACCGGCCCCTACTGTTCCGGTGCTGCAGTGGTCCGCAGGGAACTCGCCTGCAGTCCCTGCAAAAAGACCCATTGCCCGGAGGGCCATTTCCGCTGTATGGAGGAGATTTCTGTACAGGAAGTTGTCCAGGCCGGCCTCGGGCTCCTGGATCAAGACAAGGGGGAGCCATGCAAGACACCGTGAAACGTCCGGCGGTTTTTCTCGACCGGGACGGGACCATCAATGAACAGATGGGTTACATCAACCACATAGACCGGTTCGTGCTTCTACCCGGCGTGGCCGCAGCCATCGGCAGGCTCAACAGGGCCGGCCTTGCCGTGGTGGTGGTGACCAATCAGTCCGGTCTGGCAAGGGGCTATTTCCCGCCGCAGTTGCTCGACGAGGTCCATGACCGGATGATCCGGGAACTGGCAGTCCAGGGGGCCAGCCTGGATGGTATCTATGTCTGTCCCCATCACCCCGAGGCCAAGGAACCGCAGTACCGTCGCCGCTGTGATTGCCGCAAGCCCCGGACCGGTCTGATCCGACAGGCTGCCAGGGAGCTGAACCTGGACCTGGAACGGTCGTTCATGGTGGGCGACCGGTGGTCTGATCTCAAGTGCGCGGTCCGGGCCGGGGTCTGCCCTGTTCTCGTTCTCACCGGCTATGGTCGTGGCGATCTCGAATATATCGGTCCCGGACAGGCGATCCAGCCGGCCTGTATCGCCCCCACCCTGGAAGAGGCTGTGGACTGGATCCTGGCAGCCGGGCGGCACAGGACATGACCGTTCGGGCAATTAGGAGTCTATCTGCAGGGTGCCCGTGCTGTCGTCCATGGTGGCTCGGACGCCCAGGGGAATGGCCAGGTTCGCCGCCAGATGGCCCACGGGAAAGTTGGCCCAGACCGGGCAGGAACACTGTTCGGTCAGTTCCAGGACCCGTTCCCATACCTGTCTGCTGAGATCCCTGGTCGTCCGGGAATCGGTGCCGCCATCATCGAAGCTGCCCAGGATGAGGCCGCTGAGTCGATCCAGGACACCGCTGGCGGCAAGCTGGGTCAGCATCCGGTCCAACCGGTAGGGTGGCTCGCCGGTATCTTCCAGAATCAGCAGCGTCCCATCCCATCGGATCTCCCAGGGGGTCCCCAGGAGATGCACCAGGGTCGTGAGGTTGCCTCCCCGCAGCAGTCCGGAAGCTGATCCCGGTCGCAGGATCTTCAGGCCAGGGGGGCGGTACCTGGGCAGGTTGCCGGTTAAGAGGGAGAACAAGGTATCCAGCGATTGTCGGTCGCAGCGGGCCAGGGAACTGAGCACAGGACCATGCACTGTGACCAGGCCGGTTTCCTGGCTGATCAGATTGAGCAGGGCGGTGATGTCACTGAACCCGATGAGCAGCTTGGGATTTTTCGTCAGAAGCTCCAGGTCGAGATGGGGAAGGAGCCGCAGGCAGCCGTAGCCGCCCCTGATGGCCAGCAGGGCCCTGACCTCCTTTCTGGCCCAGAGATCGTGCAGTTCTGCTGCCCGTTGCCGGTCTGAGGCCGCCAGGAATCCGTTCCCTGTCTCGAGCCGACCCAGGCTCAGAACCTGAAAGCCCCTTGTCCTGAGCAGCGAGATGCCCCGCTCCACCCTGTCCATATTCCGGATCGGCCCTGCCGGCGCGATGAGGCCGATCACATCGCCGGAACGGAGAAACCCGGGCCAGGTCGGTTTCCTGTCAGTTCCGGCGGCAGCGTTCATGGATGAGTCGCAAGCCTTTGAGGGTAAGCAGTGGGTCAACGAGTTCGATCACGCGGGCATAGGGGCCGATCACCCTGGCCATCCCGCCCGTGGCGATGATGTTGACCTCGCTCCTGCCCTGGCTGATCCTCGGGGCGAGCAGATCCACCATCCTGTCGATCAGACCACCGAAACCGTACAGCATGCCGGAGCGGATGGCACTGACCGTGGTGGTACCGATGATCTCGCCGGGAGGGGTATCGATATCAATGCGGGGCAGTTTGGCGGTCCTGCCGGCCAGAGCATCCAGGGAGATTCCGATGCCAGGATGGATGGTGCCACCGAGGTATTCCCGTGCTGCAGACACGCAGTCAAAGGTGATGGCCGTGCCGAAATCGATGACGATCAGGTCACTCCTGAAACGGTCCCAGGCAGCGACCGCATTGACGATCCGGTCGGCACCCACCTCGGCGGGATTCTCGGTGCGGATGGTTATGCCGGTGTCCAGATCGCAGGAAACGGCCAGTGGTTCTGTCCTGCAGTGTTCCAGGTAGGAGCGGGCATAGGCGAGCCAGGCCGTCTCCAGAGTCGGCACCACTGATGAGACAATGAATCCGGTGATCTCCCGTCGGTCTATGTCGGCCATCTGAAAGAGGGCATGGTAGCGGATGGCCAGCTCGTCCGCTGTCCGGTCCTGATCGGATTTGAGCCGCCACTGGTGGAGCAGGGTGGAGCCGGAAAAGACACCGCTTACTGTATGGGAGTTGCCTACGTCAACGGTCAGCAGCATGGCAGATAGCGGTCCGGATAGTTGGGGTGCCCAGGAAATCGTATTCTGGGTCAAAGATGGTTTGTCATTTTTTCCAGGCCTGGTAAATGTACTCCAACCCGAGAGAAAATACCAGAGAGGATGAGTATGTCGTCTTTTTTTCAGGTGGTGACCACGGTGGAGAGTGAGGAACAGGCCAGGGCGCTGGCCCGGCAGATGCTTGAGGAGCGGCTTGCGGGCTGTGTCCAGATCAGTCCCTGCCGTTCACTGTACCATTGGCAGGGCGAGATCGAGGAGGCAGGCGAATATGTCTGTACCCTGAAGACCTCGGATTCGCTCGTGCAGAGATTGATCAGTCGCCTGGCGGCCGTCCATCCTTACGAGGTCCCGGAGATTCTGGCCCTGCCGGTGGCCGATGGCCACAGACCCTACCTGGATTGGCTGGACAGCGAGCTGGCTCCGAAAAGCGGAACCGGGACCTGAACGGCAGTGGTCGCGATTGCATGGATTGGCAGGAATGCGTCGTGCTGGCCAGGGCACTTTGGGGCGATTCTGCGGCCTGACAGCCAGGGAGACAAGGAGAACATCCTGCGCCTTCTTGTGTATCAGACGAGTTGGAGTTATCGCTGACGATGAAACGTGTAAACAACAAAACAGGCCGGCGACGGCGGAAGAAGGAATTTGTCTGCCACTGCTGCAAGCAGAAACAGCCATTCTGCTGGAGCTGTACCTGCGGTTTTCAGATCTGTCCGCAGTGTTTTGCCGAGAACAAGTGGGGGCTCTCCAACGGTCCGACCTGGATCTGTCCCGACTGCGAACGGGTCCACATGATGGAGTGATCTTCTCGAAGCCGCCTTCAGAGATTGCCAGAAAGAAAAAAATCGGGTAGTGTGGACCCGGCGTTCATATGGAATGTCTGCGTACCGGTCTGCATGGCCGGTTTTTTATTTGCTTTTTCTAGGATTGCTGAAGGTTGTTCAATTCATCATGGACCAGGTCATCTGCTGACGAGTTTGCCATGACGATCACCCGAGTCAGGTGGCTGTTTGCCGCCGCGTGTATCCTGGTGTTCCTGGCCAAGATGTGGTTGGTCCAGGCCCACTCGGTGTTGGCCACCCCGACACCGCACGACGATCTCCTCTTCATCCGCCAGGCCCACGCCATTCTCAGCGGTGAGTGGCTGGGTGACTACAGCCAGTATACCCTGATCAAGGGACAGTTCTATCCCCTGTTCATTGCCCTCAGCTACTGGCTCTGTATTCCCCTCCTGGCGGCCCAGCAGATTCTCTATGCCCTGACCTGCCTGGTGTTTCTCCTGGCAGTCCGGCCGGTTCTGAACAACCGCGCTCTCCTGTTTCTTGTCTTTGTCTTTCTGCTCCTCAACCCGTTTACCTACAACTACCCTGCCGTGGGCCGGATCTTTCGGCTGGGCATCTATCCGACCCTGGGACTGCTGGTCTTCTCTTGCCTGACCGGCATGTTTCTGCGGTCACGCCATTCGCTCAAACAGGCCCTGCCATGGTCCCTGGGTATGGGCCTTGCACTGGCCGCCTTCTGGCATACCCGGGAAGAGAGTATCTGGATCGTTCCCTCGTTGTCACTCGTATTCGTTTATGCTCTCTGGAACGGCAGAACATGGGGATGGCGCTATCTGGGCGGCCTGGTACTGCTCTTTCTCCTGCCCATGGTGATTCTTGCGGCCTCGACCTGGACGCTCTCTCTGCTGAATGAACACTATTACGGAGTCAAGGCCCCCATCGAGATCGAGACTCCGGAGTTCAAGTCCGCCTATGGCGGCCTGCTTCGCATCCGTTCGGAACATTGGCGTCAGTTCTATCCCGTGGTCAAGGATGTCCGGGAGAAGGCCTACGCGGTCAGCCCGGCCTTCCGGGAGATCAAGCCCTATCTGGACGGACCGGTGGGAAAGAAATGGATGGATTTCATTCATGGTACCGATCTGCCGGCCGCCTTTTTCATCTGGGTCTTTCGGGATTCGGTAGCCGAAGCCGGCTACTACAAGGATGGACGGCGGACGCTCGATTTCTACCGGCGCATGGGGGCGGAAATTGATCAGGCCTGTGCGGATGGCAGGCTGGATTGCCGTATGCGGATCACCTCCCTGGTGCCCACCTGGCACAGAGAATACAATCGGCTCTTCTTTCCCACCTTTTTCTCGGTCTTCAACCGGATCATCCATTTCAGCGGCTTTTCGGCCAAGACAGATGGTTTGCTCAGCAGGGGGACCATGGGTATCATGCGCCTGTATTCCACCGTGACCAGGGAGAAGGTGGTCACCAGCCGCAAGGATGTTCTCCAGGCGACCCCGGAGTACTACCGGCACCTGAACAGGGAAAAGACAAGGATCCTCCAGGATATCGGGGGCGGCTACCAGAAGCTCGTTCCTGCGCTCTTCTGGCTTGCCCTGGCTGTTCTGCTGGTCATTCTGGTCCAGTCCTTGCGGAAGAGGGAACTCTGTTTCTTCACCGTGCTTGCCCTGGCTACTCTGGCTGGAATCGCGGCCATCACCTTCATCCTCACGCTGGTTGCCATCACCTCCTATTCCGAGATAGAACGGGCCATGCACACAGCCTTTCCCCTGGTCCTTCTGTTCATCCTGGCTGTTTTCATCGATCTGTGGAGCCGGCTGTTTCCCGGCCAGACCGAGACGACCCATGGCTGGTCTGCTGCTGAGTGTTGACCTGGAGGACGTCCGCGACGGTCTGTCCGACGGTCATCGGTACGAGGACCGGGTGGTCGCCAATACCGGCCGATACCTGGACCGGTTCCGGGATTGGGGGGTGCAGGCGACCTTTTTCGTGGTCGGCAAGGTGGCCCGGAGACATCCGGAGCTGATCATGCGTATCCTGCGGGAAGGACACGAGATCGGCTGCCACAGTGACACCCACCTCCAACTTGATAGTCACACTCCCCAGAGTCTGGAAGCAGACCTGCGCGCCAACAGGGGCATCCTGGAAAGCTTGGGGGTGTCCGAGATCCATGGTTTCCGTGCCCCCACCTTCTCCCTGGTCGCTTCCACCAGTTGGGCCTACCGGGTGCTGGCAGATACCGGCTTCACCTATTCAAGTTCTGTGCTGCCGGCAAGGAATCCGCTCTACGGCTGGCCGGAATTCGGGCAGCGGTGCAAGAAGATCAATGGCACGGTCTGGGAGATCCCCATGACCGTCGCTCCGCTTCCCGGCTTGCGTGTGCCTGTGGCCGGGGGCGTGTATTTTCGGGTTCTGCCGTTCTGGTTCCTGCAACTGGTCGTCCGGTATTGCCTGCGTCGTCAGCAGGTGATCACCACCTATTTCCATCCATACGACATCGATACGCAACAGGAACGGTTCATGCATCCTGATCTGCACGAAAACCGCTTCTACAACTGGCTCATGTATCTAAACAGGGATAAGCTGCTGGACCGGCTGGACCGGCTGCGACGGTCCTGTCCAGTGTCTAGTTATGGGCGGTACGCAGCAGCCCTGGATTCCGGGGGCCGATAACGGTCAGGGGTTGATAGCCTGATTCTTGCGGATGAGGGCCAACTGCTCAGCGATCAGGCCAAGGAAAAAGAGAATCAGGCCGGTGAGGAAGAGAAACAGCGTTCCAGTGGAGATGCCTTCGCCCCGGAGCAGAATCGGTGTGCCCCAGGTGACGCTGAAGATGAGAAAGAAAAAACTCAGTGGCAGAAAGATGCGGCTGGGGTTG
>Ga0256914_1001838_pt1 | contig 18388 bp, 14 predicted proteins | sample HulkmetaG_FD_191571 | JGI IMG/M metagenome (GOLD analysis project Ga0256914, IMG submission 191571) | Hydrothermal chimney microbial communities from Main Endeavour vent field at the Juan de Fuca Ridge, Pacific Ocean - Hulk | ecosystem: Environmental > Aquatic > Marine > Hydrothermal vents ... | reverse complement strand
CTGCTTGTATTGTCGAGGTATTTCTCCGGGCAAGGAGGATTTTGCCGCTGCGTAACCGCTCCCCTGCCGGCATGGGGCTGGATTGCCGATACATCGGGGCAACAGCAGCACCGGATCGAATACTTTAACTATACAGCAAAAAAAAAGGCGGGTCAAAAAGAGGGGCTCTCTTTTTGACCCGCCAGGACCGGAAAAACGATTCAGCCTAGAATACGCCCTTGACCTTGCCGGTCTCCACATCGACATCGATGCGGCGGTAGGCCGGATCAGAGGCCGTACCCGGCATCAGGCTGATGGCCCCGGCCACCGGCACGACGAACCCGGCACCCTTGTAGGTGAGGATGTCGCGGACCGGCAGGGTCCAGCCCTTGGGCACTCCCTTGAGCTTGGGATCGTGGGATAGGGAGAGATGGGTCTTGACCATGCAGGTGCCCATCTCCTTCATCTCCGGATCAGCCTCGATCCGCTTGAGCTTGGCGGCAGCCTCGGGCGAGTAGGATACACCGTCGCCGCCGTAGACCTCCTTGACGATCAGCTCGATCCGCTTGGAAAGCGGAGTGTCGAGATCGTAGAGAAACTTGAAGTCATTGGGCTCTTCGCAGGCGTCGATGACCGCGTCGGCAAATTCCAGGGCACCGTCGCCGCCATGCTCCCAGTGGCGGGACAGAGCTACCCGGGCGCCGGCAGCCTCGGCCAACCGGCGGACAGCGGCGATCTCGTTGTCTGTGTCGGTGTAGAAGGCATTGATGCAGACGACCGGGTTGATGCCTGCCTTCTTGACCGTCTCGATGTGATGGATGAGGTTCTTGCAGCCTTCCTCGACCCAGCCGACGTTCTCGCCCTTGTACTCTTCGGGCATGGGCTTGCCGGGAACGGGAATCGGCGCTCCACCGTGGCACTTGAGAGCCCGGATGGTGGCCACGACAACCGCGCAGTGCGGCTTGAGACCGGAGTAGCGGCACTTGAGGTTCCAGAATTTTTCGAAACCGATATCAGCGCCAAAGCCGGACTCGGTGATGTTGTAGTCGGCCAGTTTCAGGGCCACCCGGTCGGCGATGACCGAGGACTGGCCAATGGCGATGTTGGCGAACGGTCCGGCATGGACGATGACCGGCTGGCCTTCCAGGGTCTGCATCAGGTTGGGATTGATGGCCTCGACCATCCAGGCGGTCATGGCGCCGTCCACCTCCAGGTCTGCGGTGGTGATGGGCCGGTCCTGCTTGTCGTAGGCCACAACGATCCTGCCGATCCGTTCCCGCATGTCCTTCAGGTCACGGGCGATGGCGAGAATGGCCATGATCTCGGAGCTGACCGCGATGGCGAAGGAGGACTGCATGGTCATGCCGTCCATCTTGCCTCCCAGGCCGATGGTGATGTTGCGCAGGGCCTGGGCGCAGAAGTCCATGATCCAGTTGAACTCCACCTTCTTGGGATGGATGTCCAGCCGCTTCAGGTTCCGCTTGGCCAGCTGTTCGTCGGTGTAGTTGCATTCATGCTGCATCCGGGCGGTGAGGGCCACCATGCCCAGGTTGTGGGCGTTCATGATGGCGTTGATGTCGCCGGTCATGCCCAGCGAAAAGGGGGTCAGGGGAATGCACTGGGCCAGACCGCCGCCGGCTGCGGATCCCTTGATATTCATGGTCGGTCCACCGGAGGGCTGACGGATGGCGCCGACAACGGACTTGTTCCGTTTGCCCAATCCCTGGACCAGGCCCATGGCGCAGGTTGACTTGCCCTCACCCAGCGGCGTCGGCGTGATGGCGGTGACATCGACATACTTGCCGTCCGGCCTGTCCTTGAGCCGGTCGAGGATCTTGCGGTAGTCCAGTTTGGCGAGGTAGTGGCCATGGGGCAGCAGTTCCTCCTTTTCCAGGCCGAGAATCTCGCCCAGCTCGTACACCGTCTTCATACGGCTTTCAGCTTCTTCTGCAATTTCCCAGTCAGCGTGCTTGGTGGGATCCAAAACCATAGGGTCCTCCTTTCGTTGTTTCATAATGAGTAATGAGGGCAACAAGACTCCACAGGAGAGCTCCTGCGCAAAACGATGATAATCCGACAGATTAGCAGGATTCTGCCGCCATGTCAACAGGAACCGGAACAGGCGGCCGGGATCAGCCGGTCACGGGCCGGATCTCCACCCGTTGCCGGAGAAATTCCTTGACCTCGCCGATGGGGACCTCGTTGCGGTGGAAGATGCCGGCCGCCAGGGCGGCCTCGGCCCCTGTCCGGGTAAAGACCTGGAGGAAGTGCTCCGCACTGCCCGCGCCGCTGGAGGCGATGACCGGTATGGTGACCGCCTCCCTGACCGCGTTGATCAGTTCCAGGTCAAAGCCGCTGTTGGTGCCGTCCCGGTCGATACAGTTGAGCAGGATCTCGCCCGCCCCGAGCTGTTCACAGGTCCTGGCCAGCGTTACCGCATCCAGGTCCCGTCCTTCCCGTCCGCCTCTGATGGTACACTGGTACCAGCAGAACCGTTCCCCGTTCGGGCCGGGAAAGTGGGTCTCGATGACCGGATGGTCCACCCTGTCCGGCCTGTCGACATAGACCCGCCGGGGATCGATGGAGATGACCACGGCCTGGTTGCCGTACACCCGGGCGATCTGTTCGATGGAGCTCAGGCCCGTCGCCTTGCCGGTCCTCAGGACCTCTTCGACGATCAGGACCGCATCCGAACCGATGGAGATCTTGTCCGCGCCGGAACGGAAGTAGGCGGCCGCCACCTCCAGGGCCGTGTATCGGTTGCCGTCGCGGTCGGTGAAGTCCCGGATACCGCCGCCGATGGTCAGGGGCACGAACACCTGCCTGGATGTCGCCTTCAGCACCTCGAGCATGGGCATGTCCTGGAGTGGAAAATCCCGGAATCCGGTAATGTTGAGAAAGGTGATCTCGTCGGCTCCCTGCTCGTAGTACCGGGCGGCCAGCTCCACCGGCTTGCCCAGGTTGCGGACGTTGCCGTTCTCCCGGACATCGTACTGATCCCCCTTGGTCACCACCAGGTCACCCTGGTCGTTCGACCGGACGTCCAGGCAGGCGATGATCCGTTTCGCCAGCCTGGTTTCCGACGGACAGCGGCGGGGAATGATCGCCTGCCGGGAATCGTCGAGAAAGTTTTCCAGCAGCCTCAGGCCACTTTTTCCGCTCTTCTCGGGATGGAACTGGGTGGCAACCAGGTTGCCCTGCTGGACGCTGGAGACGAAGCTGTAGCCGTAGTCCGTGGTGGTCAGCGTTGTATGGTCATTCTCCGGCACCACGTGATAGGAGTGGACAAAGTAGAATTTTTCGTCACCCCGGAGACCGTTGAAGATCCGGGAGGGCTGCCGGACACGGATGCCGTTCCAGCCGATGTGGGGCACGGCAAGCCGGGTCGCGAACCGTTTCACCTTGCCGGGGATGATACCCAGCCCCTGGATGGAGTCGGCCTCCTCGCTGGAGTCGAACAGGGCCTGGAGACCGAGGCAGATACCGAAGAACGGCCGGTCGGCCAGCAGGTATTCCCGCAGCGGTTCGAGAAAACCCTGCCGGTGCAGGCTCTCCATCATCGGCCCAAGACTGCCGACACCGGGAAAGACCAGGCGCTCGGCCGCCCTGATATCGGCAGGCGAGCGGACAGGAACCACAGTTTCGCCGAGCCGTTCAATGGCATTGACCACTGAACGGACATTGCCGGCACCATAGTCGAGCAGGGTAATCATACTGTTTCCACGAGATGAGATTGATCACAAGGGGCCTTGGCCCGTATCCGGCGGCACGGCTCCGGACAGGAGACCGCCTCCGGCCGGGTCCTGTCGGTGCGGATATCAGGCACCGATAATTAGAAGGCTTTGCCGGTTTCGTCAAGTCCTTATTGCCCGGCCGCTTTCCCTTCGTGCCAGGTTCGGGGGAACTCCAGCCTGTACCGGCATCCCTGTTCCGCCTTGCCGACGTGCAGCGATCCCCTGTGCTCGGCCATGATCTGGCGGACCAGCGTCAGGCCGGTGACCTGTCCGGGCATCCCCTCGGGGCCGCCGGCCCCGGAACAGGCTCGGGCTTCCCGGCCTGAAGCCTGATCCTGGCCGGTGACGGTCAGGAAAACGGTCTGCCCCTCCTCCCCCGCGGTGATGAAGATCCTGCCGTCCCGTGGGGTGGCGGTCGCCGCCTGCCTGAGCACATGGACGATGGCCACCCGGAGGATCTTCCGGTTGGCATGGATCCGGATATCCTGCTCCAGGCCGGCAAGGATCGGGTGCACCCGCCGCTGGCGGATGATGGGGCAGCCCTGGATGGCCTCCCTGACCAGGGTGGGCAGGCTGATCTGGGTGAACAGGTTGTGACGTTCGGCCGCCATCCGGTGAAACTGGTGCAGGATCCCGTCGATCCTGTCTGCCTGGGAAACGATCTGGCGGAGTTTGGAGACAGTGGACTCGTCCAGTCCGGCCCTGCGCAGAACCTGCCTGGCCAGGCCGCCGATCACGGTGGCCGGATTGCGGATCCGGTCGGCGATCCTCAGCGACATCTCGATGATGGTCCGTTCCTGGGCCAGTTCTTCCAGGTCGTTGGTAAGCTGGAGGAGTTCGCTGTTCATCCTGTCCAGGAGCTGGTTCCGTTCCTGGGCATCGCGGAGCAGCCGTATCACCTCCTCGTGCTTGGCCCGCAGGTTTTCCAGGTAGGATTCCTCGGTATCGGCGAAGAGTTCCCGCCTGAGTGCACCGATCCTGTCCAGGAGTTCCGCCCCCCAGGACAGGTCCTGCAAGGGACTCCTGGTCCGGATGGAAAGGGGAGCGCCCAGGAGGCCGCCCTCGACCTGGAGGGAGGGGAAAATACCGGCCAGGGCGGGAAGGGGCGGCATGGCCAGCAGCGTCTTCCGGTCCAGCGGACAGGCCCTGGCCCTCCTGTCCGGTCCTGCGGGAACGGTACACGAGGATCTGCCGGAGAAGGCCATCTCCAGTTCCAACCGTTCCTGCTCCGGATCGGGCCGGACAAGGGCGATCCTGACCTTGCCGCCGGAAAAGCCGGTTTCCAGGAGGCGGGAGATTTCCGAGGCGGCCGTGGCCAGCCGGGTGACCTGGAGGCGGGGGCATCCCAGGGCCCTGGTCAGGAGCTTGATCTTGTCCCTGACCCGTGGAATATCCCGCTGCTGTTCGATGATCAGGGTGAGGATGTGGAGCTGATCCGCCATGGCCGCCTCAGGGAGAGCGGTGCAGGGTCTGCAGCCGCACCAGGGCCTGCTCCACGTCCAGGGCGAACTCCAGCTCCTCCAGGGTGATGCCGAAGTCGAGCAGGGTCATGACCACGGGAACCGAAAGGCCGGCGATCACCACCCTGCTGTCCTGCAATCGCAGCCTCCTGGCCAGGCCGTGGAGATGATCGGCCAGGTAGGAGTCCATCACCTCCAGGTGCTGCACATCGATGATTACCCCGCGGCCGCGGCCATGGGCGACCCGGGTGCTGATCAGGTCTTCCAGGGTCCTGATGTCCCGGTCGTCGATGTCCTCCTCGATGGAGACCAGGAGGATCCGGCCCAGGGAAAAGACCGAAAACGGCTGCACCGGCCGGCCTCCTATTCCTCATCCAGGCTGACCGGCCTGCCGCTGCCGATGAGGTTGGAAACCTTCTGCAGCCGGACCTTCCGTTCCTCCAGCCGGGAGATGGCATACTGGAGGGCATCGGTCATCTTGCCCTTGAGAATGATATTGTCCAGGTTGATGCCCGAGTCGCTTATCACCCTGGCGATGTGCGGGCCGACGCCGGTGAGCAGGGTCTTGGTGCCCATCAGGCGGGCGGCGCTGGCCGTCTGCAGGATGTGACGGGCCACGCCGGCGTCGACGATGGGAACCCCGGTGATATCGATGATCACGAAGGCGGCCCTGGTCTGCTCGATGGCCTCCAGGACCCGCTCCATGGCGCTGTGGGCCCGGTGGCTGTCCAGGGTACCGATGAGTGGCAGGGTCAGGATGCCTTCCCAGACCTCGATGACCGGGGTGGACAGCTCCAGGATCTCGTCCTGCAGGTGGCGGATGTCCTCCTCCCGTTTGCGGAGCAGCTCCTCTTTCTGTTCCACGATGATCCGGTCTTTTTCCAGCCGCTCGGTGATATCGATGAAGTTCTCCACGCAGCCGATGATCTCGCCCTTGTAGTTGCGCAGGGGCCTGGATGTGAACTCGATGGGCACTTCGGTGCCGTCGCGGTGGAGGACCGTCTCGCCATGGTGGGCACTGTTCTTCATCACCGCCTGCTGGCAGGTGCAGGAGTCGGTCCTGCACATGGGGGTGTCGAAGATCTCGTAGCATTTGCGGTCAAAGCATTCGCCCGGTGTTTTGCCCACCATCTTGGCGCCGGCCCGGTTGATCATCAGGATGTTGTGATCCAGGTCAGTGACAAAGATTCCCGATGTGATGGCATTGATGATTTCGGAAAGAAAACCCTCGTCCAGATCGATTTCAGACAGATCTTTCATGCTCTCCCCCTGTGTTGAGGAACCGCTGCCCCGTTCCGGCAGGGGCCACGGACCCGAGCCGGCCGCGGAACAGGCCGGATCGCGCTGACCGGCCGATTTTGCTTGAACTGTACCATAGCCGCGAATAAAAGAAAACGGTGCTTATGGATTGCGGCCTCGGCCGCGCGGGAGAACCGAGGAGGGACGATGAACATCCAGGCCATGCTCCTGGCTGCCGGATTCGGGACCAGGCTCCGGCCCTACAGCCTGATCAGGCCCAAGCCGTTGTTTCCGGTGTGCAACCATCCGCTGCTGGAGATCATTCTGCGCCAGCTCCGGCAGGCCGGCTGTCGCAGGGTGGTGGTCAACTGCCATCACCTGGCCGGCCAGATCGGCCGGGCCGTGGCCGGCATGCCGGAGGTGCTGCTGCAGCGGGAGGAGGAGATCCTGGGAACCGGCGGCAGCCTGCGGCAGGCCCTGCCCGGCTTCACCGACCGACCGGTCCTGGTGGTCAACGGCGATATCCTGCACACCGTGGACCTGGCGGCGCTCTACCGTCACCATTGCCGGTCCGGCAACCTGGTCACCCTGGCCATGCATCACCTGCCCCGGTTCAACACGGTGGCCGTGGCCGGCGACCGTGTTCTGGGCTTCCGGGATCACGGTGCCGACCGGCTGCTGGCCTTTACCGGCATCCATGTGGTGGAGCCGGCAGTCCTGGAACAGATACCTGCCGGCCGCTTCTTCCATATCATCGATCTGTATGGACAACTGGCCCTTCGCGGCAGGGTGGGCCTGATGCGGGTGGATGGCGCCTTCTGGCATGATATCGGCACGCCGGAGGACTATCTGGAGGTGCACCGCCGGATCCTGGTCGACCGGCACGGTCCGGCCTGGTTGCATCCGGAACAGGGGGCCTGGTGTATCCATCCCTCGGCCGAGATCGGGACCGGGGTGCGTCTGCGGGGCTGGGGGGCCATCGGAGCCGGCTGCCGCGTGGGGGCTGGAGCCATTCTGGAGGACTGCGTGGTATGGAGCGGAACCACCGTCGATGCCGGGAAACAGAGACGCCTGGCCATACTCAGCGGCCGTGATGATCGCGACCGGCAAAGTAGTTGATCCAGGAGGAAGTCTGATCCAGGGACCAGTCCTTGGGCGGCAGGGAAGGGGCCTTGCCCAGGCTCTCCACGGTGCTTTCCCTGGCCAGGCGGCCGTAGACCCGCACCCAGAAGCAGAGCCGCTCCGGATGGACCTCGCACCGGCGGTCCCGGCTGCCGCCGCAGGGGCCGTTGGTCAGTTTTTTGGGACAGCCGGACTGGGGGCAGAGATAGGTGGATTCGGCCAGGGTACAGTCGCCGCACATCCGGCACCCGAAGAGGATGGTCTTGATGAGCCGTTCCCCCCTGGTGAGCAGGGTCCGCAGCAGGGTCCGCTCTCCGCACCAGAGGCAGAACCGGCCGAAGAGACGGCCGCTCCAGGAGGAACGGCTGAAGAGCAGCCCGTGGATCAGTTCGTGGAGAAACAGGCCTCCCCTGCGGCGGCCCGGCGCCAGGGGCAGCCGGTTGGAACCGCAGGCGCATGCCGTGGGTCGGTCGTAGAGATACCAGGTGCGGTCCAGGGGGAAATGGACCAGGGGCCGCAACTCTTCCCAGTTGTCCCCCAGCTCGGCGGCCAGGTCGAGGATCGAGCGGATGTCGTCGAACCGAAGGCCGTTGCCGCCAAGATGGACGCCGCTGTATCCCAGGCCCCTGAGCACGGCGATCTGCCGGGCGGCCCGCACCAACCTGCTCTCCCTGTCACCGGCCTCGGCCTCCTCCTCGATGATCCGGACCAGGCGGCCAGGCAGGATCACCCCCGGTACTCCGCCCCTGGCCATCAGCCTGGCCACGGCCGGAGACGGGATGAAGACATTGGCCAGGACCGGGATCCGCAGGTCGCAGTCCCCCAGCAGCCGAATCAGCTCCTCGAACTTGCAGAGGTCATAACCGAGCTGGGTGACGACAAAGTCGGCTCCGGCCCGGATCTTGCGGAGCAGCCGGGCGTACTGCCAGACCTGTTCGGCCTCGCTGATCTTGAAGGGCGAAACCACGCAGCCGGTGAAGAACGGGTAGGGTGGGGCAGTCTCCCGGCGTCGGCTGCCGCCGTCCGGGTAGCGTCCCTCCTCCATGCGCTGGATGAGTTCCAGGGTCTGGATGGAATCCAGGTCAAAGACCGGCTTGGCCTGGCCGTGGTAACCGGCCCGGGGAAAGTCGCCTCCCAGGACCAGCAGGGCCCGGAACCGTTGCCGCTGGTAGAGGAAGAGATGGCTCTCCACCTGGTTGCGGTTTTTGTCCTTGAGGGAGAAATGGACCAGCGGTTCCAGGCCGATCCGCTGGACCTCGGAACCGATGGCATAGGGCGCCAGGGCAGGGTGACCGCCGGCATTGTCGGTAATGGACAGGGCCCTGATCCGGCCGTCCTCTGCGGCAGCCCGGGCAAAGTCCAGCAGTCGTTCCACCTTTTTTCCACCTGACCCCTGGCCCGGAACCAGTTCATAGGTTATGGTGAAGTCGTCCGGATCCTGGAGTGATTGCTGAAACGGCGAGGCTGGGTACATGGCTGTTCCGGGGTCTTGGCTGAACGGGTGCGAGGACCAATAGTAGCCGGATGACAGAAATCGCGCAAGGAATGAATGGGATGCAGGACAACGCCCATGGGGACTGAGACTGGACAGGTCGTCCGGGTGGCCTGCCGGCTCTATCCGCCGTGGCAGGGACAGGATCAGCGGATCAGGCCGGAGCGCATCGCTCCGGACGGCTCCAGCCGGCTCTTCTTCCGGCTTCGCGACCCGGACGGCCACAGCCTGATCGCCGTTCTGCCGGCCCCGGAGAAGACCGGCCGCCGGGAGGCCCTGGCTGCCTGGCAGATCGGCCGGCACCTGCGCCGGCGGGGCGCGCCGCTTCCCATGCTCCTCGGATACGACAACGGTTCCGGGCTGCTGCTTTGCGAAGATCTCGGTCGGCTCCGGTTGCACGACCTGGTTCTGCAGCAGGGAGAGAACGATCCAGCTGTCCGCGCTCTCTACGAACAGGCGGTCCGCGCTCTGGCCAGGATGCAGGTGCAGGGTGCGGAAAAGTTTTCCTGTTCCTGGTGCTGGGATACGCCGCGGTATGACCGGGAGGTGATGATCCGGCGGGAATCGCTCTATTTCCTCGAGGCCCTTTGCGTGGATCTGCTTGGTATCGAGGCGGACCGGAAGAGGCTGCTGGCCGAATTCCGCCGGCTGGCCCGGGAGGCGGAAAAGGCCGGAGCGGAATTTTTTCTCCACCGCGATTTTCAGTCCCGCAATATCATGGTCCGGGATGACCAGGTCGTGTTTATCGATTACCAGGCCGGTCGCCTCGGTCCCCTGGCCTATGACCTGGCCTCCCTCCTCCTGGACCCCTATGTCCGGCTCTCCGCCTCCATGCAGGTGGCCCTCAAGGATCGGTATTTCGAGGAACTGTCCTCCCTGGTCAAGTATGACCGGGACCGGTTCGAACGGGAGTTCCGCATTCTGGCCGTGCAGCGCAACCTCCAGGCCCTGGGGGCCTACGGGTACCTGAGCGGTCGGCGCGGCCGGCGTTTTTTCCGTTCATTCATCGGCCCGGCCCTTCTTTCCCTGCAGAGACTCCTTGCCGGGCCGTGCTTTGCCGGGTATCCTGCCCTGCGCCGGTTGGCCGACGAGGCGGAAGCCAGCTTTGCAGAGCAGCAGGGGATATCGGCTGGATCCGGCGGCCCCCTTCAGGCATGATGACACCGTGGACGAGCAGAAGAGGTTGAGCAACAGTGGACAGGCAGAAGAGACAGAGCAGTTCCCTGGTGGCCCTGATCGGCCGCCCCAATGTTGGCAAGTCGACCCTGTTCAACCGGATGACCAGGCAGCGGGATGCCATCGTCGACCCCACTCCCGGTGTGACCAGGGACCGCCATTACGCCCGGGTCACCTGGGACGGGCAGGGGTTCATGCTGGTGGACACCGGCGGCATCGATGACCGGGAGGGCACCATCAATGCCCACATCCGTTCCCAGGCCATCCAGGCCATCGACGAGGCCGATATCATCCTCTTCCTCATGGATGGCCGGCAGGGGCTGGTGCCCCTGGATCACGAGATCGTTGACCTGCTCCGGAGGACGAGCAAGACCGTGTTTTTCGTGGTCAACAAGATCGATGGTCCGGAGCAGGAACCCGAGCTGCTGCCGCCCTTCTGGGAACTGGGAGTGGAACCTCTCTGGCCGCTCTCCTCCGAGCACGGCTATGGCTTCCGGAGCCTGATGGATGCGCTCTGCGAGCGACTGGACAGGGACGTGGCCCCGCCGGACCTGCCGGAGGGTACGGTGCGGCTGGCCTTCCTCGGCCGACCAAACGTGGGCAAGTCCTCCATGGTGAATGCCATCGTTGGCCAGGAGCGGATGGTGGTCTCGGACGTTGCCGGTACCACCAGAGACAGTGTGGACACCCTGCTCACCAGGGACCGGTACAGTTACCTTCTCATCGATACGGCCGGAATCCGCCGCAAGGGCAGGACCAGGGACAAGCTGGAGAAGTTTTCCATACTCAAGGCCCTCAAGGCCCTGGGCCGGTGCGACATCGCCCTGGTGCTCATCGATGCCGGCGAAGGGATCACCGAGCAGGACACCAAGATCATCGGTTATACGCAGGACCAGGGGCGGGCCCTGATCATCCTGGTGAACAAGTGGGACCTGCTCAGAGATGACCCGAAACGGCAGAAACAGCTCATGGAGGAGATCCGCCTGGCAACCGGCTTCGTGTCCTTTGCGCCGGTGCTCCGGGTTTCCGCCCTGACCGGTTCGGGCATAAAAAAGATCTTTCCGGAGATCGGCCGGGTGTACCGCCAGTTCAACGAGCGGTTTTCCACGGCCGCCCTGAACCGCCTCCTGGAATCGGCCCAGCGTCACCACACCCCGCCCCTTTACCGGGGACGGCGGCTGAAACTTTACTATACCACCCAGATCGGCACCGCGCCGCCCACCTTTGTCATCATCGCCAATGCCCCCAAGGGCATCCATTTTTCCTACCAGCGGTTTCTGAAAAACCGCTTCCGCCGGGGGCTGGGGCTGGACCGGGTACCCATCCGCCTCCTGTTCAGGGAACGGAGCGGCAGACGGTCCCAGGGAAGACAGCGGCGCACTGCCGGATAGACCGCGGTCGACGGTGTTGTTCCGCCTGTGCCGGAAGCCGCGGGATCAGCCGAAGATTCCCTTGAGAAGGAAGAAAAACATCATGGCCATGATGGCCCCGGCCGGCAGGGTGACCAGCCAGGAGATGATGATGTTCATCACCACCCGCAGGTCCAGGGCGCCGATGCCCCGGGCCAGGCCGACACCCAGCACCGATCCGACGAGGATATGCGTGGTGGAGACGGGCAGGCCGGTCCGCGAGGCAAGGACCACCGTGCTGGCAGCCGCCAGTTCGGCGCAGAAGCCGCGCGAGGGGGTCAGCTCGGTGATCCGGGTGCCCACGGTGAGCATGACCCGGTATCCAAGGGTGACGAGGCCGAGGACGATCCCGCCGCCGCCGAGCAGAAGGATCCATACCGGCAATTCGGATTTCTGCATCACCTCGCCGCCTGAGTTGACAATGCTGATCACTGCGGCCAGAGGTCCGATACCGTTGGCCACATCGTTGGAGCCGTGGGCAAAGGCCATGGAACAGGCCGTGAAGAGCATCATGGGGGTGAAGACCTTTTCCACGCTGGCGAAGTGGTAGTCGCGGTTGGCCTCCACATCCTCCTTGACCCGGCGGATGAACAGCCAGCCGACCAGGGACGTGAGCAGGCCGATACAGCAGGCAACGGCGACGCTCTGCGGTCCACTGAGGTCGATATGCAGGTGCTTGAGGCCCTTGAACAGGGTAACCAGGGAGATGACGAATCCCACCAGAAAGATGTAGAACGGCGCGTACCGTTTGGCGTTCCTGAGGGGATTTTCGGTGTTGAAGATCAGTTTTCTGGTGCTGATGACCAGGAGAAAGGAGATGGTGCCGCCAATGGCCGGGGAGATGACCCAGGAAGCGACGATCTTGCCGATCTTGGCCCAGTTGACCGCATCCGGGCTGATGCCCACCATGGCGAATCCCACCAGGGCGCCGACGATGGAATGGGTGGTGGAGACCGGCCAGCCCTTGCTGGAGGCGATCATCAGCCAGACCGCGGCCGCCAGGAGGGCGGCCAGCATGCCGAAAACCAGGATTTCCGGCGTATCGACGATCCCTGAAGGGTCGATGATCCCCTTGCGGATGGTCTTGGTGACGTGGCCGCCGGCAAGGACGGCTCCGGCGAATTCAAAGACAATGGCGATGCCGATGGCCTGCTTGACCGAGACGGCGCCGGCACCCACCGAGGTGCCCATGGCATTGGCCAGGTCGTTGGCCCCCACGCCCCAGGTCATGTACAGGCCGAAGATCACGGCCAGGGCCACGAACACTGTGCCGTATGCTGCGATTATTTCCATCTCTTTCCCCTTTTTTCAGCTATTTCGACAGGAACAGCAGTAAACGGTCAGACATGTTTTCCGCCTGGTTGGAGATATTGCCCAGCAGATCGATGATCTGATACCAGAACATCGCCGAGACCGGCGGCAGTTTCTCCTCCACCCTGAACAGGGCCCGCTTGATCCGGTGGAGGATGTTGTCGATGTTGTGCTCGCTCCTCCGTACTCCGGCGATCATCCGGATCACCTTGTCGTACTCCTTGCCGCCGAAACCCACCTGGACCAGCTCGTCCAGTTCCTCGATCATCAGCTTGGCCTCGCCGCAGATCTCCATCACCCCTTCCAGGAGCTCGTCCAGCAGGTCCTTGATCTCGTCCGGGACCCGCATCTCCCGGCTGGTCAGGATCTGGCTGATCTTTTCCGCATCATCGGCTATGGCGTCCTGGTCGCGCAGGAGAGTGAGCAGGTCCCTGCGGTCCACGGGCATGAACAGGGTCTTGGGCATGTGGAGCCGGAAGATGCTCTTGAGCTTGTCCGCCTCGGTCTCCAGGCGGGCGATCTGTCCGGCGGTTTCCTCGAGTTGCCTGTTGTCGTCGTTATACAGGGCATCGAACATCTGGGGCAGCAGGCAGACGCAGCTGAACACCGTGCGCATGTGTTCCTGCAGTGGTTTGAACGGCGATTTCCGCAGCAGTCCCGCCAGGGGGCTGGTCGACTTGATGGCCATCTTGACCTCCTTGGACGTTGCATGGTCCATCTCCCCGGCCGGGGAGATGGACCTCGGGTGATGATATGGATCCAGAACCGTACACCATACCCTGTTTACTTCATTTTCCCAATAATATTCAACAGCGGTTCAGCCGGATAGGTGAGGGGGATCATCCGCCTGTTGAGGCCGATGAAGAGGCTCGGCCCCTCGGGACGGCCACTGTAGAGGATATGGTGTCCCTTGATCTCGCCCACGTTCAGCCAGACGCTGCCCGTGGGATCCAGGGGCGTATGACCGACGATGAAGGGGGTTCGCTTGGCCAGCTCCAGGCCCTTGCGGAACCGTTTCACGTCGGCCTTGGTATAGCCGGCCAGGAAGTTGGTCCGCTGCAGCCGGCCGGTAATCAGCTGGTGGGCGATCTTGGGGTGGTTGTGCAGGTTGATCAGCTTGCTGCGGCTGATCTTTTTCAGGGGCGGACCGGCATGGCAGGCGACGAAGAAATCCGACTTGATCACGTAGGGAAGCAGGTCGAAAAAACGCTCCATCTCGGCAACATATTCTTTGCCGCGCAGTTCGAGCAATCGCTGCCGCATGAGCAGGCCCTGGGATACGCCGTTTTTGCTGATCTTGGCTGCAAAGGAGTCGTGGTTGCCGCGCAGGTAGAAGAAACTGGCCGGAAACCTGCGCTTCATGGTCAGGATCAGGTCCATTATCAGAATGGAGCTGTCCATGTTTTCCATCTCCCGCGGCAGTTCCGAATGGATGGCGTCACCCAGGAGGACCAGGCAGGCGGTTTCGCTTTCCATTCCGTCCAGGAACTTGTTTTCACTTAATATCTTGAGGAGATTGTTGACCTGGGCATGGAGGTCGCCGACGATGACCGGCGCCTTGTCGTTTGGCAGTTCGATCAGGCCGCCCGGCCTGCCCTCGCTGTTTTCGGGACGAAAGGGTTCCCGGGCCAGGATGCGGTTCACGTCCTTCAGCAGCTGCAGGGCCGGTCCCGGGGGCAGAAGGGCCACGGTGCCGCCGTAGATCTCCCGGATATGGGTGAGGGCGGCAAAGCGGCGGGCCTCCAGCCGTGCCTCCCGGTCCGAGTCGTCCACCCGGATGATCTCCACCGGGTACTCTTTCTCGAACGGGGTGATGATCAGGTCCCCTCGCCAGTTGGTGACTTGAAGGTGGCGCTTGCCAACACTCTTGGGAAAGTTGAAGATAGCCTTGTACTTGTTGTTGGCCCGGCCGATCACCACCGTTTCGCCGGCCTTGAGGCGGGCAAAGCCGCAGATGTTGGAGCCGAATGTGCGCGGATCGGTGATCAGCCAGTTCTTTTGCAGGTGTTTTTTCCTGATCCCCAGCGGAATCTCCGGGTAGAAGCGGAGGATCTGGGTGGGGCCCAGCCGCAGCTCCAGGGGGGTGCCGTCATAGGCCACCCGGCTCTCCCGGGTTATCGGCTCCCAGGTGTGGGTGACATTCAGCCAGTTGATGGGATGACGACGGAGCAGGAGCCATTTCCAGCCGGCGATGGTGGTCAGCCGGGGACGTTTTCCTGTGCGGGCCGTTGCCCAGGCCGGGATGGTCATGTCTCCCTCCTCCACGATGCGCATGGGCGGCGAGTCGAGGCTCTTGCGAACATAGACCTGCACCTGTTGCCGGTGCAGGTAGAGGGCGACGTGCTGGTAGATTTCCAGCTGCCGCCTGACCACCTCCAGCGTCAGGTCCTCGTCCACGGGAAAATAGCCTTCAGACTGCCTGTTCTGACGCCGTCTGAAGATGACCTCTGCCGGCGGGAGAAGAAATTCGAAGATGTAGCGTTGCCGCCAGTTGGTCTGGAAGATGTTTCTGCTCTCCGGCGGGATCCGGATCCGCTCCAGTTCCAGTTCCAGCGGCTGCTCCGCCTCCAGCCACTCCTGGTCGAAGACGGTGAGCGCCTCCCGGATCCCGCGGAAGGGGAGGCCGAGGTGCACCTCCCTGGGCCGGAAGGTGAGGGCCTGGTCCTTCCACCATCCCTTCCTGGTCAGGTCCAGGTACCCTTCATTGGGCCAGCCATGTATCTTGTTGATATAGTATGTTTTTCCTGCTCCAGGCGGGCCGGTGACCACAAGCTGGATAAAGGTCAGGCCGGCGGGCAGACGGACACCGCGGATGTCCTGCAGTTCGGTGATGGGGACCAGTTTCTTTTTCAGCGGATCGCTCATCTGCACCCGGAAAGGGGAAGAGGTTGGTATCGTGCCTCCTCTTTACCGGAGATTGCATACATTTTCAAAACCTTCTTCTTCCGGTGGCGGAAATGCTCCGGAATGATTACCTGAAATATCAGGAGACGGGAAAACTGGTCTTTTGCTCCGGCCCGGGATACAATGCAGGAGTATGCAGGGACCCCGGCCAACAATTCAGACAGGGATGAACGGTGGAACACGTGGACAAACCGGATAACAGTTTTGCTGTCACAATCTATTCATTCGGATTCAAGCATGGGCATCCAGAGGCCGACATGGTGCTGGATGTCCGTTTTCTGCCCAACCCCTACTGGGTGGAGGAACTGAAGGCCCATACCGGACTGCAGCCGGCTGTGGCCGCCTATGTCCTGGACAACAGCACCGGCCGGGAATTCCTGGACCGTTTTGAACCCTTTCTACTCTTTGTCCTGGATTCGCATCGCAGGGCGGAGCGGCAGGAGGTGCGGCTGGCCGTGGGCTGTACCGGCGGTCAGCATCGGTCCGTGGCCGTGACTGACCACCTGCGCCGGTTTCTGGAACGGGAGCGGTTTGCCGTCAGGGTGTTCCATCGGGACCTGGACAAGGCCTGAGCGGGACAGTATCCATTCTGAACACTTTTCAGAAGGAGGTAGCTATGAAAGATCTGTTGAAGACCATCATGTACGGTGGAATCGGAGCGGCGTTTCTCACCAAGGAGAAGATCGAGGCGCTCAAGTCCGAGCTGATCGAAAAGGGCAAGCTGTCCCGGGAAGAGGGCAAGCAGTTTGTCGAGGAACTGATGAAGAAGTCCGAATCCGCCAAGGATCAGCTTGAACTCTGGGTGACCCAGCGGGTGGAGGAGAAGATCAAGCAGCTCAACATCGCCACCAGCGACGAGATCGCTGATCTGCGCAGAAAGGTCGAGGAACTGCAGGTCGCGCTGAACAGGGAGGCCGGAGACTAGTTATCGCCTCCGGCTCGGGATGTTCAGTATAAAGAAACTCGGGGCCATCAGCAGGACCTACCGGCACCTGAACCGGTACCACCGCATCCTGCGCGTACTCTTCAAGTACGGTTTTGAAGACCTGGTTGATCGTCTGCACATCGACCAGTACCTGGAATCCGGTCTGCAGATGATCAACCGCAAGCCGCGGGAGCAGATCGAGCGCCATTCCCGGCCCGAGCGGATGCGGATGGCCATGGAGGAGCTGGGCCCGACGTTCATCAAGCTGGGCCAGCTTCTCTCCACCCGTCCGGATTTCGTTCCCCCGGACTACCTGGATGCCCTGGCCAAGCTGCAGGATGACGTGCCGCCTTTTTCCTATGCAGAGGTGTGCCGCATCTTCAGAGAGGAGACTGGCCGGGATCCGTCCGACATTTTCCAGTATTTCGACACCGTTCCCCTGGCAGCCGCCTCCATCGCCCAGGTGCACCAGGCCCGCCTGGACAGCGGGGCCGAGGTGGTGGTCAAGGTGCAGCGGCCGGAAATCGAAAACATAATCGCCGTCGACCTGGAGATCCTGGCCCACATCGCCGGCCTGATGGAGCAGTATCTGGAAGAGGTCCAGGGGCACCGGCCCACGGCCATTGTCCGCGAGTTTGCCCGCAGCCTCTCCAGGGAAATCGACTTTACCATCGAGCTGACCAACATCCAGCGGTTCGAACGCCAGTTCAGCGCCAACCAGACCATCCATGTGCCGGCCGTCTATCCGGAATACAGCTCGGAGCGGATCCTGGTCCTGGAACGGATCCAGGGGATCAAGGCGTCCGAGATCGACCGGCTGCGGGAGTACGGCTATGATCTGCACCTTCTGGCAGAGCGGGGATCCAACCTGGTCATGGAACAGGTATTCGTGCATGGATTCTTCCATGCCGATCCCCATCCCGGCAACATCTTCGTCCTGCCGGACAATGTGGTCTGTTTCATCGATTTCGGCCAGATGGGCCGCCTGTCGCTCAAGGACCGGGAAGACTTCACCGATCTGGTGTTTCACCTGGTCGCCGGCAACGAACGCAAGGTGACCGCCGGGGTGCTCCGGCTGACCATCCAGCACGGGGAGGTGGACCGCGAGGCCCTGTCCCGGGACCTGGGCGAACTGATGGACCGATACCTCTACTGTCCCCTGGGCGAACTGCAGGCCGGCAAGATTCTGAAGGATCTGCTGGACCTGGTGACACGGCACCAGCTCTCCCTGAAGCCCAACTTCTACCTGATGATGAAGGCCCTCAGCACCGTGGAGGGGGTCGGCCTGATGCTGGACCCGGATCTCCGTCTCGTCGAGCTGGCCACCCCCTTCCTGCGCAGGATCAGGACCAGCCGGATCCATCCGGGCAGGCTGGCCGAGGAGCTGGGAGAGACGGGCGGTGAATACCTGGCCCTGCTGCGCGATCTCCCCCAGGATCTGCGGATCATCCTGCAGCAGGTGCGGGAGGGCAACGCTCGTCTCAATTTCGAGCACCATGGACTGGGCTCCCTGGGCCGGGCCCTGGACCGGATCTCCAACCGGATCGCCTTTGCCATCGTCCTGGCTGCCCAGATCATCGGCTCGTCCCTGGTCGTCCTTTCCGACATTCCACCCAAGTGGAACGACATTCCCATCA
>Ga0256914_1001837_pt1 | contig 18390 bp, 9 predicted proteins | sample HulkmetaG_FD_191571 | JGI IMG/M metagenome (GOLD analysis project Ga0256914, IMG submission 191571) | Hydrothermal chimney microbial communities from Main Endeavour vent field at the Juan de Fuca Ridge, Pacific Ocean - Hulk | ecosystem: Environmental > Aquatic > Marine > Hydrothermal vents ... | reverse complement strand
GGACGGGGCGGCCGGCTGCGGAGAGCTGGCCTGGGTACAGCCGGACAAGGCCGAGGTGAACCAGCAATCGGTCAAACTCAAGGGCCGGGGCGAGCTGATCCGGAAACAGCATCAGCAGCAGGCACTCTTTGCCGGCTCGGTGGATCTGGGAAGGAGCAGCTTCAGTCTCGGATCGATGCGCTGGAGCAGCGAGTCTGGCAGCTGGGACGGCACGCTTCGCCAGGAGAGCGGCCAGGCCAAGCTCGGCACAGGACTGGAAGGCCGGCTGGAGCTTGGTCGTTTTGCGTTCAGTACAGGGACAGATCCGTTCCGTATCAGGGGAAAGACAGCAGCCATGCAGCTCGACATGACGTTTTATGATGCCTCTTCCTTTGCAGGGGATGCCTCCCTGCAGGGAGAAGAACTGCATGCCGAACAGGCAGGCTCCGGTTTGGATCTGGCAGTGCGCCGACTGCTCCTGGACAGGATGCATTTCGATGACACAGAGGCTGGGATCGGTCGTCTGGAGGGCGAGGAGGTTCAGGCCGGTCTGCCCGGCCACAAGGATCTTTTCCTGGAGATCGGTCGGCTGGGGCTTGCCGGACTGCAGCTTGCCGATTTCAGGCCCGGCAAGCTGACAAGCCTGCAGGGCAGGGAGATTCGAATGCTGGCAGGGCCGGACCGGAAGCCCCTGGTGACCGTCACCGGCCTGGAAGCCGGGGAATTGACCTTGGCTGCATCCGAGGGGATTTCGGTCAGCAAGGTGTCTTTCCGTGATGTCGGTCTGCTGCACACCAGTAATGGAGAGGAGGGTCAGGACGGGTGCCTGCTGGCCAAGATCGGGGGTGACGGACTGGCGTACCAGGCAGGGCAGGGTCTGACCGGAGAGGCTGTCAATATCGGGGCAATGGAATGCTGGCTGAAGCGGAACAGGAAGGGCCGTCTGACCGTCGCTGAGAGATTACGTTCCCTGCTGAGCACCGGGCCTGCAGATGGGGCTGCTCAGAAGGATACAGACACCGCTGGTCCCGCTTTCAGCCTCCGGAAGGTGATGGTCCAGGAAGAGAGTCGGATCCATTATACAGACCATAGCCTTACTGTGCCTTTTCGAAGCGAGTTGACCATATCTGCCCTGGAGATTGCCAATATCGATTCGTCCCGCCCTGATCAGGAGGCTGATTTTTCCATGAAGGGCCTGCTGGAGGGGCGCGCCCCACTGGAAGTGCAGGGCAAAGTCGCACCCTTTGGAGAACAGCTGAATCTGGCTCTGGAGATCAAGGTCAAGAACTATCCGCTCACCAATCTTACGCCCTACACGGTGGAGACGGTGGGCAGGGAGCTGGACCATGGCCGTCTTCAGCTGGAATCCGTTCTGACCGTACAGCATGGTAACCTGGACATGGAGAACAGTCTGGTGTTCAGTCAGCTTGAAACCAAAACCGTTTCCAGCGATCTTGCTGCCCGGTTGGACAGCAGGTTGCCTCTGCCCCTGGATTCGGCCATTGCGTTTTTGCAGGACAGTGATGAAAAGATCGTGCTTGATATACCGGTCAGTGGCCCGCTGGCCGATTTACATGTGGGCATCAGCGATCTGTTGATCACTGCCCTGGGCAGGGCCCTGGTGCCGGCAGCCACCTCATACCTGATGTACACCCTAGGGCCGTATGGTGCGCTGGCCTATGTGGGCGCCAAGGTTGGGGAAGGGCTGTTGCGTACCCGACTGGCTCCCATGCATTTTCCACCCGGTGTGGTGCAGCTCGACGAGAAACAGAAGGACTATTGCAAAGGACTGGCCCGCCTGCTGCAAGAACGGCCGACAATCGACCTGTATATCTGCCCCGTGGTCAGCCTGGCAGAACTCGACACGGGTCCAGGGACAACGTCTGTAGAGGATCTCTCTGCCCTGCCTGAAAATGCCCGGAAAGAGCTGATCGATATCGGTCAGGCCAGGGCCAAGAGAGTGAGTTCGTTTCTCCAGGAGAAGTACGGTATTAACAGCGAGCGGCTGCTCATCTGCAAGACACGACTTGAGGCCGGGCGGGACAGTTCCCGCGTTGATCTGCAGCTCTGATTCACCAGATCCGCACGCTTCCCGTGTCCAGGTGGACGAAATTGGAGCGATGATAATAGCCTACTCCGCCAGCCCGCAGACCGATGGCGCACAGCTGGAGATGACGGGTGTCGACGCCCTGCAGCCGAACGTCGATGGCCCGGCCCTGCATGTGGAGGCTGTTTTTTGCCACACCTGTCGTTGTCCTGCGCAGGTAGGCGTTGGTCTTGGGTGAACGGTAGCCGGAAATGACCTCGTATACCGGTCTGGTCAGACCAAGGCGCTGCTGGATGACCCAGAGAATATCCAGAAGCCGGAGATCGATATCGTGGATATCGCCGGTCCGGAAATCACGCAGATATCTGTTCACCATCTGCAGGACCAGGGGATCGTAATGGTCGCCTCGGGCATAGAGGACATCAAGGTATTCACCGGTATGGGTGTGGTAGAAAGACAGGGTTCGCGGTTGAGCGGCAAAGGCCGGCAGGCAACCGGTGATCATGAACCCTGCAAGTGCTCGGGCACCATGGAGCAGAAAGGTTCGCCGGTTCATGATGAAGGACTCCTTTGGATATATCGGAAATGCCCCTGGACAGCGGGACATGCACGTCATACCTGATATAATTAAATCCAGAGGAGAACCGGCTGTCAAGTTGCCCGGCAGGGATGGAATGGCGCAAGAGGTGCTTCGGGCAGCCCCCAAAACGGAAAGAGCAGATAAAAAGGATTGCGGTGCAGGGAACGGGGGCTGGGGGCGTCAGCTGGGATACCTCGAAAATTGACTTTTCGCCCGAGATCGAACCATGTATAAAAAAACGGGCCATGCCGCTTGAAGGCCGCATGGCCCGATCTTGGCTTCATACACGATGAAGCTCAGCAACCGCCGATGCCTCACCCGCTTTTGGCGACCGGTGCGTTTTGTTTAGTTGCATCCGTTGCCGACATCATGATGGCGTTCCGGTTGACCTTTACCTTGACCCCGTCAGCGATCTCCATGGTGACCACCGTGTCCGTCAGACTGGTGATCCGGCCGTGCAGGCCACCGTTGGTGACGACCCGGGAACCTTTCTTCAGGTTGTTGAGAAAGGCCTGGTGTTCCTTGGCCTTTTTTTGCTGTGGCCGGATAATCAGAAAGTAGAATACCAGGATAATGAGGATTAACGGTGCCAGCTGCATCAGACCGCCGGCAGGCCCGGCCGGCGGTGCCGCCCCAGAGGCGTACGCGATTCCGATCATGTCTTCAGGTTCCTCCAATACGGTGTTGGTTGTTCATGGGCCTGTCCGCTGTCTGGCATGGAATTCCCGACGAAAGCTCCCAAACCGGTCCTCGCGGATGGCCTGCCGCATTTCCCGCATCAGGTTACAATAATAATGCAGGTTATGAATACTGTTCAGCTGGCAGGCCAGGATTTCCCTGCTGACAAACAGGTGACGCAGGTAGGCCCTGGAATAGTTGGCACAGGTGTAACAGCTGCACTCTTCGTCTATCTGCCGCTCGTCGCTCCGGTACCGGGAATTTTTTATAACAAGTCTGCCCCTGGAAGTAAAGAGCATTCCATTGCGGGCATTTCTGGTGGGCATGACACAATCGAACATGTCCACTCCGCGATGGACCGCCTCCACCAGGTTTTCCGGCGTGCCGACCCCCATGAGATAGACAGGATGGCTCGCCGGCAGGTGCTCTACGGTAGCCTCGATCATGTCATACATCATCTCGGCCGGCTCTCCCACCGAAAGGCCACCCAGGGCATAGCCGTCAAAACCCATGTCGACGAGTTTTTTGGCCGCCTCCTGTCGCAGTTCGGGAAACATTCCGCCCTGCACGATACCGAAGAGCAGCTGTTCGGGATTGGTACGCGCCGCAAGGGACCGCTCTGCCCAACGCGCGGTGAGCGCTGTGGCATCCCTGGCCGTGGTGATATCCACCGGATACGGGATACAGGTGTCGAGGACCATCATGATGTCTGATCCCAGGGCTTCCTGCACCTGGATGGCGTCTTCGGGAGACAGGTGCAGCCTGGCACCGTCGAGATGGGAACGGAAGCTCGCCCCTTCCTCGGTGATGGTCGCCAATTCCTGGAGGCTGAATATCTGAAAACCTCCGGAATCGGTCAGTATCGGGCGGTGCCAGTTCATGAACCGATGCAGCCCACCCAACTTGCGGATCAATTCATGGCCGGGACGGATGAACAGGTGATAGGTGTTGCCCAGAATGATCTGGGCACCCAACCTGAGAAGATCTTCCGGAGTGAGCGCCTTGACCGAGGCCTGTGTGCCGACCGGCATGAAAACCGGCGTCTGGATGGCCCCGTGGCGGGTGACTAGACGCCCGGCACGTGCCCGGCATTCACTGGAGCGGGTGCTGACGGTAAAATGGAGAGTCGATCTGTCCATGCCCTGAAGAGTAGTCGTTGCTGTTTCGCCGGAAGGTGACAAATGGACAACATAGCACTGGAGGATGGATCGTCCAGGAAAAAAGGGCTTCGGCAGCCGTCCTTTTTCTTCTTTTCAAACCTGGCCGGCTTGCTTTTCTCCAGTTCATATGATTTTCTTCAAGTAGGGTCGGCTGGCGGCGGCATGACCGGCCGATCATGGCGATTCACCGATCAACACCCAGGAAGTCCGGCACAGACCGGCTGCCCGGGATCAGTGCAGGGGGCATGTCGATGGCAAAGAAACCGAGTATTCAGACAAAGTATGTGCTGATTTTTTTAGGGACTCTGGCCTTGCTGGCAGGTTTCTTTTTCGTGGGACTTTTTCAGCTCCGCACCGAGGTCGCCAGGAACGAGGCGGCCGCCGTTGCAGACCAGGTCGTTTCCTTCAGGGCCTGGGTGGCCCGGACCGGCATGATCTGGGTGGACCGGCTGGCCCCGGAGTTCCAGGAATTTCTTGCCAGCAGGGATGACGGACAGGGCGGGGAGATATACGGAAAAAACCCGGCCCTTGCCACGAGGGAACTGTCCATTCTGGCTAATGCCACGGCCAGCCGGGCGACCTTTCGGGTGACCAGTGATGAGTACCGCCATCCGGACAATGCACCGGACGAGTTCGAGAGCCAGGCCATCAGGGCCTTCAAAAAGAATCGACAGCTTGGCTACTTTGAGAGCTACGACAAGGGAAGTTATCGCTATGCCAGGCCGATTTTTGTCAAGAAAACCTGCCTGAAATGTCATGGAGATCCGGAAGATGCTCCCAAGGAGGTCCTGGAGAAATACGGCAGTGAGAAGGCCTTTGGCTACAAAGAGGGAGACATTCGGGGCATCATCAGTGTCCGGTTGCCGGCCATCAGTCTGGGAGCGGTTCTGTCCTCCCTCCTCAATCCGATCTCCATCGTCCTGCTGGTACTTGCCTTTGTTCTCAACTTCTATTTCACTTATCGGTTCATTATCAGACGGCTGGTCAGACTGACCGATGAGGCAGAGGCCATTGCCGGTGGCAGGTTGGGCACCCCGCTTGATTACACTCCGCCCGATGCGTCCAACGACGAGATCGATCATCTCTACCATGCGGTCAATCTCTTGAAAAAAAGCCTCAATATCGCTATCAGAAAGATAAAGGGAAAACGATAGCAAAATGTAACGATTCTCCAGCGGACTGTGCGGCATCCCGGTGTTCCCGACCGGTGGTGCCGCGACCTGTTGTCCCGCGCCTGGAATCCGCTGGCCGAGTCGACAGGCCTCCTTCTCGTGTACCATCTCGTCGCTGTCAACTGCCGCTACAGCCATTCCTGTCTGGCCCTTTTCTACCTCCGTCAGGCCCTGGAACACCATGTGCCGGGCTGCCGGATACGGCTCAGCCAGTATACTCTGAACGATCCCTATTACCGGACTCTGCTCGAGCTGACCGGTTCAGAAACAGATGCCCTGTTCTTTTCCGTCTATATCTGGAACCATGCCTATGTCCGGCGTCTGGTCTCCGATCTGGCCACTGTCCGGCCGGATCTGCCGTTGATCCTCGGCGGTCCCCAGGCGCCGGAGCTGTCCGGGCTGCCTGCCAAGGCAACCGTGGTGCAGGGTGAGATCGAGGGCATCGGAGAATCTTTTTACGACGACCTGGTATCAGGAAAACTCCGGCCGGTCTATCGGGCCGAAGGAAGACCTTCCTTTTCCTCGCCATACCGGAAGCAAGATTTCGACACTGCCCTGCACAACAGGCAGGTCTATTACGAATCCAGCCGAGGTTGTCCATTTTCCTGTGCCTACTGCCTTTCCTCGATCACCCGGGGGGTGCGTCACCTGGACATGGGACAGGTACGCAGAGAGCTGGCCCTGATTCTGGAGGCAGAACCGAAGATCGTCAAGTTCGTCGATCGCACTTTCAACACGGATCTCCAACGGACCCTGGAGTTGTGGCGTTATCTCGCCGGGCTGTCAACCTGCACCAGATTCCATTTCGAGGTCGCCCCTGACCGTTTCCCGCCTTGGCTCCTCGATTTTCTGCAAACCGTTCCGGCCGGCCGTTTCCAGTTCGAGGTCGGTTTGCAGAGCTTTACCCCGGAGGCACTGCAGGCCGTAGATCGGCAGATGGATCCGGAAGCGGCAGCAGAACATGTTCGTTACCTGGTTTCACTGGATACGATCCACATCCATGCCGATCTCATCCTGGGGCTGCCTTTTGAGACCGCTGCCTCCTTTCGTTCATCGTTCAACCGCCTCTTTGCCCTGGCGCCCCATCATCTTCAGCTGGGCTTGCTCAAAATCCTGCCCGGAACCAGGCTGGCCGGACGATGCAGGGAATTCGGGCTGATCCATTGTGACCAGCCCCCGTACGAGATCCTGGCCACCCGCTGGCTGGATCATGGAACCCTGCGCTATCTGTACGGTTTCTGCAACTGCGTGGAACTGTTTCACAACAACCGGTTCTTTCCTTCATTCTGGCGGTATCTCCGCAACACAGGGGAGGAGCCTTTTGCCTTTTTTACCAGTCTTCTTGACCTGGCGCAGGCAGAGCGGTTTTTCAGTCAGGCCCCGACCCATGCCTTGTTGAACCGGTTGCTGGTAAAAATCGTTCAATCACGCTCAGACAGGGATTTAGTTCTTGATCTGTTACGATTTGATTGGTTACGCTGTGGGTATCGTTTCCTGCCGCCGGAGCTGGATGGGCCGGAGTTGAACAAGGTTCGCCGGCGGCTTCGGTTACAGCTGCCGCAAAATATGGCAGGACTCTACTCCTATACGGACAGAGAGGAGTTCTTCAAGCAAACCATCTTTCTGCCCCTGGGAGGAGCTGCAGTAAAGGAATTACGATTGGGTGATGGCAGACAGGACGGTATCGTCTGCCTCCTGCCGGCCATGACGGCCGGAGTCAGATCATACAGGCAGGCGGTTCTGCTTGCTGTCTGAAAGAAATACTGTGTTGGGAGCCGAGGGAATCATGAAGCCTGGTCAATGTTGGAAGTGTATTGTTTGTTGGCTCTTTCTTGTGACGTGTATGCCGCTGCAGGCGGGATCGGCCGTCTACAATATCTCCCTGGTCACTGATAACGTGCCCGACACCACCGATGCCCGATCCTATCTGGACTCGATCCTTTCCAGCTGGTCCACTGATCAGGACAAGGCCATTGCCATCTGGCGCTGGACCAGGCGGTTGCGAAGACAGGTCGCCAATCTTGCGGAAGACGGCAAGTGGGTCTTTGATATGATGCACAATATCAACAGTTATGGCATCATGAACTGTTCCGGAGCCTCCTCGCTGAACGCCACGGCCGCCCATCTGGCCGGAACGTGGGGCCTTGCCTCGCCGGATTTCGATGGGTTCAAGCGGGAGCTCACCGATCACACGGTTTCCGAGATTTTTTATGACAACGGATTCCATCTCTTTGACTCGTCCATGTCCATATTCTGCTACCGTCATGACGGAGTGGTGGCAGGGGCGCAGGAAATCAACTCCAATCCCGCAGACTGTCCCGAAGGCATGCCGATTGAGCAGTATCACTACTATTATTATCATCCTGCCTGGCAGTGTGCTACCCATCCCGGTCCGGACGGCTACCGGTATGCAGCAGACAACCCCATCGGCCATGGCCGCAGCCTGGAGAACGGTGCCTCCTCCTATGCCAACGCGGTCAGCCCGCCCAGTGCGATTACCCGCGGTATCCGCTGGGGCCGGCGCTATATTCTCAATCTGCGGCCGGGAGAATATTACACCAGGTACTGGAGAATGCTGATGGACTTCCCTCCCAGCGGAGACTATTTCCGGCCGGCTGCCTCGGAAACACCTGACAATCCTTCGCAGACCATCTGCAATCTCTGCCGCGGCAATGGAGAGTGGTTTTTCACACCACCGCTGACAGGCAGGGAGTATCAGGAGGTGATCCATGAGGCCCAAGGAATGGCCGAGCCGGAAAGCGGAGAACAGGGGCCAAAACTTCATCCTGCCGTTTCTGCATCAGCAGCATATGTGATTTTCAAGATCAGTGCAGCCAATGTCATTACCTCCATGGATATCCAGGGTACAGCCAGAAGAACCACTGAGGCGGATATCGTTCGTCTGGAGGTTTCCGACGACAACGGTATCAACTGGCAGCCTGTCTGGACGGGCAATGCTCTGGGAGAGGAATCCTTTGCGATCCATCTGCGGCAGGAAGTCGCTGGGCATACCGAGGTACTGGTGAAAGTCTATCTGCTTGCCGGCAACAGGAACACCGATGCCGGATTGGACTCCATCTCTTTTCATACCATCACCCAGGTGAACCGGATGGCCCTGCCGGCCCTGACCCTGGGAACGAATAGAGTCCAGCTACGGCTGGGTGAGCAGAGTGAGAGCATTGTACTCTGGCCGACGTTGCATTCGGAAAAGTATAAGGACACAGCAGAAGATTATTTTGGCATCTTCTGCTCAACCGACAGCCAGGATGCCCTGTACAAGGCTGTATTGCGACCGGCAGCTAACGGCGTGGAAGGGCACGTGAGCTGGAAGATCACCGCGCCCACCGATATCGTTGGTATGACAGTCTATGCAACGGTCTGCAGCAAGACCGTGGACAGTCTGGTGTCCCTGAGCACCTCCTGGAACGGCAGTCATTTTCAGGAATATTTTCGGAAAAACGATCCCGCTCCACCGGCAGATCTCGAGGTGGTACAGGAGGTTGACGAGATTCCAGCCGGTACACGGCAGGCATGGGTAAAAATGGCCTGCAGCCGGCCCGATCATACACCGGACTACTTTTCTCCCGGTCTGCATGATATCGTTTTTGATGTTCGACACAAGCCCCGTTCAGCACGTTTCTCTCCCATCGAGGTGACCTATTGCTGGCTGGAGCACAGAAAGGATGGTGATGTTGAGCGCCGTCATACCCAACTGGTAACCGCTTCGGAGCAAGAGTGGACCATCAATGTGGACGGCTACCGAGATCCTACCATGAAATGGGTGCGGATCAATCTCAAGGGAGAGGGGCCCGAAGGTAGCGATGTTGTCTACGGCTATTCCGACGGCCAAGACAGGGGTGCGGACAAGGAAAAGGCAAAGGTGCGGTATCTCTGGTCCTGGGCGGATAACGTGGCCAGGGGAAAGGGATACACGGTGAGCCGTCCTTCCTGTCCGTCCGAACCGGACAGTGATGGAGCAGAGCTGACAAACGGCAAGGTCGTTCCGCCTACTGGGTATTTCGCATCTGTCTTCGTGGCCTCTTCCACGGCCGGTTGGGACTGGCTCGGAACCGTTGAAGAGTCCAGGCTGGCTGTGGACGTGGATCTCGGCGGGCCGCAGGATCTCGAGGGTGTGCGCATCTGTACGCATCAACCGAACATGAACTACAATCATCCGGCCAGGGTTGATGTTTTGCTTTCCGCAGATGGCACGACATGGAGTTCGGTCGGTTCGGTCTATCATGACGACCTTTGGCAGCCCCCGGGAGATTATGAGCCAACCGAATATGACGACCATCTGGATCTGGCCGGCCTGCCGGCTGGAGGCCGGCAGGCCTACTGCTTTCCGCTGGCCTTCCCAAGACAGAGCGGCCGGATGGTCCGTTTTGTCTTTACTCCAAGGGAGGGAAAAGGGATGGGCATCTCCGAGCTGGAGGTGTATACACGTATGCAGGTTGCTGACTGGCCGGCAGATATTACCTTGCCATCGATTCAGCCGATGAGCCTGTCAGAGATCAGGGTCACGGGGAGCAGGAATCCCTTCACCTTCCGGGTGACGGCTACAGGCGGACAGGAACCCTATGTCTATTCCTGGGATTTTGGTGATGGAACTCGTCTGCAGGCCGGTGCTACGGTCACGCACAGCTTTGGCAGGCCAGGCGAGTATCCGGTCAGTGTGGTTGTCAGCGATTCCCGAGGCAAGATGGTCTGGCAGGAGGTGATGGTCAGCGAAGAGACTGGCCGGTTGCCCGAAGACCTGAACAATGACCACAGGGTGACCCTGCTGGATAGTGTTTTGAGCCAGCAGGTGATGACCGGTCAGGATCCATCCGAACCAATTGTTCCCGGTGCGGATGTCAACAGGGATTCCAGGATCGGCATGGCCGAAGCGGTTCAGGTGCTGCGCCACAGTTCCGGACAGCAGGATGGACAGTGAAGCTCCGGTCGTCGCTGATCGGAAAGGACAGGAAAGAGAAACAGGAGGGCCCGGCGTGAGACTGAAAATCATATCCGGCGGCCAGACCGGGGCTGACCGGGCAGCCCTGGACGCAGCCATCGACTCGGGAGTGGAGCACGGTGGCTACCTGCCCAGGGGCAGGCTGACAGAGGCAGGTCCTTTGCCGGCAAGGTACAGGTTGAGGGAGTTGCCTTCGGCCAGATACCGGGACAGGACTGAGCAGAATGTCAAGGCTGCCGAGGCCACCCTGATTCTTTCGTTTGGGGTGCTGACCGGCGGCTCGGCCTTAACCGAGGCCTTGGCAATCCGCCATGATCGCCCCTGCCTGCACATCGACTTCGAGGTCCTGGAAAGGGAACAGGCCGTGGATCTGGTTGTCCGGTGGCTCCGTGAACATGATGTCCGGGTACTCAATGTGGCTGGGCCCAGGGCCAGCAGTGAGCCCGGCATCTATCAGGCGGTTTATGATTTGCTGGTCAAGGTTATCGCGAGGATTGAGCATGACACGATGTAACAGGGATCCGGTTCTGGACCGGCGGACCTTGCTCCACTGGTTCGCAGGCTCGCTGTCTCTGGCCGCCTGGAGCGGTATGCTTACCGGATGCGCCAAGGATCCGGTGACAGGCGAGAACACCTTTGTCGGCATGTCCGAAGCAGACGAGATCCGGCTGGACCGGAGCCGGTCACCGTACCAGTTTTCCTCCGATTACGGCCAGGTGCAGGATGCGGAGCTCAATGCCTATGTGAACGAGGTTGGGCTCGGGATGGCCCATCGGTCCCACAGGCCGAAAATGCCCTACTCCTTCCGGGTGGTGAATGCCGCCTACATCAATGCCTATGCCTTTCCTGGCGGTTCCATCGCTGCCACCAGGGGGATTTTGCTGGAGCTGGAAAACGAGGCCCAACTGGCGGCCCTGCTTGGTCACGAAATCGGCCATGTCAATGCCCGTCATGCAGCCGAACAGGCCTTCAAGGGCACCCTGGCCTCGGCCCTGCTCGCCGGTCTTTCTCTTGCCGGCAGCGCGGCCGGCTACGACGGCGCTGCGACGCTTCTCCAGAATTTCGGTGGACTCGGAGCAGGTCTGCTGCTGGCCCATTACAGTCGGGACAACGAGCGGGAGGCGGACAGGCTGGGCATGGAATACATGACCAGGGCCGGCTACTCACCCCAGGGCATGGTGGACCTGATGCAGGTCCTGCTGCGTAATGGCAGGAGCCGTCCCAGTGCCATCGAGGTGATGTTTTCCACCCATCCCATGAGTGAGGAACGGCTGGAGACAGCCCGCAGTCTTGCCCGAGGCCGGTATGCCCGTATGGAGTCCGGCAGGATTGGCAGGGAACGGTTCATGGACCGGACCGCCCGTCTTCGCAGTCAGCAAGGCGTGGTGGCGGCACTGCAGAATGCCCTCAAGAGCCTGGGTGAAAAGAAGTACCATGCTGTGGAGGAAAACTTGCAGCAGGCCTTGCGTTCCGGTGCCGATGATTATGCCGCACTGGTCATGATGGCCCGTTTCCGCCTGATGGAGAAGCGGTTCCGGGAGGCCGCCAGATACGCCCTGCATGCAGTGGATGTCTATCCAGGAGAGGCCCAGGCCCATCTGGTGGCAGCCATGGCCCTGGTCAGAAGTAACCGGTTCCAGGAGGCCCTGGAACATCTGGACAGCTACGACCACCTGCTTGCCGGCAACCCCATGGTGCTTTTCTATCGGGGCTTAGCCATGGAAAAGTTGCAACATCGGGAGGAGGCGGCCCACCAGTATATCCTGTTTCTCCGCAGGGTTCGGCAGGGAAAGGAGGCTCGTTATGCCTACGGACGTCTGCTGGAGTGGGGCTACATCAGGAGATGATGTCTCGCCAGCCCGCCTGTCAGGCCTGTTCCGTTTCCTGGGCCTGCGGTGAGGCTGAATCGGTTTTCTGTTTTCTTGAGTGGCTATCCAGGACAGAACGTACCGTAAAGGCGAGAGAGCGGAAATCCACTGGCTTGCGCATCATCTGATTGATGCCGGTCTGGATCACCTCCCGTTGGTCGAGCTGCTCTGAATAACCCGTGGAAAGAATGACCGGCATGGAGGGATTCACCTCTCTGATTTTGCCGATAAGGCTGAGTCCGGTCATGTCCGGCATGGTGTGGTCGCTGATGACCAGGTCGAAGAGGTCCGGCTGCTGTCTGATCAGATCCAGGGCCTCGTCCGGCATGCTCGAGGTAGTGATCTGGTAGCCCAGGTAGCTCAGCATACCACTGTAGGTGGTCAGGATGTCCGGTTCATCGTCCACTATCAGGATATGCTCCTTGCCCTCGGGCAATGGCTGCTGGTCGACAGCGGTCTCCTGGTCGCCCAGGTCTTCCGTGGTGGGCAGGATGACGGTGAACGAGGTCCCTTCCCCGATGGTCGATTCCACGGAGATCTTTCCTCCCAGGTCGCAGACCACGCCGTGCACCACGCTGAGTCCCATGCCCGTGCCTTCTCCAGGTTCCTTGGTGGTGAAGAAGGGATCAAAGATCCGTTCCAGAATTTCAGGCTTGATGCCATGGCCCGTATCCGCAATGGTCAACCGGAGGCACTTACCCCGCATGCTGGGGATATATTGCTGGCACAACTCTTCTTCCAGGTGCTCCAGCCTGATGGTCAAGACGCCGCCTTGCGGTTGCATGGCGTGAAAGGCATTTGTGCACAGGTTCATGACGATCTGCTGGATCTGAACCGGATCGGCAAGTATCTTGATACCGTTGCCTGCCGAGATCTGCTGCCGGATTTCAATGGTCGAGGGAAGCGAGGCCCTGAGCAGCTTCAGGCTCTCCCTGATGAGCGGCAGGACCAGGACCGGTTGCTTCTCCGTGGTGGAGCGGCGACTGAAGGTCAGGATCTGCTGGACCAGGTCTGCGGCCCGTTTGCCTCCCTGCCGGATCAGAGTCAGGTTTTCATAGACCGGGTCACTGGGATTGGTCTGCAGGAGGGCCATATCGGTGAAGCCGATGATGGCACCAAGAATATTGTTGAAATCGTGGGCAATGCCTCCAGCCAAGGTGCCGATGGCTTCCATCTTCTGGGCCTGCCGTAACTGGCTTTCCAATTCCACTTCATGGGTGATGTCCCGTTTCACGGCAACAAAATGGGTGATCTTGCCCAGAACGTCCCGGACCGGGGAGATGGTCGAGAGCTCGGTGAACAGGGAGCCGTCCTTGCGCCTGTTGACGATCCGGTCCTGCCAGACTCCTCCGGACGTGATGCATTGCCACATTTTTTTATAGTACTCGTCCGGGTGTTCCCCGCTCTTCAGGATCCGGGGATTCTGGCCGATGACCTCCTCCCTGCTGTATCCGGTGATGTCGGTGAAGGCAGGATTTACATATTCGATGGTTCCCCGGTGATCCGTGATAACGATGGATTCCCTGGCCTGTTCGATGGCGGTGACCAGGCGACGCTGGGTTTCCTCGGCCTTGCGTTGCTCGGTAACGTCCCGCAGAGTGGTCAGCAGCCCGGCCTGTCCGGAAAAGGTGAAAGGCGTGGAATCGAGTTCCACGTCCTTGATGGTTCCCGTGGGGGAAACCACCTTGACGGTCACCGGAGCGTTGGCTCCCCCCTTCAGCCAGTCCTGAAACCGTCTGCCGACCAGTTCCTTGTAATCCGGGTGGATGAACTCCACCTGTGATCTGCCGAGGATCTCCTTCCGGCTGATGCCTTCGATGATATCGAGTACTGCTCTGTTCACGTAGGTGATGATCCCGTCCCGATTGTAAACAATGATCCCCATGGGCGCGAAATCAAGCAGCTTGACCATCTGCTCCTCAACCAGACGCCGTTTTTTCTCTTCTGCATTGGTGGCCAGGGTCCTGGTCAGGATATAGCTGAGGAGGAGGACGGTGAAGATGGCCACCGAGGTGACCAGGAGCCACTGGTTCCGGAAACTCTCCATGGTGGCCAGCACCTGACTTTCCGGGGTGGCCACGGCAATGGACCAGTAATTGTCGCCCGGCAGATCCACTGGCGCATACACGGCGTGCCGGGTTACAGTGACTTTTTTTCTGTTGACGGTCTCCTCGATGGTAAAGGTCGTCGCTCCCTGCTCGCCGGCCATCATCTTCTTGATGATGGGCAGTTGCAGGTAGGATGCCTGCAAGGTTCCCGAGCCATCTGCACCACCGGCCTTTTCCGGCAGGTAGAACGGACAGTAAAGGGCGTCACCTGTTTTGCTTATCAGCATGGCATACCCCCCTTCACCGATGCGGATGGAGGCGACGTAGTTCTTGACGAGCTGGGCCAGGGGGATCAGGAAGGTGACAGCCCCGGCATACCGCTCATCCTTGAAGATGGGATAGCTGTAGGCGATACAGGAGTCATTGTCACGGAGGACAAACACGTCACTGACCTGGGGTTTCTGTTCCATCATGATCAGATGGTTGTGGGGCTCAAGCGCAGTCTCGGGATTGCCCAGTTTTCCGGGACCCGGAACCGAGTGGATCATGGAGCCGGTGGCATCCATCCGGATGATCGCCTTGATTTCCGACTTGTGGATACTGTAGAAATCCTCCATCAGCAGTCTGCCGCTGGAGTCGAAGCTGATGATGGACGGCTGGTTGGAAAAATATTCCAGTGCCCGGGTGTAGGTATCGAAAAAGGTATGGATGCCCTTGATCGCCTGGTTGGCCAGGATCATCTGCTCTTTGTTGAAGGCATCGATGGTCTTGTTCTTGACCGACCTGTACGGCAGATAGAACAGACCGGCCAGGCAGATGACAGTACCGATGACGATGGCTATGCGCTGGATACCTGATCGATTCATGGTCTTCTAGGCCTGCTGCCTACCCGGTACTTCCTGTATGTCCGGAAAACAGCGTGGATAAGAACTGGCCGCGAGCTTGCCGCACTGTCATGAAAGGCACCGCTGCTCGGCTGTGCCTCGGGGAGATCGGGAGTGAACTCTCGATCTGCGGGGTTCGGGTCCGGGGCAGGAGAAAACTGGTGGATCGGACATCGGGGCAGATAATCGCAATGAAAAGTCCTCCTGAATCTGTGTACAGGGCAGACGGATGGTGGCTGCCGAGTAAGACAAGGCATTTCCCTGACAGTCTCCTCTTTTCAAGTATAACAAAACTCAATATTTTACAAAAACTTTGTCTGATTTTTTTTCGCCTATCGCTGCCCGGCGGTCTTTGGCTAACAGGAAAAAATCCGGTATAGTGAGGGAAACTGTCGAAAGGGTTATCTCGAGATCAAACAGAATTTCACCGAGTTTCAGGATATTGCGACCATTGCCAGATCGTGCTTCACCTCTATCATTCCAACCGGCTTGAACGACTCCTGGAACGGCTCTGCCGGATCATTGTGGTCCCTGCAGGCGGAAGGCCGCTCCGGCCGGAGATCATCGTGGCTCACAATCCCGGCATGGCGCGCTGGCTTGCCCAGCAGATCGCCACGCACAATGGGGTCAGTGCAAACCTGTCTTTTCCCCTGCCGGCCCGTTTTGTCTGGGAGCTGTTTAACAGCCAACTGGACGAACTTCCGGATCAGACCTTGTTCAGCCGAGCGGTGCTGATCTGGCGGATTGCTGACCTGCTGCCGGAAATCGCCCGCGAGAAACGGTTCGCCGACCTGCGTGTCTACCTGGACAATGATCCTGATGGATATCGACTCTATCAGCTGGCAGATCGGGTGGCGGGACTGTTTGACAAGTACCTGGTGTACAGGCCGGATATGCTGATTGACTGGGAAAAGGGCAGGAGGTCCGAATGGCAGGCCGTACTCTGGCGACGACTTGCCGAGGGACCGGCAGGCCATCGGGCCCGACTGAGCCTGGACTTTCTCGCCCTGGGTGCAAATCAGGGACTGAAGGCAGAAAAGCTGCCGCCCCGGGTCTTCCTCTTCGGACTCAACAGTCTGCCGCCTGTCTATCTGGAGGTGCTGGCCACCATTGGCCAGGTGGTGGACGTGCATCTCTTTCACCTGAACCCCTGTCGGCAGTTCTGGGGTGACCTGGTGCCGGCCAAGGCCCTTGCCAGGCGACGGGCCTCGGGCAAAAAACAGGAAGACGGACAGGAGTATCTTGAACAGGGGCATCCCCTGCTCAGTTCGCTGGGCCGCGTAGGTCAGGAATTTTTTTCCATGCTCATGGCCTATGACTGGTGGGAGGAGGACCTGTACGCGGACCCGGAGGAAAGTTCGCTGCTGGCCTCGATCCAGCGGGATATCCTGGACCTCAGGGACCGGAGCGCTCCAGGTGCTGAGCCGGCGTCCCTGGTGCCGGACCGGTCGGTGCAGTTTCATATCTGTCACTCTCCCCTTCGGGAGATCCAGGTCCTCCATGACCGGCTTCTGGATCTCTTTACCGACCTGCCCGGGTTGCGCCCCGGGGATGTCCTGGTCATGGCTCCGGACATTACCAGGTACAGGGCCGCGGTGCAGGCAGTTTTCGGCACTGCCGATGAACAGCTTCAAATACCTTGGAGCATGGCTGACCTGCCGGCGGCTGGAGAGCATCCCATCGTCAGCGCCTTTCTTTTCCTGCTTGCCCTGCCGTCTAGCCGATACACGGCTCCGGACGTTCTGGATCTTCTGGAGACAGATGGGGTCCGGAACCGTTTTGTCCTGACCAGGGAGGATCTGGAGACCATCCGGTCCCGTCTGGACGAGGCGGGAATCCGCTGGGGGCTGGATGGTGCCCAGCGGCAGCGGCTGGGAATAGATATGGGCGAGATGTACACCTGGAAACATGGCCTGCGCCGCCTGCTGTTGGGCTATGCGGTGGGGGGCGAAGAAATGTTCGTTTTCCAGGGACTGGCACCCTGTACCGGGGTGGAGGAGGGGGATCCCTCCTGGCTGGGAGGACTGGCAGAGTTCGTGGGACAGTTGGAGTCCCTGGACGTGGAACTCGGTCGGCCGCATCTGCCTGGCCGGTGGCAGGAGATTCTGTTCCATCTGCTGGATAGTTTTTTTCTTCCCGGATCAGAGGACGAGGAGGAGGCCCTGCAGGTTCTCCGCGAGGAAATTTTTGGCTTTGCCGACCAGTGTGCCCGGGCCGGGTACCGGAAGCCGGTTTCCAGAAAGGTGGTTCGGGCGCTCCTCTGTTCCCGGCTGACCGCCTCTTCAGCGAGCCGTGCCTTTCTCACCGGCCGGGTGACATTTTGCAACATGGTGCCCATGCGCTCCCTGCCCTTTCGGGTTATCTGCCTGCTGGGCATGAATGATACGGATTTTCCCAGGATCGACAGACCGCTGGCCTATGACTTCATGGCCCTGGACCCCCGCCCGGGGGATCGCAGCCGGCGTGACGACGACCGCTACCTGTTTCTGGAGGCCCTGCTCTCTGCCAGGGATGTACTCTATATCTCCTGGCAGGGCAGAGACCAGCAGGACAACCGAGAACTGCCAGCTTCCGTGGTGGTGGATGAGCTTCGTGATTATATCGACCAGGCGTACGGGGCTTCCGCAAGGGCCAGCAGGATGCTGACCTACGAGTATCCCCTGCAGCCCTTCAGTGTCCGTTGCTATGGCCCCCCCACAGGGCCGGTCTCCTACGATGACCGCTGGCTGCCCAGATCCAGGGGGACGAATCGGGAACAGCCGGTTTTTCTCTCCATCCCCCTGGCCGACTCCGCCGATCCGGAGCTTGCCGTCGACCTGGAGCAGTTTGTCCGGTTCTGGTCTCATCCGGTCCGGTTCTTCCTGCGGGAGCGGCTTGGGATCCAGACAGGTGATACGGCCGAGCCGCCGGCAGAAAGCGAACCCTTTTCCCTGAGTCTCCTGGAAGAGTATTTGCTTGCCAGTCGTACCTTCTCACGGACTCAGGAGGGCACGGATCATGGGGACTATCTTGCCTGG
>Ga0256914_1001836_pt1 | contig 18392 bp, 17 predicted proteins | sample HulkmetaG_FD_191571 | JGI IMG/M metagenome (GOLD analysis project Ga0256914, IMG submission 191571) | Hydrothermal chimney microbial communities from Main Endeavour vent field at the Juan de Fuca Ridge, Pacific Ocean - Hulk | ecosystem: Environmental > Aquatic > Marine > Hydrothermal vents ... | reverse complement strand
GGATATCCTGCTTCAGCTTGATGGTAAAAGCCTGGCTGTGACAGCGCATGGCCCCGACCCGGACACAGCAGCCGTCCACGGGAATGGGATTGTCTTCCAGGCCGAGGATCTTGTTGGTCTCGCTGACACCCTTCCACTCCTCCCTGGTCTGGCCGTTCTTCATGGCCCGGTCGATCCAGGGAATGAGGCTGGCGGCCAGAGGAGCTCCGAAATTGTCGATGGGGAAGTCATCGGCGCGCAGGGTCTCGGTCACCTTGCGGTCGATCTCCAGGATGGCGGTGGCCGGATCGTCCAGGAGGGGAGCGGCCTGCTCGCCTATGGTGCGCATCTGGCTGACAAGCTCCCGCATGTTTCTGGCGCCCGCCCCGGAGGCGGCCTGATAGGTCATGGAGGTGACCCATTCCACCCATCCCTGTTCAAAGAGACCGGCCAGGGCCATGAGCATGAGGGAAACCGTACAGTTGCCGCCGATGAAATCCCTGATTCCCCCGGCCAGGGCCTTGTCGATGACCGACCGGTTCACCGGATCAAGGACGATGATGGAATCCTGTTCCATGCGCAGGGTCGAGGCGGCATCGATCCAGTAGCCGGGCCAGCCGTTGTCCCGCAGCTGTGGATACACCCGGGTGGTGTAGCCGCCTCCCTGGCAGGAGAGGATGATGTCCTGCTCCTGGAGGAGATCGACATTCAGGGCATCCAGGAGTTCGTACGTGGTGCCGTTGACCTCCGGCCCGGCCTGGCCGGCCTGGGAGGTGGAAAAAAAGGAGACCGTATATCCCTGAAAATCGTCTTCTTCCCGCATCCGCTGCATAAGGACGGAGCCGACCATCCCCCGCCAGCCGATAATTCCTACCTTTTTCATCGCTCCTGTCTCGTCTCAGATTGGTTCCTGTTTCCTGTTGTCCATCCGGTCCGGTGGCCCGGGGCATTGGGGATGCCCCTCAGTCCAGACGCAGATAGTGCTTCAGTTCCCTGGCAATGAGTGGCGCCACGGAAAAGACATCCAACAGGTCGTCACTCTGCCGGCCCGGATAGGTGTCCGCACCGATGATCCTGGTGATGCCCCGTTCCAAAAACCGCCTCCTCGCATTGCCGGCCAGCACCAGGTGGGTGGCCATGACCATCACATCCTCTGCCCCGGCCTGGTAACAGCGGTCCACGGTCTGAAGCATGGAACCGCCGGTACGGATCATGTCATCGCAGATGATCGCCGTCTTGCCCCGCACCGCGCTGGAGATCTGGCCGACTATGGTCTTGTCCACGTCATAGCGGTCCTTGTTGGCTGCCGTGTGCGGACAGTCCAGCAGGCCGGCCAGCCGGGCCACCCGTTTGCTGAAGCCGTAATCCGGGGAGACCAGGACCAGGTCCCGGATACCCAGGCTGCGGATCTTCTCCGCTGCCAGGTCCTCTGTCCAGAGATGCCTGGTCCGGATCTCACCGGCATGGGCATGCAGCACCGCCTCGGAGTGAAGATCCACGAAGGCGACATAGTTTGGCCTGGTGCGGAAGATCTGCCTGGTCCGGGTGATGCCCTTGGGGATCTCGCCGGACTCCGGTTTTGCCCGTTCCATGGTGGAATACCCCAGGTAGGGAATGACCACGTTGACCGAGCCGGCGTTCCAGTAGCGGCTGCCGGCAATCAGGTCCACAAGTTCCTGCTGGGCCGCATCGGTCCCGGTGGTGGCGATGATCACCAGGTCCCGGCCGGAGATATCCACCGGAAAGGCGTGGTAGACCTCGCCGTCGGCAAACTCCCTGCAGATCATTTCCGTGAGCGGGACCTCCAGAAGTCGGGCCACCTTCCCGGCCAGGTCCATCGCTGGCCTGTTGGCGATGAGAACGATGTTGTCCGACCCGGCCACGATCACAGGTTGTCGGCAATGGCATCGCCCATGGCGGCCGTGTTCACGATCCGGGCCGAAGCCGTGGCGATGTCCGCGGTCATGATCTCCTCTTCCAGGGTTTTGGCCACGGCCGCCTCCACCCTGTCGGCCGCCTCGGGCAACCCCAGGCTGTAGCGGAGCATCATGGCAGCGGACAGGATCTGGGCGATGGGATTGGCTATGCCCTGGCCGGCGATGTCCGGTGCCGAGCCGCCGGCAGGCTCGAAAAGGCCGAAGCCGTCCTCGTTGAGGCTGGCCGAAGCCAGCATACCCATGGAGCCGGTGAGCATGGCCGCCTCGTCGGATATGATGTCGCCGAACATGTTGCCGCAGAGCATGACGTCGAACTGCTGCGGCCGGCGAACCAGCTGCATGGTGGCGTTGTCCACGTAGATATGGTCCAGCTCCACGTCGGGATAGTCGGCGGCCACGCCGGTGACGACTTCCCGCCAGAGGACCATGGTTGTGAGTACATTGGCCTTGTCCACCGAGGTGACCCTGTTCCGTCGCACCCGGGCCGCCTCGAAGGCCATCCGGGCGATGCGCTCGATCTCCCGGCGGCGGTAAAGCATGGTGTCCCAGGCCTTTTCCTCCGGACCGCTTCCCTCCCTGCCCTTGGGCTGCCCGAAATAGATTCCCGAGGTCAGTTCCCGTACCACCAGGATGTCGAAACCATCACCGACGATATCGGCCCGCAGGGGACAGGCAGCGGCCAGGGAACTGAAGACCCGGGCCGGACGCAGGTTGCAGAACAGATCGAAATGCTTGCGCAGGGGAAGCAGGGCGGCGCGCTCAGGCTGTTCTTCCGGGGGCAGCCGTTCCCACTTCGGTCCTCCCACGGAGCCGAAAAGGATGGCGTCGCTCTCCTCGCAGACAGCAAGGGTCGTTTCGGGCAGGGCCTGGCCGTGGTGGTCGATGGCAATGCCGCCGACATCGGCATACCTGTATTCCAGACTGAATCCAAACTGTTCCTGCACCCTGTCCAGCACCTTGACCGCCTCGGCCATCACCTCCGGTCCTATGCCGTCTCCGCTGAGCACCGCAATCGTCTTTTTCATCGCTTCCTGTCCCATGGTTTGGGCGTCTTGAAAAAATCCTTTTCAAGACGCCTCATTGTCTTCTCGCACCGGCCATGGACGACCGCTCTCCTGCCCATCGCCCAGGATTCTTACCAGATTTCCGGCAAAGTTTCCAGAGCAACCATTTTAGCCCCTCGCCGATCGCCTGCAGCGCAGGATCAGGCACTCCTCCCTGCCGCACCGGCCAAAAGAATCCGGCGCCTTGCCGAGGAAAAGGGCAGGTCGAAGCAGACGCTCTCCACCGGCTGCAGGCCGGCCGTTTCCACTGCCTCCCGAAGGCTGTCCGCATCCCGGCCGCCACCCATGAGGACCACCAGGGTGGCAGGGGTCAGCAGGGAGTGGACCAGGGCAAGAAACCTGGCCGGCGCCGCCACTGCCCTGCCGGTAACGAAATCCGCCACCGGCAGCGCTCCGGCCTCTTCCAGGCGAACGGGCCGGATATCCACCTGCACCCCGAGTTCCCTGGCGACGTGGCGGAGAAAGCTCACCCGTTTCTGCCTGGGTTCCAGGAGCACGACCCGCAGCTCGGGCAGGGCCGTGGCCAGCACCAGGCCGGGAAAACCGGCCCCGCTGCCCACGTCGATCAGCACCGCGTCGGGCCGTCCGTACCCCCGGATCAGCGGCACCAGGGCCAGGGAGTCGAGAAAGTGCTTCTCCACCAGATCCTGCCGGCCGGTCTTCCTGGCCACCAGGTTGATACGCCGGTTCCATCGCTCCAGTTCATCGCAGTACCGGGCCAGCCTGTCCACCGTCTCCGGGGGCAGGGCCACATCCAGCCGGCAGAGGCCGGCCTGCAGCAGGGATGCCGCCTCCACCTCAACCCTGGCCACCCAGGCGGACGGCCACGGAGTTGGCGTGGGCGCCCAGTCCCTCCAGAGTGGCAAGGCGGCGGATATGGCCGGCATCCTGCGCCAGTGCCTCCCTGGAATAGGCGATCACCGAGCTTTTCTTCAGAAAGGTTTCCACGCCCAGGGCCGAGGAGATCCTGGCCGTTCCCATGGTGGGCAGGACATGGTTGGGGCCTGCCAGGTAGTCACCGGCGGCCTCCGGGGTGTGCGGCCCCAGGAAAATGGCCCCGGCATGGCGGATCTGCGGCAGCCACTGCCATGGATCCCTGACCTGGAGCTCCAGGTGCTCGATGGCGATCTCGTTGGCCAGATCGATGGCCTCGGCCAGGGTATCGGCGACGAGGATCGCGCCCCGGGTACGGAGGGAAGTCCTGGCGATCTCCTCCCTGTCCAGGGTTGTCACCTGTCTTTCCAGGGCCTTTTCGATCTGTCCTGCCAGGGATTCCGAGGTGGTGATGACCAGGGCCAGGGCCTGGGGATCGTGTTCTGCCTGGGCCAGCATGTCGGCGGCAACGAACTCCGGATCGGCCTGATCGTCGGCAATGATCAGCACCTCGCTGGGACCGGCCAGCATGTCGATCCGTACCCGGCCCATCACCTGGCGCTTGGCCTCGGCAACGTACTGGTTGCCCGGCCCCACGATCACGTCGGTGGCCGGCACGGTCTGGGTGCCGTAGGCCAGGGCGCCGATGGCCCAGGCCGAGCCGAGTTTGTAGACCTCCCGGATCCCCACCTCCCGGGCTGCCACCAGCAGGGCCGGGCTGACCCGGCCGTCGCGGTCCGGCGGGGTGACCATCACCCGCCGCCGCACGCCGGCAATGGCCGCCGGGATGCCGTTCATGAGCACCGAAGAGACCAGGGGCGTGGAGCCACCCTGGCCGCCGGGGACGTAAAGCCCTGCCGAATCCACGGGCCGCACCAGCCGTCCGGTGATGGTGCCGTTGTCGTGGGTGAGGAACCAGGAATCTTCCATCTCCCGCTCGTGAAAGGTGCGGATCCGTTCGGCAGCCAACCGGATACTGGCCAGCAGCTCCCTGTCCACCTCCTGCCCGGCCTGGTCCATCTCCCGGTCACTGACCCGCAGCTCCCGGATGGTCAGTTCAGGGGCATCGAACTGCCTGGAATAGTGCAGCAGGGCCTCGTCACCACGGCTCCGGACCTGGGCGAGAATTTCGGCAACCCTTTCCCTGCAACCGGAATCTGCGGCCACGAACCGCTGCCGCAGTTCCTCGACCAGCGCTAACCCCTGTCCGCCACTGAGCTTTTCTGTCCGCACCATCGTTTTTTTCCCGAACATGTTGATTTTTGATTTTTTTTCATTCACTATAGGGTGCCCTGAAAAAATCGGCCTGTTCGCCTGGGATCAAGGCGTGCAAGATATTTCGCCGCTGCCATACATGGTGAAATATTCAATAGATACGTATTTCGCAGCACACAACGATCAGGCGGAGAGACCATGTTCAGGGTACCCCGGGCTCCGGACAGCACGCCGGCCGTCCCTGCCGGATCTGCGTCCCAATCGGACGCAGGCACTGGTTAGCACGCCGCAGGGCTGCCTGTCAACGGAATTGCAGGAAAAGAACCCATGACAATGATCCAGCGCATCGTTCTGATATTCTGTCTCCTCTGCCTGCCGATCCACCGGCTGACGCCTGCCCAGGCCGCCGACACCGGCCGCTGTCACTGTTTCAAGGTCCGCCGGTATGACCCGCAAAACCGGTTTGCCGCTGACGACTATCTCCTGGCCACCTCGTTCAACTCCCTGCTGGCAACCACCTTTGCCATATCCAAGAGACAGGTCGTGATGCTCAAGATGAAGGCCGGCATCGCTCCGGACGACCTGCTCATCGCCCTCTACCTGGCCCGGGAGACCGGGACAGGACTGGAGACCATCCTGAGCCTGCGCAAGACGCACCAGTCCTGGGGCGAGATCCTGACCGAGGTGTGGCGACAGGAGGAACCTCCGGGGGATGCCGTGCTGCCGCTCCTTGCCTCTCCGGGGAAAGAAGAAGAAGCGGCCCGGCTGATCGTGACCCGGATAACGGCAGACTATTTTGCCGTGCCCAGGGAGCTGGTCTCGAGCCTGCAGACCGATGACCTGAACGGCCGGGAGGTGGTTCTTCTCCTCACCCTGGGCCGATACAGTGGACTGTCCCTCAACGAGCTGCTGGACCAGCACCGGCGACAGTCCAGGAGCTGGAGCGAGATCGCCTTTCACCTGGGCCTGTCCCCTGCCCAGGTCGGCAAACTGCTGCTCCGGGATCGACCACAGCAAACCTCGTAAGGAGCCTTCCATGCGTCTATCGACCCTGTTCCCGATGCTCGTCCTCCTTTCCGTCCTCCCGTGCCAGGCAGCGGTGAACCGGCCGATCCTCAAGTGGCAGTATGGCGGCTGTTACCCATCCTGGTGCGAACGGGGCTGGTACTCCTCGCCAGCCGTGGCCGATCTGGATGAAGATGGAACCATGGAGGTGATCGGCTCGGCCTATTCCATCGCGGTCCTGGATGGTCGCACCGGTTCCCTGGAGTGGCGGGTCGGCTCAGGACACGACCGCAGCGAACCTGCCTCCTACGAACATCGCACCTGGCCGGGGATCGAAGTCGTGGACGTGGACAACGACGGGCACCTGGAAATCATCACCGCCCACAGCGGCGGCTTTGTCTCGGTCTATGACCGCGACGGCTACTTCAAACCGGGCTGGCCCAGGCGTCCCACAGACAACGAACTGCGCGGCCTGGTGGTCTATGACCTGGATGGCGACGGCAAGGCAGAGATCATCGTCACCGGTGCAACCTACGGCAAAACCAACACCTGGGTCTTTGCCCACGATGGCACACCCCGATCCGGCTGGCCCCAGCTCGCCGACTCGAGCGGCTATGCCTACGGCGTGTTCAACGACAACTGCTGGGTGGATGATCTGGACGGTGATCACAGGGCCGAACTCATCGTGCCATCGGATGTTCATTACATCTGTGCCTACGATGACGGCGGTTCCCAGCTTCCCGCCCATTCCATGTACGGTGGCAGGAGCTGGGGCGGCGTGGGCGTGTGGGAATCCATGGTACCCGAGCTGCGCGGCTGGGGAGACTGCTCTTCCTCCAGGGAAGAGCGGTATCGGGCCAACTTCGCCCACGGGGCCAGCGTGGTCAGTGACCTGGACGGCGACGGCAGCCGCGAGATCGTGACGGTCGGCAACATGTATGACTGCGCAAACGGCCATCCGCCGGGAAAATACAATGCGGTCTTTATTTTCAATGCCGACCGGAGCCGCTTTGCCGCAAACGGCTGGGACTGGTCGGCGCCCCCCACCGACACCGGTGCTCCCCTGAGCGAAGACTACAATATCATCGAGAACTGCCAGCCCAACCCGGTAGTGGCGGACCTGGACAATGACGGCACCAGGGAGATTCTGCATCCTTCCTATGACGGCCGCATGCATGCCTTCTGGCTGGACAAAACCGAGCACCACAACTGGCCCTATGCTGTCTACAACAGCGGCGAGGGCGTGTACCGCTTTGCTTCCGAGCCCGTGGTGGCCGACCTGGACCGGGACGGCTGCGCCGAGGTGATCTTCACCTCCTGGCCCCAGAAGAGCAGCAGCACCCTGCTCCTGGGCAAAGTGCACATCCTGGACTGCCGGGGAACGCCGCTCCACGAGATCGATCTGCCGGCACCCAAATCAGGTAGTCAGACCTGGAACGGGGGGCTGGCTGCGCCCACCATCGCCAACATCGATGACGACGCCGACCTGGAACTGGTGATCAACACCACGGCCAGCGGTTTTGTGGCTTATGATCTGCCCGGCACGGCCAGGGCCACCGTTCTCTGGCGCTCCGGCCGCAACAGGGGCCTGCGCTCCACCGGCACCTCCGGCCATTCAACCACTCCCCAGCAGCCGGGCCGTTTCAGCCTGCCGCCCCTGCTTCATCCCCTCCTTGGCACCCCCTGATCCAACTGTCCATCCGCGCGCACCGACCACAGATGATGCCGGATGATCACGGCAGCCCGGCTGCCTGCCGGGAACGAACTCAGACATGATGGACCATGCCCGACAGGATGAAGTTGCGGTAAAGCTCTGCCAGCTCTATGACCATAACGATAAGCCAGGCAATGATGGCCACCGCGGTCGCAGCCGCGGCCACATCTTTTATCATACCGATATTCCGATCGAAATCGCTCTGCATATAATCACACACCGCCTCTATGGCGGTATTGAGCATTTCGGCGGAAATCATGAACGATGTAGCCAGAACAATGACGGAAGAGTCGATCCAGCCATTGTATATGATGACCGGCACCAGCATCACGGCCGATAGAATGGATTTGTACAAAACCGAGAAATCACCAAAGGCGTATCGGAGTCCGGAAAAAATCACTCTGATCTTTCTGAGCGGATGATACCCGGTCTCGCCTGTTCCGAGCATTTTGTTCTTCATTGGATAGAGTCCCTAGTTGAACATCAGCAGTACCGTCGCACACCAGCCAGATGCGACCAGCAGGCCGGCCATCACATCACTTGGATAATGCACCTGCAGGTAGATCCTGGACAGGGCCACCATTGCGGAAAGCGAAAACAGCACACCGGGAAACAGAAAGGGAAACGCCCTGATTCCCGGGAAATCGGCCAACAGCAGTCCCATAATGGAAAAACTGAACGACTGAGCCGTATGGGCGCTCGGGTAGGACGGGTCCCGGGGCAGCTCGCGAGCCGGCATCCCGCCCGACGGCCGGGGACGGGCAAAGGAAAACTTCATCGCATAGACCACGCCGACGCAACCCAATATACCAAGCAGATAAACAACGGCATGCCGTCTCTGACCCGCCATGATCAGCACCAGCGCCCCGGTCGCCGCTGCCGGGCCCAGCAACTTCATTGAACCGCACCAGGTGACAGCCCCCATTGCCCAATCGGCTGCCGGCGTTCTTTTTCTCCGGAAAAAAGACAGGATATCCTCATCCACCCGGTCGGTCCGGCCTTGCCGCACCATCCTGCTCAACAGGACGAGCAATGCCAGGGAGAAAAAAGAAAATGAAACCAGCGTCATACCCGTTTGCAGGGACAGAATACCGACCGCCTGCCTCTGTACTGTTCCATCGATCTGCAGAAGAGATACAGTCCAACCATGCCGGTCACATCGGCCAGACTGCCTTAGCAAGGTTGCCTGCCATGAACACTTCCATGTCATCCAGTTGGATGATCCGGTCAAGATAAACAAGGACTGAAAAAAATACCATATCCTGTCTCCGGAAATGGAAAAAATCAGGAAGCGATGAATTCCAGAACGGCCTGGAGAACCTCGCTGACCTGGATGGTGTTCATGCAGGTGGCGTGGGAACAGGAACGTCTGCGGCAGCCCAGGCAGTCCAGGGACTGGTTGCGGAGAATGCGATGCTCCACGCCGTAAGGAGCCACCCGTTCCGGATGGGTGGGACCGAAGAGGGCCACGACCGGAATCCCGGCCATGGCGGCCATGTGCATGGGGCCGGAATCCAGGCCAACATAGACGGCCGAACGGAGCAGCAGGGCGGTGAGTCCTCCCAGGCCCATCCTTCCAGCGACCATGATCGGCGTGGTGTTCATTCGCCTGCCGATGCTTTCCAGATAGGGGCCATCCTGGCGGCTGCCGCCGAAGACCACGTCCACTCCCTGCGCCTGGAGCAGATCGGCCAGTTCGGCCCAGTGGGCCGCAGGCCAGAACTTGGTCTTCCAGCGGGCCGCCGCATTGCAGTAGACCACCTTCCGGTCGGTCCTGATTCCGGCAGCCGCCAGGACTGCGGCCGCCTCTTCATGATCGGCCGGACTGCAGCAGAGATGAAAATCCTCTGCTGCCCTTTTGCAGCCCAGCACGTCGAGAAAGAGAAGATTCTTTTCGATCGCATGCTCCACACCGGTCGGAACGGCTACCCGCTCGTCCTGGAAGAGGGGATTCAGTTCCCTGGCATCGGCAAAGCCGTACCGCCTGCCCCCGGGATTGGCCCTGCCCAGCAGGCCGCTGCGAAACGATCCGTGCAGGTCCAGGACCAGGTCATAGGGGCTGCGGCGCAACTCACGCCGGAGAGCGGCAAGCGACACCAGGGTGGCCCGCAGGGCCTGGAGGTAGACACCCCGGTCTGCATGGGGATCGCTGGTCGAGGGGATCTCGATGGCATGGACCGCATCGACGGCCGGATCTGCCTGGACCAGGGGAATATAGCCCGCCTGGATGATCCAGCCTATGAAGCAGCCCGGGAAACACCGTTTCAGGCCATGGACCACCGGCAGGGTATGCACCACGTCGCCCAGAGAACTGGGTTTGACGATCAGGATACGGTTGCCGTTCATGGAGTCTCCTGCCTGGCAACAGCCAGGAACCGTTCCACGTCATCATCAAGGAGCAGGGGCAACAACCTGGCCACCCGTTCCTCTGGCCAGTCCCACCACTTCAGCTCCAGGAGGGCCTCGATCACCTCGTCGGGAAACCGCTTGCCCACCTCCCGGGCCGGGTTACCCGCCACCACGCCATAGGGCGCGACATCGCGGCTCACCACGGCCCTAGCCCCCACCACAGCCCCGTCGCCGATGGTCACCCCGGAGAGGATGGTGGCGCCGTAGCCGATCCAGACATCACTGCCGATGACCACGTCCCCCTTGCCGGCAGGATGCCCGGTGATCCCGGCAGCAGTCGGCCAGCGGTCGGCAAAGGCCATGAAGGGATAGGTGGTGACCCAGTCGGTCCGGTGGTTGCCGCCCAGGATGACGACCACCTGATCGGAGATGGAGCAGTAGCTGCCGATGCAGAGCCTGGTGTTCTGATCGAAGGCCAGTATCTCGGGCTCGCCATAGGTGTGTCGCCCGATGGTGCAGAACGGTTCCCTGACCCGATCCCTGGTGTATGCGGACCGTACTTTTCTTCTCCAGATCATGGCGCTGCTGTAAACAGCCGGATTATGGTGTCGATGTGATCCGCCACGCCCAGACCGTGGCGGTCGGCGAAACCGGGCCGCACCCTGAACCCTTTCGGAAAGGTGGCAATGGCCCTGGCCAGGGTCTGGGGCCGGTTGTCTGGCAACACGATGCCGTCTTCCGGAGAAAGCAGCTCGGCAGCTCCGACACGGGGCGACACCATGACCGGCGTGCCGCACTGGAGCGACTCCACCACCACCAGGCCGAAGGCCTCGTAGTCCGAAGGCAGGATGGTGAGATCCACAGCGGCATAGAGCGGTGCCAGATCGTCTACATAGCCGATATACCGAACATTGTCCGGATGTCCGGCCGGAATGGGACTGCCGGCGACCAGTAACTGGAACCTGCGGGAATCCAGGCCGGCAAAGGCTTCCAGGAGTTGGTCTAGCCCCTTGCACCGGTGTCCGCAGGAGACAAAGAGCAGGCTGAGCCGCTCCGGCCCGATCCCGTATCCGGCCCGGACCCGGTCCACAGCTTCCCCGGTCACCGGTCGAAAACGTTTCGTGTCCACCGGAGGATAGACCACCCGGATCTTGTCCTCCTTCACCGGATAGTGGCTGGTTATCTGCCCGGCCACCTGGCGGGAATGGGCCATGATCCAGGGAACCCGGGCAAACATCCTGGCCTCGTACCGGATCTCCATCCGGTCGTGCAGGTGGCGGAACAGGGCTGTTCTCCGGATCCGACGGATGGTCTCGGGATGCACCCCGCCGCAGACCGCCACGTCCTGGCACCCTGTCCTGGTCAGGCTGAGGGAGAGATCATACTGCGTACGGTCAAAACGGCGGTTACAGATCTCCAGAAACCGGTACTTGCCGAACCGTCCCGGCAGGAGGGTGCGAATACGACGGACTGAGCAGCCGCTCTCCCCGGCCAGGGCCTGGTCCACTTCCCGGGCCAGGACCGTCACCCTGTCGCCACGTTCCAGAAACCCGCGCACCAGGGTCAGGAGGTAGGATTCCATGCCGCCGCCGCGGGCAAACTGATTGTGAAGAATGGCGATCTTCATGCGAACCGCTTTCGGAAATCCCGGATCACCCGCCGCAGCCTGCCGACATAGAGCAGCTTCTTGAGCGGACTGTTGGGCATGAGTTGCCAGGCCAGCTTTTCCCTGTTCCGGAAGCGATAGACAAGATCCAGCCTGATCAGGTCGTCGGCGCGTTCCAGGTAACGGCGCATGGCGGCCAGGTTCTTGTCCCGCCAGTGAGCGGCCGTGATGCCATGACCGTGTTTTTTTCGGAACAGCTTCCTGTTCTCCTTGACCATGGCCTGCACCTCCGGGGAGGCGGCGTCAAAGCTCCCGGAGCCCCGGTGATAGACAAACGCGTCTTCGGTGATCATCAGGGTAGCCCCCTTGGCCGCGGCCCGGTAGTTGAAATCCGTATCCTCGTAATATCCCAGGCCGAAGGATTCGTCCAGACCGTCCAGTTCCCAGTAGAAATCGGTCCGGATGAGGACACAGCAGAAACTTAAGATATCGGTTGGATAGAAATAGCCAAGGGAATGAGCGCACCATTTCGCCCCTTCGACCATGATCTCCCGCACCTTGCCGCCCCTGGTATAGATCTGCTGATCATTGCCAACCTGATTGCTCACCGGACCGAGCATGGACCAGTCAGGATGTTCTTCCATCAGCTTGACCAGCCGGGGAATGGTGATGGCCGGCAGGACCCTGGTATCGCTGTTGAGGAGAAGAAGCAGATCGCTGGCAGCCACGTCCGCCCCCGCGTTGGTGCCGCCGGCATAGCCCAGGTTGGTCCTGTTCAGGAGCAGCCGGATCCTGGAATCCCGGTTGACCGCCTCGATCAGCCCCCTTCTGGTGGTCGCATCGGAACCGTTGTCCACCACGATGATCTCCATGTCCGTGTCGTCCTGCCGCAGGCTGGCCAGGCAGGGCCCGGTGGTGGTCGCAAAGTTGTTGTAACTGACAATGACAACGCTGAGAACGGTCATTTTACCTCCTGTTGTCTGGTTGCCGGTCGGCCACCACGGCCCGATAGACGAACTGGGTGGCCAGCAGGTTCCGGAACAGGTCAGTGTAGGCCCGCCGCAGCCGCATGCCCACGACGGGAATCAGCCGCAGGATGTCCGACGGCGCCAGGATGCGGGTGTCGAAGAGGATCTTGAAGGGACAGAGGTCCTCGAAGGTGTAGTCGAATTCCACGCACCGGTAGCCGCAGGATTCCAGCAGCCGGCGGAGGCTGTCGATGGTGAAGAAGCGGAGATGGCTGTTGTCCAGGATGCCGTAGTCCTGGTACTGCCAGCGGCCGCGCAGCACCTGGAGCCGGATGGTCCAGTGGACCACGCTGCAGGTGGAGATCACCAGGCAGCCATCCCGGGCCAGCCACCTGGGCAGAAGCCGCAGAACCCGGTCCGGCCAGGCCAGATGTTCGATCACCTGGGACATGAAGATCACACCGAATCCTCCCCGCTCCCGGACATGCGCATCCAGCAGCCTGGCCGTGGCCGCCTCACCGATACTGCCGGTTATCACCTCCAGGCCCCGCCGACGGGCCGCCTCGGCCTGTTCAGCCTCCGGTTCCACCCCGAGAACATCGCACCGCCTGTCCCGGACCAGATATTCCCCCATGTAGCCGGTGGCGCAGCCGATCTCCAGCACCCGGCTGCCCTCTGGAATCATGGCCAGCTGTTTGCGGTCGATGTTGTTCTCTTTCAGGGAGGCAAAATCGATCCTGTCCTGGTGATACTTGATCATGGCTGCACCGTGTGAAGACCGCTGTCCCCGGTCTCTTTCTCCTTGTACAACACCCCTCCCAGAAAGGCAAAGAGGAGACCGGTTTCATACACCTTGAGATACGACTCGGTGAGCATGATGGTCAGGAAAAACACCGGAAAGGCCAGGCGGAGACGGTGCCACGGATCCGCCCTTCCGGCCAGCCGGATCATGCTCCAGAACATCCCCAGCAGGACGGCAAGGCCGGGAACCCCGAACATGGTGGTCACCAGGATGTACTGGTTGTGCGGGTTGTCGGTGGGACCGATCCGGGGGGTTTCCCGTTCATTGACCGCCGCATAGGCCGGCACGAAACCGCCGGTGCCCACGCCGAGCAACGGATGTTCCCTGATGATCTGCCAGGAGTTGCGCCAGTAGAGCAGCCGGTAGCCGATGGAGGTCTCGGGATTCCGCCGGCAGGTGGCCGCCTCCTGCCAGGCCTGCTCCAGCCGCTCCTGGAAGGTTGGGCTCAGAAAATAGGCGCCGGCAAAGACCAGGGGCAGGACAAGGGCCACCGTGGCCAGGGCCCGGCCCAGCCGGTGACGAAAAACCTGGACGATCAACAGCGCCAGGAGGACGAAAAAGACCATCTGCCCGGCCCGGCCCTCGGTGATGAACATGTTGAACACCATGGCCGCGGCCAGGAGCAGCCGCAGGCCCCGGTCCAGGCGGCCGCGCTCCTCCCAGATCACCTGGTGGAGCAGCAGATAGACAGCCAGGGCCAGCAGGGGATTGTAGACCACATGCGTTGTCTTGCGGGTCAGGTGTTCCGGCGTGACATCGGCATAATGAACCAGGTCGAACCAGGCCAGGTAGGTCAGGAGCATGGCGATGGTCATGCCGGCCAGAAAACCGTTCACGTAGAGACCCCGGTGGCGGTACTGCGCCGCCGTGAGAAAGACCGGCAGCAGGGCCAGCTTCCACCGGTCAGCCAGCACAGCCAGGCCCGCATCCGGCGCCGGACTCCAGAGCAGGCCGACCGCAAAGAGCAGCAGGTAGAGCCCGAGCCACCTGCACACCGGATGGGTGGAGATCTCCACCCATTTCTCCGGCCAGTGACCGGTCAGGAGCCAGGTGCAAACAATCAGGACGGCCAGGACAGAGAGCGCCGAGGTGGACAGGGGCAGGGCCAGGGCAAAGAGGGGCAGCAGCCAGCCGTTCACCCTGCCGGCGAGCGGGAATCCGGTGGTTGCGACTGATGACAGGGAATGGCTACTCTGCATACTGCATCTGGTGGAGCATGTTGTACACCCCGTCCCTGGCCAGCAGTTCCTCATGGGTGCCCTCCTCCACCAGGTGGCCTTCCTTCATGACGATGATCCGGTCGGCGTTCTTGATGGTGGACAGCCGGTGGGCGATGACAATGGTGGTCCGGTTCTGCATCAGGTTGTCCAGGGCCTGCTGAACCTGCCGTTCCGACTCCGTGTCCAGGGCCGAGGTGGCCTCGTCCAGGACCAGGATGGGCGCATCCTTGAGGATGGCGCGGGCAATGGAGATCCGCTGTCTCTGGCCGCCGGAAAGCCGGGCGCCGGACTCGCCGATCACCGTATCGAATCCCCTGGGCAGTTCTTCGATGAACTCCAGGGCATGGGCAGCCCTGGCTGCCCTGACCACCTCCTCCTGGGAACACTCCTGCCGGCCATAGGCGATGTTGTTGCGCACCGTATCGTTGAACAGGATGGTCTGCTGGGTCACCAGGGCGATCTGGCTGCGCAGGGAATGGAGGGTCACGTCCCGGACATCGTGCCCGTCGATGAGCAGGGCGCCGCTGGTGACGTCGTAGAACCTGGGGATCAGGTTGGCCAGGGTGGTCTTGCCGCCACCGGATGGCCCGACCACGGCCAGGACCTCGCCCCGCCGGACCGTGAGATTGATCCGGTCGAGGACCGGCTGGCCGGCCTCGTAGGAGAAGCTCACCTCCCTGAAGACAATATCTTTCCGAAAGGGGGGCAGGACCAGTGCATCCTTTTTCTCCCGGATTTCCGGCCGGATGTCAAGCAGGCTGAAGATCCGACTGGCCGCCGCCATGCCGGACTGGATGGTGGAATTGATCTTGCTCACCCCCTTGACCGGTTCGTACACCATGATCAGGGCGGTGAGAAAGGACATGAAGGTGCCTGGCGTGGAATTGCCCTTGAGAACCTGCACCCCGCCGAACCAGATGATCAGGGCCATGCCGATACCACCCAGGAACTCGATGGTGGGATGGGACAGGCAGCGGTACCGGGTCTCGGACATCAGGGTGCGGAAGATGTGGTCCACCCGGGCGGCGAACCGTCTCTTCTCCTGCTCCTCGGTGCAGAAGGCCTTGACGATCCGGGCGCCGCCGATGGTCTCGTGGAGGATATTGGTCGCCTCGCCGAGACTCCGCTGGTACCTGGTTGAAATCCTCCTGAACTTCTTGCCGAAGACGACGATGGGCACCGTGGCCATGGGCAGAAAGACCAGCGAGATGGTGGCCAGTCGCCAGTCCATGTAGAAGATCACTCCCAGCAGGCCGATGACCGAAAAGAAATCCCGCAGGATGTGGATCAGGGCGTGGGACACCGACCCCTGCAGCAGACTGACATCGTTGATGATCCTGGATATCAGCTCCCCGGTCGGCCTGTTCTGGTAAAAGCTCATGGACAGGTCCTGCAGGTGGCCGTATATCAGGTTGCGCAGGTCCTTGATCACGCACTGACCCACCCATTCCAGGAGATAGGAATAGATGAAATAGAAGACCCCCTTGACGAAAAAGACCAGCAGGAGGGCCAGGGGAAGCAGGTTGAGGAGGCGGGCGTTCTGCTCGTAGAAGATACCATCCAGCAGCGGCTTGACCATGTAGGCCTGCAGGGCGTTGAATCCGGCCACCACCACCATGGCCACCATGGCGATGGCGAGTTTTCCCCTGTAGGGTTTCAGTACCCTGTAGAGGCGGGAAATGATTGTCCTGTTGTCCATGTGTTCCACTCGATGAGGCCGCTTTTCCGGTATCCCGGCTCGCGGTGACGACCTGTTCCGACAGACCGGCAGCGGGCTGTCCCGGGAGGCTCCCGCCAGCCCCGACCCAGGATCTGCTATCCTGATGTCGGCGGCAGAATACTACAGCCGCCCCATTTCTGCACTCATATATTCTCCTGCGGCGAAGGACCATGCCCGCCGGAGGGAACGGCCCCCTGTGCAGACGCCGGGCAGGCAGAACACGGCTGCCCGGAATCCTTTCTCTGCCAGGAAATTTTTCAGGGCCGCCCCTTCTTCTTCCATCAGCCTGTCGTGACGGGCCGGGCAGGGAAAGAACACCATTTCAGTCCAGAAACACGGAATGCTTGTTCTTTTTTCCGGAAAATCAATAAATTGTTTGACAGTTATCTTCGGATTTTCTATCTATAAATTCATCTCTTATCTCTGGCACGGTTCGATCTGTACACGGAAACGGACCAACAGGTTTCAATCCATCCAGGACAGGAACACCTGTTTTTTGCGACAGGTCAAGGAGAAAGAGTATGTTTTCCGGAATATCCATCCCCAGACAGCACAGACGGCAAAAAAAGCCTGCCTGCCGGCGCTCCCTTTTTCCCTGGTCACCGACGCATCCATGGCCGCGATCCCTGTCCGGCCGGGCCGGCGACAGCCGCACAGGGCGCCCGGCCGGGCCCGGGGATGGCGTCTCCAGCGTCCCCACACCCCCTGACATTTTTTGCAGCGAACAGACCGATCCCGATCCCCTACACGCCAAGAAGGAGGCCAGTTTGATGAAACGTTATCTCGGAACAGCCATGACTGTTGCGGCAGCCTGTGTTGTCCTGTGGGGTGGCAACACCCTGGCCGGCCAGGATTCATACCCCAATGTCTATGACCAGAGCATGAACAGGAGCGAGCCGGTGGATGTTGGCGACCCGGTGAGCGCCGGCAACGGCTCCTACCACTTCACCATGCCCCTGCTTGATCTGGGAGGCCCCCTGCCCCTTGCCTATTCCATCAGCTACCGTTACGACCAGGTGGCTTCGGGAGAATTTCCGAAAAATTTCCAGGGCAGCACCTCCATCGAGCTGCGCTATGACGACAACGTGGGCGCCGGCAACGACACCATGGTGAACGTGAAACTCATGGACGGCAGGATCATCGCCTTCAGGAAGGACCCGACCACCGGGGAATGGGAACTGACAGACAACACTCCCCTGCGCTACGAACTCCGGGAAACCGGGACCGACTACGAGCACGGCTGGTACTACTTCATGGATCCAGCGGCCGGGCTGGTCTACATGCTGGAGAAGACCGACTTCCACTGGGCCAACATCTCCAGGCCGGTCCATGTCATGGACCGCAACGGCAACACCTGGACCTACACCTATTCCACCACCAGGAACAGGATCACCCCGGACACCATCACCGATGGCAGGGGCCGCAGCCTCACCTTTAATTACAGCAACGGCTACCTGCAACGGGTCACCGATCAGGCAGGCAGGCAGGTGGACTTCACCCTGGACATCACCGCCGACGACTACAACAACTGGACCGTCCTGCGTTCGGTTACCGATGCCGACGGCCAGACCACGACCTTTCACTACACCTTCCTGCCTGCCCTGTCCTGGCAGGCACCCATAGTCCGGGTGGAACATCCCCGGGGAAACAGTCCCTACAGCCAGACTCCCCGGGTGATCACCCTGAACGGCTACGACAACATCAGGGTGGAGGAACAGACAGATCTCCACGACAACACCATGGCCTTTGCCTATGACGAAGCGACGAACCGGGTGACGGTCACCAATCCCGATACCAGCGTGGAGAGCTTTGGCCATTTCGACAATGCCGGTCTGCCCAGGGAGATGAGGGACGCCGAGGGCAACGCCTTCACCTTCACCCAGACATCCAGGGGCCAGGCAGAGAGCCTGACCGACAAGAACGGCAAGACCAGGCACATG
>Ga0256914_1001835_pt1 | contig 18394 bp, 17 predicted proteins | sample HulkmetaG_FD_191571 | JGI IMG/M metagenome (GOLD analysis project Ga0256914, IMG submission 191571) | Hydrothermal chimney microbial communities from Main Endeavour vent field at the Juan de Fuca Ridge, Pacific Ocean - Hulk | ecosystem: Environmental > Aquatic > Marine > Hydrothermal vents ... | reverse complement strand
TCGGCGCCCTGAAACGTTCGAACGATTCCTCCTCGCCTGCGAGGCCGATGCCCGCGGTCGCGAGGGGTTCGAGAACACCCCCTGCGCCGAGGTGGACTATCTGCGGCGGGCCTTTCAGGCAGTCGCCGCCCTCACCGCACGCGACCTGCCTCCGGGGCTCGAAGGCCCGGCGGTGGGCGAAGCCCTGCGCGACCTGCGCCGCCGCCGGTTGGCCCGGTTCAAACGGGAATGGTCCCGTCAAGCCGGATCGGCGTGAGCACCCCGCTTCGACCGCCGGCGGCGCCACCACGCTTTGTGCGCCTCCATCACCCCCAACAACACCAACGCCAGCGCGAGAAGCGTGGACCATTGTGCCAGGGTCACCGGCGCCACCCCCAGCACCTCCCGCAGACCCGGCGTGTACATGGCCGCCACGTGCACCCCCTGGGCCAGGATCACTCCGCCGAGAAGCAGACGGTTGCCGCCCAGCCCCTGACGGAACAAGGAACGGGTCTCGGACCTGCTGTTGAAGGCGTGCACGTTCTCGAACAGCACCATCAGCAGCAGGGTGGCGTTGCGCGCCGCCTCCAGGGTCCAGCCCGCCGCCAACAGCCCCTGGTAGAGTAGAAAAGCCGTGCCGCCGATGACCAACGCCGACAGCACCACCCGTTCCACCATGAGCCGGTCGAACACGGGCTCATCGGGCGGGCGCGGCGGGCGGCTCAGCTCATCGCCCTCCGCGGGCTCGAAGGCCAAGGCCACGTCCTGGATGCCGTTGGTCACCAGATTGAGCCACAACAGTTGTACCGCCACCAGAGGCAGCGGATGGCCGCTGAACAAGGCCAGCACGAAGAGCACCAGCTCGGCGGCACCGGTGGAGATCAAGAGAAAGATCACCTTGCGCACGTTGGCGTAAGCGATGCGCCCCTCCTCCACCCCAGCGACGATGGAAGCGAAGTTGTCGTCGGCGATGACCAGATCGGCGCTCTGGCGCGCCACCTCGGTCCCGCTGCGCCCCATGGCCACCCCCACCTGAGCGGCCCGCAGGGCCGGGGCGTCATTGGCGCCATCCCCGCTCACCGCGACGAAATGGCCCAACCTCTGGAGGGCGCGGACGATCTCCAGCTTCTGCGCCGGCTCCACCCGGGCGAAGATGCGCGCCCGGCGCACCCGCCGATCGAACGCCTCCGTGCCGGCCAGATCCTTCAACTCCCGTCCGGTGACCAGCGCCTGTTCGTCACGCGCCAGCCCCAGCTCACGACCGATGGCCAAAGCGGTGACCGGATGATCACCGGTGACCATGGCCACCTCGATCCCCGCCCGGCGACAAGCGGCGACGGCGCCCTTGGCCTCGGGACGCAGGGGATCGATCATCCCAACCAACCCCAGGAAGACCAGGTCGCGCAGCTGTTGCGGACCGAGGAGACCCCCGGCCTCGGGCGTCACCGGTCCTTCCGCCAAGGCCAGGACCCGAAAACCGGCGCGGGCCATCTCCGCCGCCGCCTCTTCCACCGCCTTGCGGTCGAGCGGGCGGTCTCCTTCCAGCGACGCCATACGAGCACACATGGGGAGCAACCGTTCCACGGCACCCTTGACGAAGGCGTGGGGCCGGCCCGCCACCTCGTTGAACGAAGCGGAGAAGAGCCGCTCCGACTCGAAAGGGATCTCCGCCAACTGGGGATGGGTGTTGAGCGCCTCTTGGCGGGTGACGCCGGCCTTGTGCGCCATCACCAACAAGGCCACGTCCACCGGATCGCCGTGGCTCACCCATTGGCCGTCACGCAGGCCGAGAAACCCCTCGTTGGCCAACACCGCGGCGCGGGCGAGCCGCTCGAGCAGCACCCGCTCCCCCGCCTCCGGTTCGCCCGAAGGGGTATGCACCGCCCCCTCCGGTACGCGACCGCGCCCACTCACCTCCCAGGCGGGCAGGCCAGGAAAGCGGATCCGCCGCACCGTCAGCTCGTTGAGGGTGAGGGTGCCGGTCTTGTCGGTGGCGATGAAGGTGCACGAACCCAACGCCTCCACCGCCACCAGCCGGCGGACGATGACGTTGCGCCGCGCCATGCGCCGCATACCGATGGCCAGCGCCACGGTGAGGGCCACCGGCAACCCCTCGGGAATGACGGAAACCGCCAGCGCCACCGCCATCAAGAAGACGGCGCTCAGGGCCATCCCACGGGCCAGGGCCACCGCCGCCATCACGGCCGCCGCCACCGCCACCAGGGCCGCCACCCGGCGGGTGAAAGTCTCCATCCGGGTCACCAGGGGCGCCTGACCCAAAGGCTCTTCCACCACCCCCGCCGCGATCCGGCCCAATTCGGTGTCACGGCCGGTGGCCACCACAACCCCTTCACCCCGCCCGCGAACCACCAAGGTGCCGGCAAACGCCATGTTGTGGCGTTCGGCGAGCGGCGTATCGGGCGACAGCACCCCTTCCGCCGCTTTGGCCACCGCAAGAGACTCCCCAGTGAGCAGGGATTCGTCCACTTCCAGGTCCTGAGCCGAGAGCAAACGGAGGTCGGCCGGCACCCGGTCGCCGCTCTCCAGCAGCACCAGATCGCCTGGAACCAGGGTCTCGGCATCCACTTCCCAGGCCTCGCCCTCGCGCACCACCCGGCTGCGCACCCGCACCAGGGCGTCCAATGCCTGGGCCGCCCGCTGGGCCGAGTATTCCTGGAAGGTGCCGATGAGCGCATTGATGGCCAACACCGCGCCGATGAACAGCGCATCGGAATGGTGTCCGATGGCCAGAGACAGCACCGCCGCCGCCAACAAGACGTAGATGAGGGGGTTGGCGAACTGCCGCAGGAAAAGGCGTGTCACCCCGGGCGGCCGAGGCCGGGGAAGCCGGTTGGGGCCGATCTCGGCAAGACGCGCTTCGGCCTCCGCCCGGCTCAATCCGTGGCGAGAGCCGCCCAGGCGTTGCAGCAGGAATTCGGCTTCGAGTGCGTGTGGGGGATGGGGCAGTTTCACCGGGCTCATTCCGCCTCCTTCACCGTCAGCCTGTAAATGGTGCCTTCCAGATCCAGAAGGTAGAGCCGTCCGGCTTCGTCCTCGCCGAAGCTGCTCGGATGGAGGCCGGTGCGGCGCCACAACCGCCGGCGCCAGACGCCGTCTTCCGGCCAGGCGTACCAGAGGGCGCCGGAACAGAAGTCGGCGAAGAAATAGAGGCCATTGAGGGCCTGTTCCGGCCCCCGGTGGCGGTAGCCGCCGATGACCGAGCAGTGGCCGCCGTCGTGGCCGTATTCGATCACCGGATCGACATGAAGCGTGCCGTCACAGCGGTCGCGGTCATAGACATGGGCGCCTTCCCGGCAGCTCCAGCCGTAGAAGCGACCGCCGCCACTGCCGGCCGGCTCGAAGTTCACCTCCTCCCAGCGATCCTGGCCCACGTCGGCGATGAACAGGTCGCCCGTCCCACGGTCGAAGCTCCAACGCCAGGGGTTGCGCAGCCCCCACGCCCAGATCTCGTCACAGCGCCCATCGGCGCCGCGGTATGGATTGTCCGGCGGCACCGCATACCGGGACGGTCCGCCGCACGACTCGTCGCCGGCACCAGGCGTGCCGCCCACGTCGATGCGCACCAGAGCGCCGAGAAGATTGGTCCGGTCGCGGGCGTTGTCCTCGGGATCGCCCGCAGCGCCCCCGTCCCCAAGGCCCAGGTAGAGGTGGCCGTCCGGCCCGAAATGGAGATCGCCCCCGTTGTGGTTGCCCCAGGGCTGTGCCACTTCCAGCAGCACCTCTTCGCTGTCCGCATCGGCCTTGTCACCCCCCTCCGGCGAAACCTCGAACCGCGACAGGCGCCCGTAGAGGCTACGGCCGCGCCTGTGGGTGTAATAGACGTAAAACCGGCGGTCGCTGGCGAACCGTGGAGAAAAGGCCAGCCCCAGCAACCCTTTCTCTCCACCGGCTTCCACCCGGTTCCGGATGTCCAGAAAAGGGCGGGGGCGCAGCCGCCCCGCCACCACCAGATGAACGAGGCCCCGCTGGTCCGCCACGAACAGCCGCCCGGTGCCGTCGCCGGCATGGCGTAGGGCCACCGGCCTCGCCCCATCGGGAAGAACGACATAAGGCACCAGTACCAGCTCCGGCCGCGGCGCCCCTTGCGCCGCCGCGACGGCCGTCGCCACCAGGACCCAGACTCCGAGCAGCATGCGCATTTCCGCCCGCCCCTTGCAGCCGTTGTGTGTTGGAGTATGCTCTAAAACGACGGGAGCGGAAATGCGACATTCACCACCGCGACCCGTAACACCAAAGGGGGAGTCAGAAAGATGGACGACGCCCTTCAGCGCCTGTTGCAGGCGGAGCTGAAGGCCGAGGAGCTGGTACGCGAGGCTCTGGAAGCGCGCGAGCGCATCACTCGCGAAGCGCTGGAGGAGGCCCGACTCGCCGAAGCGCGGCTGGAGGCTCGGCTACCTGCCATCGAAGCGTCCTTCATGGACAAGGCGCGCCAACGGGCCGAACAGAGCCGGGCCGAATTGGAGCTGCGCTTCGAAGAACGGGCACGCCAGTTGCGCGCCATGGCCGAAGAAGCGCGGGACGAGGCGGTGCGCGCCGCCATCACCTACCTGTTGGATCCCGAGAGCCGTTGATCATGGGGACGTCGGGCGGCAGTTTCCTCGACACCCGGGTTTCACTCTTCGCCGAACGTCTCCTGCGCCGTCCCCGCCGGGAAGCTCTGCTCTCCGCCACGGACCGTGAGGCTTTGGCCCCCCTGTTGCGCGAAGCAGGCCTGGAGCGCCTTCTCACTCTCCCTTCGAACCCCATGGCACTGGAACAGGGGTTGGCTTCGGTGCTGGTGGAGGAGACCCTGCGCCTGACCCACGGCACCGACCACCGCGGCGCTGCATTCTTGCGGCTGTGGACGCGGCGTCTGGAACTGGTCAATCTGAAGATCATCCTGCGCTCGCGCCTCCTGGGGCGGGCAGGATCCGAAGTGGTCGAGACGCTGCTCGACCTGGGTCCGCTCACCAGCCTCCCCTTGCATGCGCTCACCGCCACAGACAGTCCGGAAGAGCTGCTGCGTCGCCTGGAAGACTCACCCTATTCGGAGATGGCGCGTCAAGCGCGCAAGGTGTACGAGAGCGAAGGGCGCCTGTTCGATGCGGAGGCCATCCTGGACAGCCACTATCTGCAGCGTCTGGTGCACCAGGCGCGCGCCTTGCCGGGACGGGACGGCGACCGGGTGCGGGCGCTGCTCGGCGCCTGGCTGGACCTGGTGAATCTGGTCTCCCTGCTGCGTTACCGGCTGACCTACCGGCTGGAAGCGCCGCACGCCTACTTCCTGCTGGCCCCGGGCGGCCGCCTGCTGTCGCCCTCCGTGCTCCAAGAGCTGGCCGCGCAGGACGGGCTCGAAGCGGTCCTCGCCCGGCTTCCCCATCCCTTGGCCGCGAAGCTGGATGGAGCACCCGACATCGACACCGTGGAACAACGGCTCATCGCCGGCGTGCGTACCGCCGCGCGCCGGGTGTTGCGCCGGCGCAATCCCCCCCTGGCTCGTGCCTTCGCCTGGCTCTATCTGCGGGAACAGCAGTTGCGCCTGGTCCACACCGTGCTCAAGGGCCATCTCCTCCACCTGGACCCTGCCTTGATCCGTTTTTGTGCCGAACCACTGGCCGAAGGACACGACCTTGGAGGGGAGCGCCCATGATGACACCGGTGCCCATGCGACGGATGGAGATCGCCCTGCTCACCGACGATCTGGCGCAAGCAGGACTGGTACTCGCCCGCACCGGCGTCTTCGCCCCCGCTCCGGACCGGGACGCCGGCGACCGCCTGCCCGAACGGCCTTTGCCAGAGTATCGCACCCTGTGGGAACGGGCGCTCACCCGCTACCGCAAAGTGGCCGACTTCCTCGGCTTCGAGCCTGAGCGGCGGACCCCGCCCGATAGCGCACCCACGCACGACGCGCTGGAGGAGATCGACCGTTGGCTGAAAGGGTTATGGCACCACTGCTCCGCCTGCGAAGAGAATCGTCGCAAGGCACATGAATCCCTGCGCGAAGTGCGCCAGCTGCAACAGCTCTTGCGCGACTACCGCCAGTTGGACCTGGACCTGGGGCTGTTGCAGCGGGATTCCCGTTTCCTCGCGGTGCGGCTGGGCAGCATCCCGCGTGCCAGCCTGGGACGCTTCCGTGACGCCGCCGCCCTGGCCGGATTCGTCGTCACTGCATTCGCCCGCCGCCAGGATCGCGCTCAGGTGGTGGTGGCCGGCCTCAAGGAACGGAGCGCCCGCCTGGAAACCTTGCTCAAGGCCGCCGATTTCCACGAATTCTCCCTGCCGCCCGAATTCTCCGACCATCCGGCCCGAGTGGAGCAGGAGCTGGCCGCCCGCGAACGCCGTCTGCGTCGCCAACTGACCCACCTGGAACGCGAGACTCGGCGCCAACTGGAGCAACACCGTCCGCGGTTACAACAGGCGTGGGCGCAGCTTCGAGCCGCCTCGGCCGTCGCGCAATTGGGCTCGGCCGCAGCCGGTCGCGGCGGGTTGACCCGCATCACGGGATGGGTTCCCGCCGACGAAGCGTCACGAGTGGAAGCAGCACTGCAGCGTGCCCTGCCCCGCCCGGTGGTGGTTCAAACCTCGGAGCCCGATCCCCGGCGCTCCGCCGAAGTGCCCTCTTGCCTCCGCCATCCGCCATGGCTGCGCCCTTTCGCCGCCCTGGTACGCAACTACGGCATCCCCAGGTACCGAGAGGTGGACCCCACCTGGTTCCTGACCGTGGGATTCGCCGTCATGTTCGGCATGATGTTCGGCGACATCGGCCACGGCGCTCTGTTCATTCTCGCCGGTGGGCTTTTGGGCCGGCGTCTGCCCCAGGCCCGCCCCCTGTTCGTGCTGGCCGGCGCGGCCGCTATGGTGTTCGGCCTGCTCTATGGCTCGGTATTCGGCTATGAACACCTCATTCCCCCTTTGTGGATGTCCCCCCTGGAAGATCCGGTGCGCATGCTCCAGGTGGCCTTCGGGTGGGGAGTGCTCTTCATCGTGTTCGCCACGGTGCTGCGCATCCGCAACGATCTCGTGGAAGGGCGGTTCGGCGACGCCCTGTTCGAGAGCCATGGGCTGTCCGGCCTGATTCTCTATCTGGCCCTGCTCGGCGTCGGCTGGCGCCTGGCCTCGGGTGACACTCCCGGCCTCGCGCTCTGGACCGCCCTGGCCCTGCCCACAGCGGCGATTCTGGTTTGGAAATGGGCGCGCCACACCGCGCCGCCGGGCGAACGGCTGCTGGTGGTGCTCATCGAAGGTTTCGAAACCTTCATGAACTACATCTCCAACACCCTCTCCTTCCTTCGGGTGGCGGCCTTCGGCCTCAACCATGTGGCGCTGGCACTGGCGGTCTTCGCCCTGGCGGGGATGATGGAGACCACGGGCCACTGGCTCACGGTGGTCCTGGGCAACCTGTTCATCATGGTGCTCGAAGGGGCCATCGTGGCCATCCAAGTGCTCCGCCTGGAATACTACGAAGGCTTCTCACGTTTCTTCCGCGGCGACGGCCGTCCCTTCCGGCCGCTGACGCTCTCTCTGACCGGCGCCGGGGAGGGCTGAGCCGTGTTTCCCATCCCGACAACCCCATCCCACTTCCGAAGAGGAACCGAACCATGTACTGGATGATCGCCCTGTTGAGTTTCGCCCTGCTGGCCCTGGTCGCCACCGGCGTCTGGCTGGAGCTGAACCCGCCGCGACCGGAGCGGGCCACCGTTCGCCGCTGGAAAGGGGTGGTGGGCGGCAACCTGCTGCTGTTCGTCGGAGCCCAGGTCGGCCTGCTGATACTCGGCATGCAGGAGGCGCTGGCCGAGCCCGCGGCGTCAGGTGGTGGCGAGGTGAGCCTGGGTTTGGGCCTCTCGCTCATCGGCATCGGCATTCCCACCGCTCTGGCCACCATCGGTGCCGGCATCGCCGTAGGCCCGGTGGGGGCCGCCTCTCTGGCGGTGATCTCGGAAAAACCGGAACTCTTCGGTCGCACCCTCATCTACCTGGGGCTGGCCGAAGGCATCGCCATCTACGGACTGGTGGTCACCATCCTCATGCTGGGCAGGATCTGATGGACACCGCAAGCCCAACTTCCACCCGCCTCATCATGATGGGAGACGCCGCCCTGTGCGCCGGCTTCGATCTGGTGGGCTTCGAAACCTACCCCGGGGCGGACGAAAAGATCTTGGAGCAGGTCCTTCGTTCTGTGCTCGACGCCGGCCAGACCGCGTTGGTGTTGCTCGAACCACGCTTGGCGCGTTGTGACTGTCCGGTGCTCAAACGGCTGCGCCGTCAGGGCGGCCGGGTGGTGATCACCGAAATCCCGCCCCTGCATGCGCCGGACGACTATCGACCTCAGGTGGAGAGTCTGGTCCAGTCGGTACTAGGTCGGAGTGCGTTGGAATGAACGTCGATCGGCAACAGGTGGTGGATGCGTTGGAGCAGGCTCTCCTCGAACGGGCGAGCAAGCTCGCCGACGAATACGTGGCGCGCGCGGAACGGGCGAGACGCCATCTGCTGGACGAGGCCCAAGAGAAGCTCCATCTGCGCGAACAGCAAGCCACCATGCGCGCCCAGGCGGAGGCGGAACGGTACTACCGACGCCAGGTCCAGGCGAGCGAACTGGAGCTGGTACGCCGACTCGATCGACTACGCTGGACACTGGTCCAGGATGTGCTGGAGGGCGTGCGCAACGGCCTCCGGGCGTACACCGAGAAACCGGAATACGAAACCACTTTCACCGCCCTGTTGCATCAGGCGGCCGGCGCCATCGAGCGCGAAGAGCTGGTGGCAGAGGCGAATCAGGCCGACATCGAACGTTTCGGCGCCCGCTGGGAGACGCTGGCAGCCGGCGTCGAGGGCAAGCGCATCCGGCTGGCCCCCCATCCCATAGACTGCAGCGGAGGCGTACGGGTACGAGATCCCGACGACCGCATCCGCGTGGACAACACGTTCGAGGGGCGCCTGGATCGGTTGCAAGAGGGCCTGCTGCAGGTGGTGACCGAGCGGCTGTTCGCTGCAGAAATCAGCCGAAGAGGGCTTCTGGGTGACTAGGGAAGGACGGATCATCGATGTGAACGGCCCACTGATTCAGGCGCTGCTACCCGGGGTGGCGGACGGCGAACAGGTGCGCGTGGGCCGCCTCGACCTCACCGGCGAAGTCATCGGTTTGGAGGGGGAGAAAGCCTTGGTCCAGGTGTACGAGGAGACCACGATGCTGCGCCCCGGAGACCCGGTGGTGCCTCTGGGCCATCCCTTTTCCGTGGAGCTGGGTCCCGGCCTGCTGGGCGCCATCTTCGATGGCATCCAGCGCCCCTTGAACGCCTTGCTGGAAGCTGGGGAGCGCATTCCGCGCGGCTTGGCGGTGCCGGCGCTGGATCGCGAACGGCGCTGGAACTTCACCCCCGAAGAAGGTCTGGCCGCAGGCGAAGAAGTCCATGGCGGGACGATCTTGGGCCGGGTTCGAGAGACCGAATCGGTGGAGCATCGCATCCTGGTGCCCCCGGAAGTGCAGGGCGAGCTGCTGGAATTGGCCCCCGCCGGAGAGTACCGCCTGGACGACCCCATCGCCCGCATTCGCGAACCGCTGGGTCGGCTGCGCGAGCTCCACCTCTACCACCGCTGGCCGGTGCGTCGCCCCCGGCCATATCGTCGCCGCGACGACGCCGTGATTCCGCTGCTCACCGGCCAGCGCATCCTGGACACCTTCTTCCCCCTGCTCAAGGGCGGCAAAGGGGCCATTCCCGGTCCCTTCGGCGCCGGCAAGACCATGCTCCAGCAACAGATCGCCCGCTGGGCCGACGCCGACGTGGTGATCTATGTGGGCTGCGGCGAACGCGGCAACGAGCTGGTGGACATCTTGGAGTCCTTCCCCAAGCTCACAGACCCCCACAGCGGCCGTTCGCTCATGGAGCGTACGCTGCTGGTGGCCAACACATCCAACATGCCGGTGGTGGCGCGCGAAGCCTCCATTTACGTGGGCGTGACACTGGCCGAATACTACCGGGACCAGGGTTACGACGTGGTGATGGTGGCTGACTCCACCAGCCGTTGGGCCGAGGCGCTGCGGGAGGTGGCCGGACGCCTGGGCCAGATGCCGGTGGAGGAGGGCTATCCCGCCTACCTGGGCTCGCGCCTGGCCGCCTTTTACGAACGCGCAGGAAGGGTGCACACCCTGTGCGGCGGAACCGGCTCGGTGACCCTCATCGGTGCCGTCTCGCCGCCCGGCGGCGACTTCTCCGAACCTGTGACCAACCATACCAAGGACATCATCGAAACCTTCTGGGCCCTATCCAAACCCCTGGCCGACGCCCGCCACTATCCCGCCGTCTCCTGGAGCGAGAGCTTCTCCGGCGCGGTGGAACGGGCGGCTCGATGGTGGCACGAAAAGGTGGACGGCCGTTGGGCGGAACGCCGCGCCCAAGCTCTTGCGCTGCTCTCGCAGGCCGAAGAGCTCTCCCGCATCGTCAACCTGGTGGGAGCAGAGGCCCTTTCGCCCGCCCAGCGATGGACGGTGGAGATGGCCGGCGTATTGCGCGAAGGGCTGCTGCAACAGAGCGCCCTGGACGAAGTGGACAGTTATTGCCCACCACGCAAACAGTTTCTACTCATGGATCTGATGTTGCAGGTCCACGACCTGGGGCTGGAACTGATCCGTCGGGGCGTGCCCTTCTCTGAGCTGGCGGCGTTGCCTCTGATGAGCCGGTTGCGGCGCCTCAAAGGGCAGTACGGCGCCGAACAGCTGAACGAACTGGCGGCCTTGGCGGATGCTTTCCGGGAAGAGCTGCAACGACTGGGCGAGAACTATCGGGAGTCGACCGCATGAGAGAAAAAGAGTACCGGTGCGCCTCCGCCGCCCACAACGGTCTCCTCTTCATGGAGGGGGTGCCGGGCGTCGCTTTCGGCGACCGGGTGCTGGTGCGGGACCATCGAGGCCGACGCCGTAATGGCCAGGTCATCCTCGCCTCCGAACGGACGGTGATGGTGCAGGTGTTCGAAGGCACCTCGGATCTGGATCTGGAGCACACATGGGTCCGTTTCCTTGAAGAGCCGCTGAAGATGCCGCTTTCACCCGAACTTCTGGGGCGGATCTTCAACGGCCTGGGCGAGCCACTCGACGACCGCCCGCCTTTGGTGTCCCGACTCGCCCGCGACGTCAATGGGCAACCTGTCAATCCGGCGGCGCGCGCCTATCCGCGGGAGTTCATCCAGACCGGCATCTCCGCCATCGACGGCCTCAACTCTCTGGTGCGGGGACAAAAACTTCCCATATTTTCGGGTTCCGGGCTTCCCCACAACAAGCTGGTGGCGCAAATCGTCCGCCAGTCCAAGCTGCTGGGCGAAGAGTCCCGCTTCGTGGTGGTGTTCGCCGCCATGGGGGTTTCTTACGCCGACGCCCGCTTCTTCCGCGAGGATTTCGAATCCAACGGCGTGCTGGGCAACGTGGTCATGTTCATCAACCTGGCGGACGATCCGCCCATCGAACGGCTGCTGTTGCCGCGCACCGCCCTCACCGTGGCCGAATATCTGGCCTTCGATCTGGACTTGCATGTGCTGGTCGTCCTCACCGACATGACCTATTACGCCGAGGCCTTGCGTGAAGTGGCCACCGCCAAGGGGGACGTGCCCACACGCAAGGGTTATCCCGGTTACCTCTACTCCGACATGGCGGAGCTGTACGAGCGGGCCGGGCGCATCCGCAACCGCCACGGGTCGGTGACCTTGATCCCGGTGGTGACCATGCCTGCAGACGACATCACCCACCCCATTCCCGACCTCACCGGCTACATCACCGAAGGACAGATCGTCCTCTCACGCGAATTACACAACCAAGGCATCTATCCGCCGGTCAACATCCCCCCTTCGCTGTCGCGGCTGATGAAGGACGGCATCGGCCGAGACGACACCCGCGAAGACCACCCGCGAGTGGCTGCCCAGCTCTACGCCGCTTATGCGCGGGCTCTGGAGGTGCGCAACCTAGCCTCCATCATCGGCGCCGAAGAACTGCCCGATCTGGACCGCCGCTTTCTCGAATTCGCCGACGGCTTCGAACGCCGTTTTCTCGCTCAGGGAGAGGACGAAGACCGCTCCGTGATCGAAACCCTCAATCTGGCCTGGGAGCTCCTTTCCGGCCTGCCGGCCGAGGTCCTCACTAGGGTCACCGAAGCGGATCTGGCACGCTATCACGCCTGGGACGGCCGCGACCGGGAGACGGCATGAGAATCAACGTCCCGCCAACCCGCAACGCCCTGTTGCAGCTCCAAGCCCAGCTCGCCTTCTTACGCTCGGGACACGATCTTTTGGAACGCAAGCGGGAGCTGCTCACCCGGATGGTCCGCGGCCAGTTGGCGCAGTACCGAACACTCCGCGGCGAAGCGGCCAGGCAGGTGAAAGCGGCCTACCGCTGGCTGGCGGTGACCCACATGCGAATGGGCGCACGCATGCTCCAACAGGCGGCGCTGGGGATGAGCCCCGCCCTGGAAGTGAAGATCCTGCCCCGCAGCAATCTCGGCGTGGAATACCCCTCGGTGCGCGTGAGCCCCTTGCCCCTGCAGCCGGTAAGCCTCATGTGGAGCGATTCCAGCTTTGACCGCGCCCGCCGGCACCTCACCGAAATGGCAGCCCTGCTGGCGCGTTTGGGCGAGGCCGAGATCGCTCTGCGGCGCATGCTGCACGAGCAACGCAAGACCCAGAAACGGGTCAACGCCCTCAAATACAACATCATCCCCCGCTACGAAGAGAGCATCCGTTTCATCGAAGAAGCCCTGGCCGAAGAGGAGCGCAACACCCTGTTCCAGGTCCGTCGGCTGATGGAACGAGAGGAAGCCGGAGAGCGAGACGCGTGATCCCGCCGCCCTTCCTCAATCCTCTCTCCCACCAGGTGTGGGCGGAGAAGTACCGGGGACCCGACGATACCTCTCTCGAAGCCACCTGGGCGCGGGTGGCCGCAGCGGTCGCCTCGGTGGAAGGACGACAGGCGCCCTATTGGCGCAAGCGCTATCTCGACCTGCTGGCCGATTTCCGCTTCCTTCCCGGGGGACGAATCCTGGCCGGAGCAGGCGTGTCACGTCGGGTCACCCTGTTCAACTGTTTCGTCGGGCGGCGCCTGAAGGACGGCTTGGCGCCCATTTTCGATGCATTGAAAGAAGCGGCGCTCACCATGCAACAAGGGGGCGGCGTGGGTTTCGACTTCTCTCCCTTGCGTCCCGCGGGCACCCCCGAAAGAAGCAACGGCGCCCTCGCCTCGGGACCGGTCGCCTTCCTGAAGCTGTGGGACGCCATGTGCGCCACTCTGCTCACCACGGGCAACCGGCGTGGCGCCATGATGGGCACCTTGCGATGCGACCATCCCGACATCGAGGCCTTCATCGAAGCCAAGTCCACACCAGGCGCCCTCCCCTGCTTCAACCTCTCGGTGCAGATCACCGACGCCTTCATGGAAGCGGTCGCCGGAGACGCCGAATGGTCCCTCTGCTTCCCCCTCGAGGCCCTGCCCGGACACGTCGGCCCCGTGTTCCACTGCGCCTGGGGCAGCGCCCGCAGGCCGGTGGCTTGCGGTGAAACGGGCCGCGTTCGGGCGCGCGTGCTGTGGGAACGGATGCTGCGCGCCGCCTACGACCATGGCGAACCGGGCGTGCTCTTCGTGGACACCATCGACCGTTGGAACAACCTCGCCTACCGGGAACGCATCACCACCACCAACCCCTGTGGCGAGGTCCCCCTGCCGCCCCACGGCGCTTGCGATCTGGGATCGCTCAATCTCACCGCTTTCATGATCACCCCCTTCGAGCCCGCCGCCCGCCTGGACCACGCCGCCTTGGAGGAGGCCGCCCGCATCGCGGTGCGCTTTCTCGACGCGGTCATCGACCTCTCCCGCTTTCCCCTGCCGGCCCAGCGGCGCCAAGCCCGAGGCAGCCGACGCATCGGGCTGGGCGTCACCGGCCTGGCCGACGCTCTGATACTCCGCGGTCTTCGCTACGACCGCCCGGAGGGGGTGGAACGGGCGGCCTCATGGATGCGCGCGTTGCGCGACGCCGCCTACGCCGCTTCCGTGGAACTGGCCCGGGAGAAAGGGCCCTTTCCCTGGCTGGAGCGCACTGCCCACCTGGAGCGGCCCTTCGTCCAGAACCTGCCGGAACGGCTGCGTCGCGCCATCGCCCGCCACGGCATCCGCAACAGCCACCTCCTGGCCGTCGCCCCCACCGGCACCATCAGCCTGCTCGCCAACAACCTCAGCAGCGGCATCGAGCCTCTTTTCGCCCTGCGCCAGAAACGCCGGGTGCGCCGGGCCGATGGCGGATGGGAGACGTTCGAGCTCGACGCCTGGTCTTTTCACCAATGGCGCGTCCGCCACCCCCGCCGACCACCGCCGGAGACTTTCATCACCGTGGACCACCTCACCCCGGAAGACCACCTGCGCATGCAGGCGGCGCTACAACCCTATGTGGACAACGCCATCTCCAAAACCGTGAACGTCCCCGCCGACTACCCGTTCGAAGCCTTCCGCACCCTGTACGAACGGGCCTGGCGGCTCGGCCTCAAGGGGTGCACCACCTTCCGCCCCAACCCGATCACCGGCACCGTGCTGGAACCGGTCGTCGAGCATGGCTGCTGCCCCCCGCAAAACCGTCCGAAGTCGGGAGACGGGCTATAATCTCGCCCACCCAGATCACCTTCACGCGGAGAAACCGATGAAGAAGACCACCCTATTCCTGGCCGTGCCCCTGGCTGCACTGCTCGTGCTCTCCGGATGTGGCGGCGGCGGTGCCGATGTCAGATCCACCGTGACCACCACCACCATGGGGCAGGAACTCCAGGATCTGGAAGAGAGCTACAAGAAAGGGCTGCTCACCGAAGACGAATACAAAAAGGCCCGTAAGGCCATCCTCAAACGGTATCAATAACCGACAAAGGGGCCGCTCGGCCCCTTCATCACGCCAACTCGACGCCGCTCTATTTCACCTTCACCGCTTTCTCCCCTTCGCCGTCGACCTTGGGCAACACCAGGTGGAGCACCCCGTTCTTGAGCTTGGCTTTGGCCCTCTTTGCGTCCACCGCCGCAGGCAGCGACAACGTACGAACGAAGCTGCTGCTGACGATCTCGCGCTGGACGTAGTCTTTTTCCTTGGTCTTCTTCTCTTTGCGGGTGCGGCCACGCAGGGTAATGGCGCGGTCGGTGACCTTTACTTCCAGATCCTCCTTCTTCATGCCGGGAACCTCCGCCCGGACCACCAATTTGCGCCCTTTGTCCAGTATGTCCACCCGAGGCGCCGCCGGTGCCTCCGGAAACTCCCATGCCGGCGCCAGCCCCCAGTTTCGGATCATCTCGTCGAAACGCCGCTCGAGATCGGCCATCTGCCGTTCCAGCGCCGTGAGCGCCTTGCTCTCCGTGCTCACCAGTGCCTTGTCCCGCTTCTTGCCTTTGCCCTTCTTCGCCATTTGAATACCTCCCGGGAATCATTTGAATGACAGGCGGCCCCATGCCGCTCATCGTTTTCAGAATGCGGCATGGGCTGGGAATTTCAACTGACGGGGATCAAAGGCGGGGCGATCGCCCAGGCGCGGCGGGCAATCCCAGGGCCATCCAGACGACGGCACGCTGGTCCTGCAACCGCCGCTCGACATAGGCGGCGCGCCCGCCGAAGTCCGTGGCCCGAATCTGGGCGTCGAGGATCTCCAGAAGATCGGCCCGCCGGGCACTGTAACGAGCCCGCAGCCGGTTGGTTTCGCGCTTGGCCTCGGCCAGCGCGGTCTGCAGCTTTTGCCTTTGCACCTGAAGCCGGCCAATGCCGTAGAGCAAGCTCCGGACCTGACGCAAAACGCCTTGCAACCGACCAGCAAAAGCGAGCACCGCCTCCCGCTGCGGCCCCTCGGCATCCAAACCCAGGCGTGCAGCGAGGTCGACTGGCTCCAATCGCGCCAGGCGGGCCAAGTCCCGGCTCACCCCTTCTCCCCGCGCAACCAAGGTCAGATCCGGCCAGGCGGGTTCCAGCCCCATGTCGGTCAAGGGCTCCAACGCCGCAGCCAGATCGGCACGGTGGGCCAGCGTGGCCAACTTCACTCCGGCGGGCAGCGCACTGACGGCGGTACCGTCCCTAGGGGCACCCTTCCGGCCGGTGAGGCGCATCAGGGCGCGCGCGGCCTGGGCCTCGGCTTTCTGCAACTGTTTCAACCGGCTCTCGGCGCGCGCCAGCTCCTTGCGCGCGGCCAGTACCCGTTCCCGCCCGCGCCCCTCCAACCGGCTTGCGGTGCGGTGGCGGTCCACGACCTGTCGGCGCAGCGCCACCTCGGCCGCCACCGCTTCGCGCAACCGCCGGATCCCCTGATGGTGAAACCAAGCGCGCGCCGCTTGCACCGCCAAAGAGAGCCGCGCCCGCTCCATCTCCAATGCCACCTCGGCCGCCGTCAGCGGCGCACCCGCATTCAACCGTTCCTGTAACCGCCGCCAGAGAAATTTCTCCTCCTCTCCGAGCAGCACGCCGCCGGCACGGCGATAGCCATAGAGCTCGGAGAGCACGGCCCGGGCCTGGCGGCTTGCGGACTGGGCCGACGTCAACCGGGCGTAAGCCTTCTCCAGTGAATCCGTGGCCGCGGCCCGCAGGACGGCTCGACGAAGCGCCTCGCCGCGCAGTTGCGCCACGAAAGCGTCCACCGCCGACGTGCCCGCGCTCGCCTGCCAATGCGCTTCCAGAGGCAGCCGCTCGGGCTCGGCCACGGGGGACGGGGCGGGAACTTCACGCTCCTGCGTGGTCTGGCAACCGGCCGTGAACAGCAGGACCAGCAGGACGAAAGGCAGGCGCCTGGTCAATGGACCGCCTCCTATGCGGTGGATGTCGGATTCAGGAGGCGTCGATGGGCAGAGCGCAGACGTCAGCAACCCGCTCCAGGGCCGCCCGGTCCAGAAGACGCACCCGGCTGCCTTTGATTTCGACCACCTCCCGGGACTTCAGATTCTTGATTATGCGGGAAAAGGTTTCCGGTTTCACCGACAGGCGCGAGGCAATGACGTGTTTTGGGACATCCAGCTCAAATTCCTCGGCGTCGTCGGGCGCGCGGGAAAGAAGAAACGCCGCCACCCGGCAGGTGGCGCTGTGCAAGGAGAGGTCGTCGATCTCGCGGATGAGGGCGCGCAGCCGGTAGCTCATGTCTCCCAGCAAGGCCAGACACAGATCCACCGAATTTCGCAGCAACCCCATGTAATGACCGGCATCGATGCCCAGCACCGAGGCCGGCCCCAGCGCCTGGCAACAGACGGGATACCTGGGCGCGTTGAGAAACATGAGGGCTTCGGCGAAGGTCTGGCCGGCGCCCACCAGCTCGATGACCTTCTCGTTGCCGTCGGGAGCCAGGCGAAAGAGTTTCACCCGTCCCTCCAACACCAGATAGAACCGGTTGGCGGTGTCGCCCTGCTGGAAAAGCTGCTGGCCGTCCTCCAGCTGCACTTGACGGGCGCGGGATATCACCTCCTCCAACTGCCTTTCGTCCAGGCGTTGGAACAACAGATGGCTCTTGAGAAATTCGGCGGTCGGTTGCATCGGTTTCCGGCGGTGAGACGCGTCCGCGAGGGGCTTTTTTTGTTTTGGATTATAGCAATTGACCTGTATCAAAGCGCAATCCGGCCAATCTGGCAAAGTATCCCTGCACTTGTTTTCATCAAGGGAGAAATCGGTTATGGCACAGGCATTTACCAAAGCCATGGCGAGGAACATCTTCTATGGAGGAACGGTATTCTTCTTCCTCCTGTTCCTGGCCCTGACTTTCCAGACCCACTCGGTGGTACCCGAACGGGACAACCACGAGGCGATCAACGAAGTGGTGGCACTGGGCAAGAAGGTGTGGGAAGAGAACGACTGCATCGGCTGCCACACGCTGCTGGGTGAAGGCGCCTATTTCGCGCCCGAGCTGGGCAACGTCTACAAGCGGTTCGGCAGCACCGACGCCATCAAGGCGTTCATCGCCAGCCGCCCCAAGGAGGGTGTCCCTGGACGCCGGAGCATGCCCCAGTTCAACCTGAGTGAAGAAGAGCTCGAAGCGGTGGCCCAGTTCCTCAAGTACGTCTCTGGCATCAACACCGCCAACTGGCCCCCCAACCCCCAAGGTTGATCGGTTAACACGGGTTTTCCAGGAGCAAAGTCATGAAATACCAATCACAGAAGGTTGCAAAGCTCTATTTCATTGCGGCCATCGGACTGTTCGTCGGTCAGATCCTGTTCGGTCTGATCATTGGCGCGCAATACATCTGGGGTGATTTCCTCTTCCCCGAAATTCCATTCAACGTGGCCCGCATGGTCCACACCAACCTGCTGATCGTCTGGCTGCTGTTCGGCTTCATGGGCGCGGCCTATTATCTGGTACCCGAGGAGGCGGAGACCGATCTGGTGATGCCGTGGCTGGCGACTCTGATGTTCTGGGTCTTCCTCGCCGCCGGCGCCGCGACCATCCTCGG
>Ga0256914_1001834_pt1 | contig 18398 bp, 12 predicted proteins | sample HulkmetaG_FD_191571 | JGI IMG/M metagenome (GOLD analysis project Ga0256914, IMG submission 191571) | Hydrothermal chimney microbial communities from Main Endeavour vent field at the Juan de Fuca Ridge, Pacific Ocean - Hulk | ecosystem: Environmental > Aquatic > Marine > Hydrothermal vents ... | reverse complement strand
CCTAAGTCAGTTATTGCGTGTATCCATGTGTGGTTACTTACTACGTACTCTATGTACTGCATGTAATTATGGCTTAAGTCGTACTCGTAAACCTTAACGTAGTTACTCCCCTCCTCGTAATACAGTGGCCCCGTGAATAACGTATTAAGTACCCTCCACTTACCACCGATGAATACTCTAGGTCTGAACACACCCTCCGTAGGGCTTAGGGGTAGCCTACCTTGATACGCTACTACCTTACCATCCTCAGACCTACCTACAGCGACTAGTATGAAGCAACTAAGTACCCAATTACGGTCATTTCGAGGGTACGTTAAGTAGCCGTACTTACTCCTTACGAAGACCGTACCTAGTGGTACGAAGTCCCACTTGCTAGGTTGCTTAGTACTCACTAGTGCGTACGGCTTAATAGTGAAGTTAAGCTTACTTACTGACCCCCTAAGTACTGGGTTGCTGAGGAGTTCCTCAGCCTTCTTAAGTAATTCCTCAGCCCTACCTAAATCACCCCTCCTTAAGTACCAAGCACTAGATAGTAGTAGGTAGTGAGCGTAGGTAGTGTCGTAGCCCTCACTATGGAGCTTACGGGCCTTACTGATTAACGACTTAATGACGTCCTTGAGGCTCTCACTACTAGTTACTGCCTTAGTTAGTTTAGTTAGTGATGCGTTACTACCTATTACCTCAGTATTAATGCTTCCTGAGGATTTACCTGGAGTGCCTCGGTAGCTACTATTAATTACTAATACGTAATACAGTAATGAAATAGTCACTACTGATGTGAGGACTAAAGTAATGATTAAGTACTTATACCTACCCATGAGGTACACCGGTAGTTAATGCGTAGTCGTACTTAGTAAGGAATTCCCTAAGTAGGGACTGGAACGATTAAGGAACGAGGACTGGAACATAAGTAATTAAATTTATTTTAAACTCTCGAACACTTACTTACTCAGTGATGAGTCCGTAGGGAAGTGATTGATGATCGTGGAGTTTTCGGCTGATTATAGCGATCTTGTTGTTACGTGTTTAAAAAGGATGGGTTTAAGTTTATTAATTACTTTAGGACCTCATGTTGTAGTCAGGTGTTGTGAAGTTCTGTACTACGTACGGGAATACTGCTTTATCTAGGATATGGCCTGCCGTATCCTTAGCTACGTATACAGCATTTGTTGAGTTGAAGGTAACTACTACGTACATTGGCCTAGCGTATGCTGAGGCCATGAACGGTCTTATAGCGCATGCACCACCCTTGACGTACGGGTCTGTTGGTGCTCCCCAAGTACCTACTACTACGTATGTCGTACCCTCGTTACTGCTGTGCTCTAGCTCGTACACGTACTTATAACCGACCTTAGTCCACGGCTTATTAACGGGTACTTCCTCGATCTTAACCGTCCTTATCGGCCATGACCTCATGTAGTTATGTACGTGTCCATTAAAGACGAAGTCCGTATGGTACTTCTCAATTATTGGTGCCCAGTACTTAAGCAGTACCTCGCTCGGGTATCCAGTACCGCTTGTGTAGCAGTCGTAGTATGGTACGTGGAAGGCAACCACCTTCCACCTAGCGTGAGTAGTTGCTAAGGTACTGTTTAGGAAGCTAAGCTCCTCAGTAGCTTCCTTAACCATCGGGCCCCACCAAGTACCTACGCACCCACCCGTAGTTGCTAGAGCTACTAAGTGCACGTTCGGGAAGTCTAGAGCGAACCACAACTCATTGCTTGGGTTAGCGAATAGCCCCTTGAACCACTCGTAAGTCGACTCTACGTTAGGCCATGCACCCATCTCGTGATTACCTATAACGGCTATTATGGGTATTACCCTACCATCCGAGGTTATTAAGTTATTAGTTACGTCCTCAAACCACTGAACCCACTCACTCCAGTCATTACCCTTCTCAACCATGTCGCCAACGAATACTACGGCGTCCGGATCCTCCTTAGCTACTGCCTTACTAACCCATATCCTAGAGTATGGGAAGTTCGATATGGTTGTCGGGTGGTACTTAATCTCCTCACCAGGTGCTACATCACCCCAAGGCCTCCTACTATCACCCGCGAATACTATCTTGACTGGCTGGTTAGGGCTTAAGGTCCTGAACTTAAGCTCCCTAGACCAGCCGCCAGGGCCTCCTACTCTGAAGTAGTACGTAGTGCCTGGCTGTAGGTTCTTTAGGGTTACTTCATGCCAGTAACCTGGGAAGCACTTACCGTAGGCGCATACCCTATGAACGGTAGCTGTTGCCTTATACCTGTAGTCACTTACGCTATCACGATGTACTGTATCATAGACTACGGTGTTACCGCTTACGTCGTAGCGTGTCCACCACATAATAGTTATCGTGTGGTAAACATCATTAACTGCCCAGCTTAAGTGAATGAACTTGGGCGGGTCATCAAGGACTACCGACCTAGCTATATTAACGGTTACGTCGTAACTACCTGCAGGTATGTCAGCACAAGCCTTAACCTCTAGAGTAACCGTTACTGACTCGCCGGGCTGTATTACGAAGTGAGCTACGCCATCATCAAGTAAGTCCCAAGTCCTATCCTCGCCATTAACTGTTAGCGTAAGTACGTCGAAGCCCCTACCATCACTTAACTTATCCCAGCTCCAAGGCAGTATAACGCTTACGTTCATTAGGTAATTCTTATCGCCGTTGTTAGTTACTATGAACTTCATAGTACCTTCGCTATCGGGGGTCATGGTGGTCGGTAATCCCTGAACCTTATAGACCCTTATAGGCTCCTCAACAGTTACTCTAGATCTAATAACTATTCCGTAGTTTATGAGGACCGCGTAGGTTATTAATGAGCTAGCTACTAACGCTAGTATTAAGGTTATTACTAATGTATTACCGAAAACCTTCGATAATCTCATGTAGAACACCGTCAAGTAGTAGTACGTAACCCATAGTGATAAATTTTTCTTTAACTACTTAAATTACGTAAACTTCAGGTCATTAAATAATCCACTAAAAACATCTGTATTACGTAACGTATTAGTAAACTGATTATTAATACTGACTATGCTTATAACTACGGCATTAATGAACAGTCTTAATTACTGATCAATAGTTAGGTTAAGTACTTATGAATTACTTCATAGGTACTTCACGTAACGTAACAAGTTACTGTAGCTACGTAAAATAGCGAATTTAGTGTAGGGATTACTTAATTACTCAATATCTTAAGGTTAATTAAGTGAGTTTAGGTTAATTATTTTATTTATGCCTAACAACTACTCTTGAGTTAGGTAAATATTCATGAAGTTAATTAGTGTTGAAGTATTCGTGATATCACTCACGATTCTAGTAAGTATTTCATTTGCTTCAATATTCGTACTACTAGCTAATGCTCCAGCACCAGTATGTGCTTTCTGGAGGTTACTGATATCTACATCAATACTAGCTACTGCATTAGCCGTTAAGGGCGGTTTAGGTGGTGTCGCTAACGTACTGAGGAACCCTAAGTACCTAGTACTTACGATAGCCTCAGGTACTGCATTAGCTACTCACTTCCTCCTATGGATGGAGTCGCTATTCTATGTCTCAGTAGCTGTTAGCGTAACGATAGTTGTTTCATACCCTCTATTTAATCTACTGATTGATTACTTACTACTTAAGGAGAGATTGAGGATCACTCAAGTAGTTGCGTTACTCACGGGCTTCACGGCCATAGCCCTCTTCATGAGTCCTAGAGTATCCGGTGTTAGGAGTATTTACGGGGTAGTACTAGCACTTACGGGTGCCTTAGCTGCTTCAGCATACTTCAGTATTGGTAGGGTATTGAGGAGGTTTGAGGGGACTCTAGAGTATGCAGTAACGGTTTACGGAGTAGCTACTGCGGTACTCCTAACCTATAACTTAGTAACTTCTACAGACTTCATACACTACGGTATTAAATCCTACATGTACTTCGTACTACTAGCTGTAGTACCCATGATTGGTGGTCACACACTCATGAATTACTTACTTAAGTACATGAAGTCAAGTACGGTCACCTCAATAGCCCTAGGTGAGCCAGTAGGTGCTAGTATACTAGCTTACTTAATACTTAATCAGTACGTAACACCTACTCAAGCACTCCTAATGACCGTAGTAATTACCTCAATACTCATCATAGTTAGGGAGGAGGTTAGGAGCGGCTCTAACCTACCTTAGCCTCAACCCTAGCCCTAACCTCACTACTAACTACTGCCGTAGCTATGAATACCGTAGCTGACGCTACTATGAAGGGTATGTGGGGGTTAATTGATGCTAGGAAGCCAGCTACTGCAGGTCCTGCAATGCATAGTAACCTCCTAATACCTGATATAGCACCTAATACCTCACCCCTCCTCTCCTTAGGTATGTTAGCGAATAGCGTATCCATGAGGTAGGGATCCATTAGTGCGTACCCGAGCGACTCAATAAGAGCTACTCCTAAAGCAATGAGGACTAACTCCGTAAACCCGAGTATTAAGTCGCCTATAGCTATTAGTGACATACCCGTAATGACTAGTAAGTAACCCTTCCTAGGGCTTAATCTAAGCATGTAGAGTGAAGCTACGACGACGGGTAAGCTAGCTAATGCTTCGTAGAGGGCCATCGAGAGTAGGGGGTTCCTAGCTATATTCATGAATAGGTAAGTAAGGGCTATAGTCGGTGTTAACTCAGTACCTAACCCTAGGAGTAGTAAAGCTAAAACAACCCTAACTAACCCCTTAGGTACTCCCCTACCTAAGCCACCACCCCCACCAACACCTAACTTCCTCCTACCTATACTAGGTACTATAACTAACGCTAAAGCACCTAAAGCGAAGGAAGTTATTGAGAAGGCAATGACGGAGCTTATCTGATCCTTGAGGCTTAATGAAGATATGAGTAGACCAATAAGTGGGTAAGTAATTAATTGAGACGCGAACGGTATTAAGTTATGGATCATGAATGCCTTCTCACGCCTATCCTCCGGGTAGGCGTCGTACTCGTACACAGGATAAACTACGTAGAGACCCCTAGCTAACCTCTCTATAACAGCAGCAGTAACTACTAAAGCAACTAACCTCATTAAGAACCCCTCATAGTAAATCATGTATGAAGTACCCTCAATGAAGCATATTAAGGCCATAACCTTAACAGGGTCTGCGTAGTCTAGGTACCTACCTATTAAGTAGTTAATACCTGCAGCACAAGCTGAGGCTAAACTAATTATGGCCCCAGCTTCAGCAACACTAATACCTACCCTAAGCATTAGGTACGGTACGAGGATCCATATGAATAGTGGTGGAGTCGTTAGTGTCATGTAGATTATGTACCTACGTGCGGCCTTAGGGAGTGACTTCCACTCATTAATGAGTAGCTTAAGCAATGAAATCACCTTAAGTAATTACTTAAGTAATTAGTGAGTTACTAATGCATTAACTACCTTAATTCACTAAGGTCAAGCCTAAAGCACCTAAGGGACCTAATTACGTGTAGTTAAAAAGCTTTACTAACCATTAATTCCCAACTCATCATAGACGTTACTACCTGATGAGCTTAACTCCCTAAACACCCACTCCCTCCACTCCTTATGAGCCTCAATATCCTCACCAGCCTCCTTCTTAACCTTATCAACCTTAACTAGAGCTGGTATTGGGGTCATTAACCCGAGGACGACAGCCTCACCTACGTTTAGTGATGGGAGTAGTGCTAGGAGCTCATCAGATAGGGTCTCACTAGCTGCCTGTACGTACCTCTGGTCTTGAGGCTCTACTAACCTAAGTATTATCTTATTGTTCGTCTGTGATAGTGCGTCCTCATCAACGTTCTTAGGTCTCTGACTAACTAGGCATAACCCTAACCCGAACTTCCTACCCTCCCTAGCAACCCTAGCAACTACCTCCTTAGTTAATGTACTTCTATTCCTAGGTATTAGTACGTGAGCCTCCTCAATAACCGTTAAGACAGGTACTGGGTAACCCTTACCACACACCCTAAACCTCTTCCTACTCTCGAGGAGCCTCCTTAAGTAGTGGGAGGTTATTACGTCAGCTACCTCCTCACCCACACTACCTAACTTAATTACGTTAGCGTACCCAGGCTTAACGACTGCTTCTAAGTCTATCGGTGCTTCAGGTGATAGTACGATGCCCCAGTACCTATCTCTTAAGTCGTAGAGCTTGAGTAGGAGGTCAATGACTGATGACTTATCCTTACCGCTTATCTTAACCTCCTTAACCTCACCACCCCTAACCTCCCTGTACTTACCCGTGCTTAGGATCCTCTCAACCTCCTCAATGAGTAAGTCGAAGAACTTCTCTAACTCCCTACCACATACGTGCTTAACGTATGAGTAAGCCCTCCTTAAGTAGAGCCTCTGCTTAGTAGCTCCTTCACCTAGGTTAAGTAGTCTGTAGTACTCATGTATCGTTAAGTTAGCTGGGTTCACCTTAGGAGTTACTACCCTACACCTCCTAGCTACCCCACCATACTCTGAGTGCATGTCAATAAGTAATACAGTACCACCTAACTCATCAACTATGCCCCTAACTAATACGGCTACAGTGTTACTCTTACCAGCACCTGTTATAGCTAGTATCGCTAAGTGCCTACTAACTACGGCATTAACGTCTACGTAGAAAGGTACTTTAGGGTGGTTAGCTAGTACGCCTAACCTAATACAGCTACCACCCCTAGAACCGAAGATCCTCCTAAGTAAGTCATCTGAAGCCCTAAACACCCTAGCCATAGGGTTAGGTGGGTACTTAGGTGACTCAACAATACCTTCATTAATTAATGAATCAACCCTCGATAGTAGCCTAGCCTGACCAACTACGTAGTGGTGCCTCTCAGCACCGAAGGACTCAGCATACTCGACTACCTCAGGTCTTAAGTACTTACCAGTAAGTAGTGGGTTACCTATCCTTGAGGACTCAACAATACCTAATACGGCACCGCCGTCGGGGTACTCAATAACTACGTACTCCCCAACACTAGGTGGTTTAGTTGCTGTGAATACTACTGAAGTATGTGATGTCTCACCAATTACCCTACCAATAACCTCCAACTTACTTAAGTCAACCACTCCTCAAGCACCTCCCTACCCGTTGAGTAAGGTGTTAATCCGTAAGCCCTAGCTACTTCAGTAAGTACTGACCTACTTACGTGACTCACCTCATGAGCCTCTAGTAGGGGGTATGGGTACCCCTTAGGTGATACTGCCTTGAGTAGGGGTATTAAGGACCTAACGTCATTCTCTATCTTAGAATCACTTACGGACTCACTAACGTAGGGTATCTCAACCTTAAGTACGGGACCCCCATCCTCAAGCCTTACGTAGGTCTCAGCTACCCTAACCTTCATGTAGAACTCCTTAAGGTAGGAGATCTCGGGCATGTACTTAATGGGCCTAGGTTCTAACCTAGGTAATGCGTACCCAGCACTCCTAGTTAAGTACTGGAATAAGGTTATGTCGGCAGGTAAGTCAATACCTAACCTCCTACTTAAGTCACTGAAGTAGCTCTGAGACCTACTGCTCTTTGAGATGAAGACTACCTTAGAACCCTTAAGTATTAACGCATTAGCTAGTAACCTCCTCAAGGTCTCTAACTTCTCAATATACTCAATAAAGACTACCGCAGGGAATAACTCCTCACCAGCTAATACGTAATCCTTAAGTACCTCCCTACAAGCTAGTGGTGACTCCCTAAGTAATTCATAGTTACTTAAGGTCCTAGAGAGTACCTCCCTCAACCTCTCAAAGACCTTATCACCAAATACGGTTAATGCCTTACGCATAGCAGTAGGTAAAGCCTCCTGAGCTAGGGGTGTAGGTGTTATCAGTAGTGACTTAAGGGAACCATCCATAAGTACTAAGTAAGTACCTGAGGTAATCGATAACGTACCTACCTTACCCTCCATAACCTCCCTATACAGGTCAATCCTGCCCATTACCTTAGGTGGTGTGAGTATGTCAACATCAGCTAGTACGTACGTAGACCTAATTAAGTACTTACCATTACTGAATCCAGAGTAATTAGTAGATACCCCAGTAACTCCGTAGAGTGTGAAGCCTTGAAAATCAACCCTACCGCTACCACCATCAACACCAGCAACTGACGGTGGTTTAATGGGTTTAGGGTCGTAACTAACCCATGAATCCTTAACTAAGTCCTCAATACCTACGGACTTAAGTACTTCAATCCTCTTAAGTACCTCCCTACGCTTCCTAACAGCTACTTCAAGGATTGCTTCAGATGCTGAATTAACCAATTACTACCTCCCAACGATGAAGCTCCTACGTAACACCCTAAAATAGGGTACCGCACAATAGCTCAGTAACATGAGTAAGGTAGGTATAATACCGTCATTAAGTAGTGATTAGGGTGGATTAATTGGTTGGGAAAAACTAAGTCGGCTTCTTACCTACCTTCTCCCATATCTTATAGAGGAACTTAACAGCTTCCTTAGCCTTCTCGACAGTCTCAGTAGGTTCCTTAACTAGTATCTTCTCAGCATCGACTATACCAGCAACTAATACTGCCCTCCTCCTACTTATCTTAGGTAGTACCTTATTAGCTGGTCCGTAAATCAGTGCTTCGTGAGGACATACCTTAACACACTCAGGGTCCCCACCGCATAAGTCGCACTTAATTACCTCACCCTTCATATCCATACCTATAGCTCCGTAGGGGCATACGTAAGCACATTCTAAGCAACCTATGCACCTAGCCTCATCAATTAAGTAAGCACCCGTCTCCTCATCATACCTAATAGCGTTTACGGGGCATACCCTAGCGCATGGCGCGTCCCTACACTGCATACACACACTCGGTATTGATAGGGGTGATTCGGGCTGCGTCATCACAGTTACTCTAGCTAGGTAAGGATTAACTACACCGTAATGCTTAGTAGCGCATGCTAACTCACATAAGTGGCACCCAGTACATCTCGAGTAATCAATAGCTAGGACCTTCTTAACACCTAACCTAACCTGAGCCACGGCCCTCACCCCCTAGGGTACTTATCTAGGGGCCATAGTGGTGGCCCCTCCCAATCAGGGTATGACTTACCTATGATGTCCTCACTAGCGAATTCAAGACCTAATCTCTTGAGTGTCTCTGGTAGCGGGTATGCTGTCTTAGGGTCGAAGCCCCTCCTCCTTAAGTACTCATCAACCATCTTATTGTGCTTCTCAACCTGCTTCCTACCCTCATCAGTATTCAGTAGTTCAGGAGGTAGCGGTAGTCCGTAGTGCTTCCTCTTAATACCCTGCCTAATATTAAATAGCATCTCAAGGACGTAGATCCTCTCACCAGCTAACTCAATATCCTTAGCAGTGAATTCATAGCCTGTAGCAGCCTTCATTACCTTAGCAACACCCTCCCATAGCGGGTACTTCCAGACTAGCGGTATTGCGTGTGGCCAAGTATTTATTGAGCCCTTACACCTACCTATACTATCAGCTATAGCGCATGCGTGCTCACTAACGATTACAGCACCTACTGGGTCCTTCCTGTAGTCCGGTAGTCCATTCTCGAGTAGCTTCTTAGGTAGTTCGGGATCCATGTTCCTATCGTTCTCCCAGTAAGCCCATGACCTACCCTTAAGGTGGTCAGCACCCCTAGTTGATGTTGCGTGTGATAGTGTGAATACTCCATTAAGGAAGTTCACTGAGTACCAGCCCCTATTAAGCCCCTTAACGTCGTAGCAGTACTTCAGGGCTTCCTCACTAATTAACTTAGCGAAGTTCCTGTAACCCTCAGCTAACTTATTACCGAAGCCCTTCCTGTAGGCAGTCATCTCAACAAGCTCTAGGAAGGTCTCAGCATCACCCCACCTAAGCTTAATACCCTCAGTGTCCTTGTCAGTCAGTATGCCCTTCTGGTAGAGGAAGGTTGCTAGGGCTAAGGTATCACCCATAGTTATTACGTCCATACCGTAAGCATCGCATAGGTGCTCCATCTTAAGTACGTACTCAGTATCAGTAACTCCTAAGTTAGCACCTAAAGCGAATATTGACTCGAACTCACTTGAGTAACCTATAGTACCTAACGCCCTATAAACATCCTTACAGCCTATCGGGCAGCTATAGCATTGAGTCCTACCCACCTCAAACCTAGCGAAGTCCTCAGGTCTTAAGCCGGGGGGTAGTTCCTCAGGACCTAAGTACTTCTCATAATACCTCCAACCCGGGTACCACTGAAGTAATCCGTAGTGAGTACCTATTGCCGAGTATATCTTCTTAATGAATTCATTCTTCTTGAAGTACTCAAGGTCTAGCTTAGCTAACTCATAGAACGTCTCGGGATCAGCTAGCTCAACACCCTTAGTACCCCTAACAGCTATAGCTTTTAAGTTCTTAGAACCCCACACAGCTCCAGTACCCCTAGCACCTGAGTGGAACTTATCGACCATAGTTGATGCGAACCTAACTAGGTGCTCACCAGCTGGTCCTATACCAGCAACTGCTATGTCGTCACCATGCTCATCCCTTAAAGCATCAACCAACTCATCCGTAGTTAATCCCCACAAGTCACTAGCATCCCTAATCTCGACGGTGTCATCCTCAATCCAGACGTACTTAGGCTTACTAGCCCTACCAACAACGACTACCTGGTCGTACCCAGCATGCTTTAACTTAGCGGCGAAGTCACCACCTGCGTTACCATCGCCTAAGATCCCAGTAAGTGGTGATAAGGTACTTACGTGTATCCTACTAGTCATAGGTAATACAGTACCAGCTAAAGCACCATTAGCTAAGCAGAGTACGTTATCAGGGCTTAAGGGGTCAATCCCGGGCTTAACTAGCTTGTAGAGCATGTAGTCATTAAGCCCCCTACCACCTAGGAACTTGACAGCTACCTCCCTCTCTAGGGGCTTCTTAATTCCCTTCTCCCTACTTAAGTCAATGATTAAGATAGTACCTCCCCAACCAAGTAGCTTATCAGGCATGTACTACCCCCTAACCACTCCTTAAAGCACACCATATAGTCATAAGGAATTATAAAAGTATAATTTAACATTAAGTACTTAATAAAGTAATTATAAATCGCTACTACCTAAAATCAAGTTCTTAATGCAGAAGCTACCGATTAAGTAATATAATTCAGTTATGTTAACCACCGAAAGCAGCTGGTACTATGAGTACCCTATCAAACTCCCTTAACTCAGCATTTAACCCTCCCTTAAACTCCATGGGTATACCATTAATGAATATAGCGGACTCCGTACCTAACTCAAGCTTAAGCCCATAAACCTCCTCAAGCTTCTTAAGGAGGTCCTTAAGTCTAGAACCATCATTAAGTTCAATAGTAACTACCTTCCTACCAACAACTACTGCATACCTACCAACAACCTCAACAGTGACTTTCAATTTGAACCTCCCTAACAACAGTAATTACTGAACTTGAAAACCTAACTTAATGAGTAATTAATTAACGTAAGGTAAGTACTTAATTAAGCAGTCAATCACTTAGTTACCTTAACTAAGTTAATTACTTACCCAACAACTTAAGGATCGTAAACCTAACTTAAGCTTTTACTGAAGCACTTAATACTTATGTACCTAACGTAAATACTGCTTAAGAACACTAATTATGTTCTACTTCATAAGTACTGCTTTTTAGTAGTAGTTAGAAAATGGTTCTACTACCCAACTTATTCATGTATAGCATTTTTTCCTAAGTGTTGTGTATCCTTAACATTTATTTTAGTGAGGAACTATTTCTTTAGCGGGAATCCCTCATGGTTCGCTCTAAGGGTATCTCGACTGCTGTGGCTGTGGTTATTACTGCTGTTGTTGTTGCTGTTGTGGTTGCTGGTGTTACTTATGCTGTAGTACCTAAGGGGGGAGTAACTACCACAACGGTAGTTAAGACAGTAACATCAACAACAACCACAACAGTAGGTAAGGCAACTACGGTAACAGTCACTAAGACAGTAACAGCAACAGCTACAGCGACGGCAACCGTAACAGCATCTACTGCCTTACCACCCCTACCCAGCCCGGAGGAGGTTAAGGGTGTCATTGACTTCTACACATCAATACCTAAGGATATGGCTATAGAATTAGTGAAGATGTTCACGAAGAAGTATCCCAACGTTAAGGTGAATCTCTTTAGGTCAGGTACCGCTAAGGTGATGGCTAAGTTAATGGCTGAGGTAGAGTCAGGTAGGATAGTAGCTGATGTTGTGTGGGTAGCTGATCCAGCGAGCATAATATCACTTAAGAAGAAGGGGTTACTACTCAAGTACGTACCACCCGAAGCTAAGTTAATACCTTATAGAGACCCCGACGGTTACTGGATCGCTGGTAGGGTCATTCTGCAGGTAATCGCCTACAACACTAAGATGATTAAGACACCACCGACTTCATGGAAGGATTTAGTGAGTCCTACCTACATTGAGAAGCTACCTAAGGAATGGAGGAGTACTTCGTGGTTAGCGATGCCTAACCCGCTATATTCAGGAGCAGTTACTGCTACAGTATACGCACTAAGTAGTAAGTATGGCTGGGACTACTTCAGTAAGTTGAGGAAGTTAGGGGTAGTTGTTGAGAAGAGCAACGGTGCCGTACTTAAGGGTATACTAATGGGTAAGTACCCAATAGGTATAACTTTAGATTACATGGTGAGGGCTAGGGAAGCTAACGGGGAGCCTATCAAGATGGTAATACCTAAGGACGGTGCAGTACTAATACCCTCACCCATAGCTATAATGAAGACTGCTAAGTACCCAGAAGCAGCTAAGGTCTTCGTTAGGTTCATGCTCTCCAAGGAAGTGCAGGAGATGCTCGCTAAGTGGGGTGTAATACCTGCTAGGGTAGACGTACCGCCACCAGCAGGTACTCCACCACTATCTCAAATACCAGTAATAACGATTAACTGGGATGAGATGGCTTCGAAGTTAGAGCAAATAAGGGATAAGTTCCAGGAGGTCGTACTTTCATAATAACGTTACTTATTTTCTTAAACTAACCCCTTAAAGCAGTAATGTAGGTAATGAAGTGCTTGGGGGGTGATTGATTGTTTTATTTAAGGATTGAGCACGTGGTATGGGCTCTAGCTCTAGCTGTTCTGATAGTTACTATAGCGTACCCGCTTGCAATGCTCATCTACTGTAGCGTAGTTACTGGGGGCGTACCTACCTTCACCGCTTTTAAGAAGATGCTTCACGACCGTGAATTACCTATCTACGTAGCTAATACGTTAGAATTAGCTGTGATAGTCACTATACTCTCTATACTAATAGGTGTGCCGTTAGCTTGGTTAGTAGTTAGGACTGACTTACCAGGTAAGAAAATCATTAGGACCTTAGCTGTACTACCCTTTGTTTTCCCTCCCTACATAGAGGCCATAGCATGGATAAGTATTGCTGATCCAGCTATAGGGATTATTAATAGGATATACAGGGCCTTAGGAGGTCATGGCTACATAGTGAATATATACACCTTCTGGGGCTTAGTGCTTGTCATGTCCCTCAGGTTCTACGTCTACGTATACCTAACCACAGTATCAGCCCTCGAGCAGATAGACCCTAGCTTAGAGGAGGCAGCTAGGATGAGTGGTGCTCCCATGCTTAGAGTAGCTAAGGACGTAACCATACCCCTTGTAATGCCGAGCATCGTGGCGGGTGCTTTACTAGCCTTCGTCGCTGTATGCGGTAACTTCGGTATCCCAGCGTTAATAGGTGATAGAGCCCACTACTACGTATTAACCACTAGGATATACTCAATGCTCTCCATCCCCGACTTAGATAGGGCTGCTGCTTACTCGATATTACTACTCATTATCTCAATACCCTTAATGTTGTTACAGAGGATGGTTCTAGGTAAGAGGAGGTACGTCACAATAACTGGTAGAGCGACTAGGCCATCAGTCATGTCGCTAGGTAAGGCTAGGTACGGGGTATTCGCTACGCTCTTAGCATTCATGATCCCAACCATAATAATACCCATAGTTACGTTAGTGATTACAGCATTCATGTCGAGCATAGCTGGTAATATGTTCGACATAAGGAACTACACGTTAAGGAACTTCTATGAGGTACTCTTCGTAAATAACGACACTAGGACAGCGATAATGGATAGTGTGACGCTAGCGCTTTCAGCAGCTACCTCAGTAGCTCTCTTCGGTGCGTTAGTGGCTTACATAGTGGTTAAGACAGGGATTAAGGGTAGGTTAGTACTTGATTGGCTATCATCAGTCCCCTTCGTACTACCTGGTATGGTATTCGCTATATCAATGATATTCGCCTTCATAAGGACACCACTATACAATACATTAACCCTAGTATTCATAGCTTACTTCGCTAGGTACCTATCCTACGGTGTTAGGACATCAACGGGCGCGCTCCTTCAGATAGACCCTACCCTCGAGGAAGCGGCTAGGGTTAGTGGTGCTAACTGGCTTAGGGTACTTAAGGACGTCGTACTACCACTACTTAAGGCAGGTATCGTGGCTGGCTGGATCCTAGTATTCATGCCTACACTATCGGAACTCACGGTCTCGGTAATACTAGCACCTACCCTCCAACCAACCATCGGCGTAGCTATCTATAACTTAATGGAGGAGGGACAGTACGAGTGGACCTACGCACTCTCCTCGATCGTAGTAGTGATTGTCTTAGTGGGGCAGGTACTCATAAACTTAATAACTAAGAGGTTCGGGATTAAGGCAATGTAGGTGGTGTACATGATTGTTTTATAGGTAGGGGGTGATGTGGTGTGACCTCCGTAAGGATAGTTAAGCTAGTTAAGAAGTTCGGGAATGTTATAGCTGTAAATAATATAGACTTAGAGGTTAGGGACGGCGAATTCATGACCCTCTTAGGTCCTTCCGGGTGCGGTAAGACAACGACATTAAGGTGTGTTGCTGGCCTCGAAGTACCGACCTCCGGCGAGATATACTTAGGTGATAGGTTAGTATCAGCCCCTGCTAAGGGAATACACATACCCCCCGAGAAGAGGAACATAGGTATGGTCTTTCAGAACTACGCTGTATGGCCCCACATGACGGTATTCGATAATGTAGCCTACCCACTCAAGATAAGGAAGCTACCTAAGGAGGAAATTAAGAGTAGGGTTAGGAGGGTATTAGAGCTCGTTAAGCTTGAAGGGCTTGAGAATAGGTACCCATTCCAGCTCTCCGGTGGTCAGCAGCAGAGGGTTGCCTTAGCTAGGGCCTTAGTCATGGAGCCTGAGGTACTTCTGCTTGATGAGCCGCTAAGCAACCTAGACGCTAAGTTGAGGGAGGAGATGAGGTTCGAGATTAAGGAGATTCAGCGTAGGGTAGGTATTACCGTAATATACGTAACCCATGACCAGGCGGAGGCTATGGCTATGTCTGATAGAATAGCAGTAATGAATGCTGGTAAGATACAGCAGGTAGGTACTCCGTACGAGATATACAGAAGACCTGCTAACTCCTTCGTGGCGGGATTCATAGGCTTGGCGAACTTCATTAGGTTTAAGTCACTGAGGCTAAGTAAGGATAAGGCGTACGTAACCTTACCTACGGGTGAGGTAATTACTTGCGCACCACCCGTTAAGGAAGGTAATGAGTACGTAGTTGTTGTTAGGCCCTCAGACATAGAGCTACTAACGAAGCCTGAGGGTGAGTGCATTAGGGGCGTTATTAAGAAGGTGACCTTCTTAGGTAACGTAGTTGATTATAGAATCGATGTCGGCGGCCAGGAAGTTAGGGTTGAGACTAGCTCCTATGAAGTACTTAACCCAGGGTCTGAGGTGTGGTTAAGGATAAAGTACTGCATCGTGATACCTCTCGTAAGTTAAAAAACTACTTACTAATATCCCTAGACCTAACCCTAAACCTATCTAATGCCTTATTAACCACCTCCTTAATCGCCTCGTCAATACTTAAGTCACCACCTACAGTTACTGGTATGTTGTTCAAGTAAATGACTTCCTTACCCTGCCTCACAGCCTCCCTTGTCGCTATATCGACCGCCGCTGCCTTAATCTCGGTTAATAGTACGTCAGCCTTAGGTAACCCCCTAGCTAGGTCCTCCTTAAGTTTAGGTCTATTACTTAAGTGTGGTGAGTAATCAACTACCTTACAGCCGTAGTTCTTCTCTAGGTAAGGTATGATTGTAGACTCTATGTCGTGTTTCTTAGCAGTCATGGCTAAGAACACCTTCTTACCCTTGACATCACCTAAGGGTTCAGGCCTTAGCACTACCTTAACGACCTTAGCTTTCGGGTTAATACCCCTTACAGCACTCTCTAACTCATTAACCTTATCTTCGTTATACTCCTCAGCCATCGTAATTACGATTAAGTCAGACATCCTAACCCTTAAAGGTCCGAAGTACTTAGTTACGTGCTCTAACGGTGTGTACGCACTAATTACTAACTCAGCAGCGTCGGTAACTATCGGTGGTATAGTGGTGCCGCTACCCTCAATTATTATGAAGTCAACGACTTCTAATTCATTAGCCTTCAAGACAGCATCCACCTCTGTAGTGTAGAATGGCTTACCAGCCATGCCTCCTCCGCATCTCCTAGCCCCTATAGTTACGATCTTACCTACTAAGGCCTCCTCCCAGTAATCCGATGCTGCGTGTTCACCCCTGTCAGCTATTGATAGTAGGAATTGGGGGGTTAGCTCTAATTCATAACCGAATACCACCCTAGGTTCGTCGGGGCCTCCCCTACCAGCCTTTATTACGCACGGCATATGCCCCATCCTCTTAATAGTAACTGCTGTGTACTCACTGATTGCTGTCTTACCTACTCTCTTACCTAGCCCCATAACCTTAACCGCGGGCTTCTTAGATATGTTAAGTAGTTTTAAGGGTCCGAAGGAGAAGTCCGAACCCTCGTACTTGAGACCCTCAGCAAGTACGGCAGCAGCTATCATGAACCTCCTCTCATAGTCTAGTATGGGCTCATCAGACAGGTCCATCACTACATCAGCGCCATACTCCTTAGCTACCTTAATTATAGTCTCGATGGGTGGGAACTCACTACTGAAGTAGACGGGAATAGGTAATGCCTTCCTAACTTCCTCAGGACTACCTATCTTCTCGGTACCACCCAGGAAGACAGCGGCTACGAACTCCCTATCCGGGTAGTTCTTCATAGCCCACTCAATAGCTCCCTTGAGGACAGATACGTAATGCTCACCATCAATTAATACAATAGCCCTTAACTTATTAGGCATAGTAAGCACCTAGCACTACCCTCATGGTATGGGTATATATGCATTCACTTAGTAAGTAACTTACACAACAAGAACAGAAAGTAACTCATTAAAAGGCATTAAGACGCTAATGGCGGAACTGATTAATAAATATCTCCAAAGCTTAATTCCTAATCAAGTTAAGTTGCTTCCTCCTTAAGTAACTTACTAAGCAGTAATTCATTAGCTAATTTTAAGTAGGAGGAATTAGTGAGCGTCAGTGTTGGGTACTCCTCACTTCGTAGTAGGGGGTAGGGAATACTTAAGCGACCTAGTTAACGTACTTAGGGACGCGTTTAGGTCGTACAGAGGATTAACTACGGAGGTTATGGAGACCATAGTGAATGAAGATGAAGGAGTAGGTAATGGATTAGTAGCTATTGCCTACGTAGGTAATCAAGCAGCGTCAGTATCTCAGGTCGTTGTTAGGGAGTTAGTAATTGGTGACTCAGTGATTAGGGTTGCTGGAATAGCTAACGTAGGTACTAAGGCATCGTTTAGGGGTAAGGGACTAGCTACCTCCCTACTCAAGCACTTACTAAGTGAGCTCGAGGGTAGGGGGTACTTACTAGCGGCGCTCTTTGCTGGTGAAGGGACTCAAGCGTATAGGATATACCGTAGGTTAGGCTTCGAGGTCCTATGGAGATTCAGTAAGTTAGTATGTAGTAGGTACGTATTAACTAAATTGAGAGTACCTGAAGTACCTAGTGAATCAAGTATTAATGAATTAACTAGGGAGTACATTAATGAGGTGTCCAAGGCGTACGAAAGCTACTGCCTAAGTAGTAAGTTAGCACTCGTAACTCGTAGATCAAGGAACTACTGGCTAAGGCTTATTCGTAGGAACCCATACTATACATGGTTTAATGGTAAGGCTGAAGGTAGGGGATGGATTCTTGATTTAGGCGGTAATGATGTTACTTACCTACTAATGAGTACTTGGAGTGACTTAGGACTAAGTAGTTTAAGAGGTAATGGAGCGGTTATTAAGGAGGTCATATGCCGTGATAGCAGGTCATGCTCGTCCTTATTACTTAAGGGGATCTCTACGTTACTTAAGGAGGGTATTAATGAGGTAGTAATTGACACACCCATAAACTCCGTAACTGCCTCACTACTTAAGTCATGGGGATGTAAGCCTATTTACGACGGGGAAGTATTAATGATTAAGGCACTCAAGCCTAGGGAGCTATCTAAGTACTTAGTAAGTAACGTACTAAGAGAGTTAGGAGCTG